>Ga0172382_10005977_pt1 | contig 17927 bp, 16 predicted proteins | sample Leawel138RmetaG_FD_122245 | JGI IMG/M metagenome (GOLD analysis project Ga0172382, IMG submission 122245) | Leachate microbial communities from a municipal landfill in Southern Ontario, Canada - Leachate well 138R metaG | ecosystem: Engineered > Solid waste > Landfill > Unclassified | place...
ACCGCGGGATCTCAGGTCATCAACAACTACCTTGGCGGTACCTGCCGATGAGTTCAGAACTACTGCCGCAACTTCCGCATCGTCCATTTTGTAGGACTCAAACAGGCCGTACCTGCGGCCGGAAACCTTTGCAAATTCATCAGCCACATCCAGAATAACCTTCTTGGCGTTAATCATGCCCTGGGCCTGCTGACGCTTATGCTCGAAATAATGGGGTGGCAGATCCAAGGGACCTACCGCTACAGGGTTTTCCTTGTTGAGGAGATAATGCTCCGGCTTGTATTCGCCCACAAAAGCCTTCACCTTTTCATCCTCAAGCAATTCTATGTTCTCAACCGAATGGCTTGTTATAAACCCGTCATAGCAAACCATAACGGGAAGCTGCACATCGGCATGCTCCCCTATGCGTACTGCCTGTATCAGGGTATCATATGCCTCCTGGTTGCTTTCGCAGTAAAGCTGTATCCAGCCGGAATCCCTTGCACCCATGGAATCGCTGTGGTCGTTGTGAATATTTATAGGCCCCGAAAGTGCCCGGTTTACAAGAGCCAGAGTAATGGGCAGCCTGGAGGAGGCAGCTATATAAAGCATCTCCCACATCAAGGCAAGTCCGTTGGCAGATGTGGCCGTCATGGTCCTGGCACCCGCTGCTTCCGCACCGATGCAGGCACTCATGGCACTATGCTCGGACTCAACCGCTACAAACTCTGTATGGACCTTGCCATTGGCTACGAATTGCGAAAAATACTGTGGTACTTCGGTTGACGGGGTAATCGGGAAGGCCGCTACGACATCCGGATCAATCTGCCGCATCGCTATGGCCACAGCCTCGTTACCGCTCAGTTTATCCTTAATTGCCATAAATTTCCCTCCTATTAACCTTCTTCAACGAAATCTATGGCGTCAAAGGGGCAAACCTCTGCGCAGATTCCGCATCCTTTACAGTGATCATAATCAAAATCCTTCCTCTTGCCATTCTCGACCGGAATGGAAGAGTCCGGGCAGACAGGCCAGCAGAGCATGCATTGCTTGCATTTCTCCTCGATAAACACAGGCTTCATCGAGCGCCAGTCACCGGTCTTAAAGTCTTCTGCGTTGCCTGCATCCGTTATTATACCGCCCTTAGACAGCTCCTTCCAGGAGGTCTGAGGGGTGATATTCATCTTTCTTTCCTTGCTCATAATCCCTGCACCTCCTGCATAGCTCTCTTCAATGCCTTCATATTGCCTTCTATAACCTGAGGCTTTGATGCAAATTTGTGGTGGAATGATTTTTCCATCGCATCTATGAAGGTTTCATCATCCATCAGCTTAGCTGCCTTGACAACGGCCCCCAGCATGGGTACATTGGGGAAATAGCGTCCCAGGGCATCAACCGATATAACCCTGGCATCGACTGTGCATACCTTTCCTTCATAACCCTTCAGATATTTCCTGATTTCCTCGGGGGACTTGGGGGTATTGACTACAATTGCCCCCTCTTTTTTCAGCCCTGCAGTAACATCCACGGATGTCAGCAGTGACTCGTCAACAACTACGACATAATCCGGATCATATATATTGGAGTGAATGGTAATCGGCTCATCGCTGATACGGTTGTATGCAGTAATTGGGGCACCCATACGCTCCGGTCCATATTCCGGAAAACCTTGAATAAATTTGCCCGTGTCAAAGGCAGCCTCAGCCAGCATAAGCGATGCAGTCTTTGCACCCTGGCCTCCCCTGCCGTGCCAACGGATTTCTACCATATTACCCATATAAAGCTCCTCCCTTCACAAATTTATGGGTTGATGATGTGTTTTGGCATGTTAACCATTATCTGTACTAATACAATACATATATCGACCATATTGTGATATAACAGACTCTTGCCCCATGGTATAACAGTTTCCCCAAACTGTGCTATTATCTATGTAATACCATGTATAACACCAGCCAGAATAGATTATAACAGATGTAGAATATATATGTCAATAAATCGGGCACAAAGCAGTATATGCCAATATCAAACGGTATAATGGCATATTATATCAGAATTTCGCCATGGATACAGAGCTGCATAAGGCATATAAAAAAGGATGCCGCTTGGCAGCATCCTTTCAGCCGGGTGTTAGAAAAGCGCTATGTGATTTTGGTTCTGCTGAAAAAGGTTATTTCAAATGAAGCCAATCCCATTCCGATACGCTATGCCAGCATAAACTGCAGCAGCAAAACCAGTATCAGCCCCGGTATGCCCAAAAAGCCTACCGTTAGTGCAGTTATGGGATTAACGGCAACCGAGAACCCAATAAGGCCGCCTGCAAGGTTAAGCAGCCACAGGGCAACCCCGCCCACTACAGCGTTTATAATGAAGCGAAGCAGAATCTTAAGCGGCACCAGCAGCAGCCAGCCCATAAAATACAGCAGCACCAACCCCAGTGCATATGCGATAACTATATCAAAAGGTATGTCAAGGCCCATTTGCAACACCCCATACTTGCTTGTACATTAATTTATATGGGGCAGCAGCCTTTATTATGACAGATTGGCCCTATTTATTTGAGGCGGAACGAATCTGTCGGCCAAACCCCTTACCCTGGCCTGCTTCAAAAGATACATATACTTTCTTCTGGCAGCCTCCACCCTGTAGATCGCAAAATCAACCAGCTCCGGATCACTGACATTTTCAAAATAGTTGAGGGCTGTCTGCCATTCCTCCCTGGCCTCATGAACCAGTCCCACAAAATCCGGATCCTGAACGGTTTTTTCCTGCTCATCTTTTTCATTTCCAATGAACAAATTCAGCAAGCGGTTTTTCATACTTTTACCCTCCGTACCATCATTATCCTTTTTATATTTCCCATATTGTTCAGAATCTATACAGATGTATACACTCAGGTATTACGGACTTTCTTTATACGGAGGTTCACAAGAAAAAACTGCACCGAAGGATTATACCTTTAGCGCAGTCTTTATATACTAAAGTATGATTAAACAAGTTAATGAGTGATTTATTCCTTGCTGGATTTTGGCGGGTTCGATGATTTTGCAGCCGTATCCGTTCCAACAGCCCTTGCAAGCATTTGCTGTCACGGGAGAAAAACACCTTGTTTCTTTTCTTTATTTTGATATCCACATCTGAAAACATGATTTTAACATCCTCTTAATTATACATACTTATAATGCCCTTCCGGTTTTAAATCGGGCAGATCAAGCCCCAACTCCAAAACCAGATAGCTCCTGATATCATAGCAGAGATCGCATTTTCCGGCATACTCCGCTTTGGGCTTGTATTCATATTCCTTAATTGCCAGTTCAACAAAATCCCTTATACCGGAAGTCTCCAGACTTTTAAATACCCTATATTTATCAGGATCAGCCCCATGCACCAGTTCCCTTAATGGGATTGAGAACCCAGGACACGACTGGGGAATAAAGCTGCCGTACAGATCTGCATGAAAGTGATAAATGCCCGATAGCAGTTTACAGGGCTTTGAATCATTTAGTATTTGTTCAAATGACTGCCTCTTCATTATAGGATTATACGACTTCAGTGCCCGCCCTTTCATATTAATGCCATATCTTTTCAGCAGCTTTAACGAATAATCCCGCCCATAAGACCGTGAGTACTCATCAAGGGAATGGGGGCTGTGATCATCCATGGCATCAATATCGTCCCAAAACTCCATGAGCCAGGGGAACACATTCATCTTTGCCTTTGAACACGCCTGTATTAAAGCCTTTACCTTCCAAAAGGGTATATACTCGTTATGGTATGGATCTATGGATATAAGCAGGGTGTGTACCCCATGGTCTTTAAGTTCCTTAAGGACGGTCATTGCTGACGCTTCATCCTTGTACCAGGATGCATTGGTTTCAATATATTCAATATCAATATTGCTTCTTTGGGCAGCATCAAGGATATCCAGTATTTTGTCCGGTTTAAGCAGCGGTTCACCGCCGCCGATATGGACGGAATTACATCCCAGACTCCTTAGAATAGAAAATATCTCATCAGCCATGGATGATGTCATATAATCGTCAGGCCACTTCGGAGAACTGGAATAACAGCAGTGTTTGCACTTCGATGAGCATTTATAGTTTGTGATTATTCCCCCGGATACCAGGCAGTCAATTTTCAGCACAATTGTACCTCCCAACTTTTATGAAAAAACATGGCCTACAGGGCTTTATTTGACCCTGATAAACCATGTTTTCTGCGATGACTTTGTTCCCTAATAAGATTAATAAACGATATGAGTTTTTAATGAAGACACAGTTGTATACAATATCACATCTCCCTGCGTCCCTCAAGGGCCTTTGACAGGGTTACCTCGTCCGCATATTCAAGATCCCCGCCCACAGGGATGCCGTGGGCAATCCGGGTTACCCGAATGCCTAAAGGCTTAAGCAGCCGGGAAATATAAACCGCTGTGGCTTCTCCCTCCACATCGGGATTGGTGGCCAGTATGACCTCTTTTACGCTGTCATCCCTGACCCTGTCCAGAAGCTCCTTAATCTTGATATCATCAGGACCTATGCCTTCCATGGGGGAGATGGTCCCATGCAGAACATGATAAAGGCCTTTGTAATCCCGCATGCGCTCCATGGCAATAACATCCCGGGAATCCTTAACTACGCAGATAATGGATCTGTCCCTGCGGCTGCTGCTGCATATCGCACAGGGATCACTGTCCGTCAGGTTGGCGCAGACAGAGCAATATTTTATTTTGTCCCTGACCTCATAGATCGCCTGGGCAAGACCTCGAACCTGGTCCTTGGGCATGGTCAGGATATGAAAGGCCAAACGCTGCGCCGTCTTGCCCCCTACGCCGGGCAGCCTTGAGAGCTCGTTTATCAGCCGTGCAATGGGCTCAATATAATAATTCATTACCTCTCCCTGCTACTTCCATAAATAATTAATCCTGTGCGGGATTACACGCAATGCTGCGCCGCACATTAAAAGAGTCCGGGAGGCATGCCCATTCCGCCGGTTATCTTTGCCATCTGAGCCTGGGCCATTTCATCGGCCTTTCTTAAGGCTTCGTTTACAGCAGCGATAATAAGATCCTGGAGCATTTCAACATCATCCGGATCAACGGCCTCGGGTTTGATATCGATGCTTACTATATCCTTCTTTCCGCTTGCCACTACAGTTACGACTCCGCCGCCCGCAGATGCCTCCACCGTCATTTGCTCGAGCTCTTCCTGCATCTTCAGCATCTGCTCCTGCATCTTCTTTGCCTGTTTCATCAGGTTGTTCATATTCCCCATGCCCATTCCGCCGGGAAATCCGCCTTTTGCCATAGGTTATCCTCCTCTTTAATGCCCTGTGCAGGCTTATAGTCTTCAATTAAGATTATACAAATAAAATTATACCATAAATGGTGCCAAAAAAACCATTATTCTTCTTCCACGACTTCAACCAATTCGGGCCCGAATGCCTGTATAGCCTGTTTTACAGCATCATTCTCCTCTGCTCCGCGCTTTTTGGTCTCAGGCTCAAAGCCCAGGCGGCATTTCAGCTTCAGCTGACGGCCGGTTATGCGTTGCAGCAATCCTTCAAGAAATGTCCTGTTCTCTTCCTTCTCAACCGCAGCGTAAAAGAATCCCTGATCCGGTGCAAAAGCCAGCACAAAATTATTGCCTCCGTCCCAGTCCGGTTTGACATCGTTCAGCAGTGCATATATGGCAAAGCGTTCCTTTTTCACTGCCTTCATAACCTCCGGCCAGGCTTCCTCAGGGTCTTTCAGAGCCAAGGCCGATCCATCCGGACTGCTTTGCCCCTGACTGCTGTCTTTATGAATGCTCTCCGGTTTACTATGTTCCTTTAAAGCCTGATCCTTGTTGTCAGACTTCTCAAGCGTACCTCGTCCCGGTTCCCTTCTCCCGGACGGCAAACGGCGAGGACCAGCCGCCTTGCCGGCAGCTGCATCCGGATTGCCTTGCTCAATAAAGCTCCCTTCCCTGCCAAAGCCGCCTGCCATGGCAGGATCATCAAGACTGCCGGACATGGACTCCTCAAAATCCGGTATGTCCCCTTCGCCGGGGAGAGGTATCTGATAATCAGGTATATCAGTCTCATCAGCGGCAGCCTGCCTGCCTGCATTGCCGGGAATAACGGGTTGAGAGGCTTGTGCAGCATCCGCGCCGGTTTTTCCGCAGCCAAGGCTTTGTACCACAGGCTGAAAGGTCCCTGATTTTATCTGCTGCTCCAGCGTCTCAATGCGGTCCAGCAGGGCTTCCATGGAATCCTCCAGCTGGGGCCTGCATATCTTGACAACAGCCAGTTCAAAGAGTACCCTTGGCTGGGTGCTCCATTTGAGCTCAGCCTCAAGGTTTGTCAATATCTCAATAGCCCGGATAAGCCGTGAATGCCCTGCGGACGAGGCCTGCTTTGCCAGCATTTCAACCATGGAAGGCTCGGCATCAAGAAGTGTGTCAGGCTTGCTGCACAGCTTGACCACCAACAGGTTTCTCAGATGATGAATCATTTCCCTTAAAAAAACAGTCAGATCCTTGCCATCATCAGTCAACCGGCCCAGCTTGAGGAGAAGGTGATGGGAGTCGCCGTTTATCAGGTCTTCCACAGCATCAAATATGAATCCTTGATCGGCTGTCCCCAGGACAGATAAAATATCCTCGTTGGTAATTCGGTTTCCGCAAAAGCCCACCACCTGATCGAGAAGGCTCAGGGCGTCCCGCATGCCGCCCTCCGCCCAGCGGGCGATGGTGTACAGACCTGCTTCTTCAACCTCAACTCCCATTCCCCTGCATATATCCTTCATTCTTCCGACCATTACTCCCGCAGGTATGCGCTTGAAGTCATACCTTTGACATCTGGAAACAATTGTTGCAGGGAGCTTGTGGGGCTCCGTTGTTGCCAGAATAAACACCACATGGGCCGGGGGCTCCTCCAAAGTCTTAAGCAGGGCGTTGAAGGCGCCTATGGAAAGCATGTGCACCTCATCTATGATATAGACCTTGTATCTGCCTGCGGTAGGAGGGAACTTGACCTTTTCCCTCAAATCCCGGATCTCGTCCACACCATTGTTGGATGCAGCGTCAATCTCGATAATGTCCATATTGTTTTCTGACGAAAGCCTGGTGCAGACACTGCATTCACCGCAAGGGCCCGCCTCGGTGGGTGAAAGGCAGTTGATGGCCTTTGAGAAAATCTTGGCTGTACTGGTCTTCCCGGTGCCCCTGGAACCGCAGAAGAGGTATGCATGGGCTACACGCCCGGTCAGTATCTGGTTTCTCAGGGTCCTGATCACAGCCTCCTGGCCGACAACCGTATCAAATGTATTGGGCCGCCATTGACGGTATAGAGCCGTATACATTGCCGAAACACCCGCTTTCTTAAGATAATTCCCTATCATCAGGCAACGCTATTATATCACAGCGCAGCCCGGGGCCGCAACAAAAGCAGCAGTCGATGCTCCTGCTGATTGGATACCTGCCAAAAATAGCACAGGCTCTACCCAAATGGATAGAGCCTGTTAAAAATTAATGCTGTGCACCTGCCTTTGACAATGCACCTACAGGCGGGAACCGGGCAGTTAACTCCGACCAGGCTTCCCCGCGGCACACGAAGTTGTCCACTTACTGCTGCTTCCTTCCGGACCTGACAGGGTTCATGGAATTTCGTTGCGCAGGACCCAATCATCTTCATCACTTACCAGGGCCAAAGACCCCACATGTGCAAGCCTGGGGCAGGAATTCAACCCCGCTGTAGCGGATTGCGGGTTACAGGGCACCGCTGCCTCCCCGTCTAGCACAGCAAACTTGGCAAAAGATAATTTAGGAAAACAAAAGACCTTGATTGAAGGTCCGCATACTACAAACTAAAAATATTATGCTCCAATGCTGAGAAATTATTCCTGCAAACAACACTCCTCAGGGTACCTTCTCAACGCAGATCTATTGTACTATGAAGCCATATGAGAATCAAGTGTTTTTTTATTCCATTGGCGGCATTCATACAAAAGAGCATTTTGCCTTAAAATAGTATGTGTTCGCTTTGATTATGCCGCAAAATACATTTTGGTTTCGACAGCATGATCAGTTATATTATATCATTGAAATACCCGGGATTGTATGGTAATTTATACATGCCGGCTGATATAAGGAATTTGCTTGGGCAATATTCAATTCCACTGCGCAAAGCCGCAAAACGACTTCTAACTGCAAGCATTGCGGCACAGTATAATTATCTATAGAGAAGCTGTGCTCTTCGGGAGCCGGCGGCTGCGATAAAATTTTAACAGCAGAGCCATTATATATAAAGAAATAACAAAACCGGGAGAACTGATTAAATGGATGATAAAGTCAAACGAGTAATAGTCATCGGCGGCGGCCCGTCGGGAATGATGGCGGCAGCAACGGCAGGCAGCCGGGGTCTTAAGGTTACCCTGCTGGAGAAGAATGAAAAGCTCGGCCGCAAGCTGTACTTGACCGGCAAAGGCAGGTGCAACATTACGAACAATGCAGATGTTGAGGAATTGATTGCCAATGTCCCTGTCAACGGCAAATTCCTCTACAGTGCCTTTTATACCTTCACAAACCAGGATCTTATAGCCCTGCTAAACGGCCTTGGCCTGAAAACCAAGGTGGAGCGGGGCAACAGAGTATTTCCCGAGTCAGATAAATCCTCCGATGTAATCAAAACCCTGGAAAAGCATGTACGCTCCAACAATGTTTTAATCATGAATGAGGAGGCCGCGGGCATCATTACCCGGGACAAAAGTGTATGCGGTGTTAAGCTGAAAAATGGAAAAACCCTCGAATGCAGCAGTGTAATAGTCGCCACCGGAGGAGTATCCTATCCTCAGACCGGATCCACAGGGGACGGGTACAGGTTTGCCAGAGAAGCCGGACATACCGTGGTACCGCCGAAGCCTTCACTCATCCCCCTTGAAACGGAGGAAAGCTGGCCAAAAAAAGCCCAGGGATTATCCCTTAAGAATATTTCCCTCTATGTGCTTGACCGGTCGGATAAGAGAATCTATCAGGACTTTGGAGAAATGGTTTTTACCCACTACGGCGTATCCGGACCTGTCATTCTGTCGGCTAGTTCCTATATGGGTGACATTGTTCCCGGCAAATACAGGCTTTCCATTGACTTAAAGCCCGCCCTCAAGCATGAGGAGCTGGATCTTCGGGTGCAAAGGGATTTTGCGAAATTTGCCCGCAAACACTTTTCAAATTCCCTGGACGAGCTGCTGCCCCAAAAGCTTATTCCCGTAATAATTGAGCTGTCGGAAATCCCCCCGGACAAGCCAGTGCACCAAATATCACGGCAGGAACGGCTGGCTCTGGCGGGGCTGCTTAAGGATCTGCGCTTGTCCGTCAAAGGGTGCCGGCCTATAGAGGAGGCGATTATTACCTCCGGTGGTGTATCCGTCGATGGAATAGATCCCGGAACCATGGAATCAAAGCTGGTAAAGGGCCTGTTTTTTGCCGGTGAGGTTATCGATGTCAATGCATATACAGGAGGGTTTAACCTCCAGATTGCATTCTCAACGGGCTATCTGGCGGGCTATAACTGTTGAACTAACTTATTGAACTACCCTGCACTATTGAGGCGGAGGTTTTCTTGCAGAGTTATGATAAAGAAGAGCAGGCAAATAAAATACCTGCTCTTCTTATTTAATCAACTCTTTTTCGGATCCTTTCAAGAGCTGCCGTTTTATTTGGTGGCTTTGCCCCAGCCTTTGTCCCAGCTTTTATTGCTATTGCCGCCGGCAGTCCATGGTTTTCCATAACTGATCCTGTAATCCTTTATTGCTTCCTCCCATTTTTCAATGGCTGCCTTTATTTTCTTGTCAGTCGACTTAAGCCAGCTGCCATATTCCTGCTTTTTTTCCGAGGGGCTTTCCTTCAAGGCATCCTTCCAGATTTCCCTGGCTTCCTCCTTCAGCTTTTTTTCGGCTTCCTTGAGTTCCTTGCATTCATTTTTCTCATCCTTGCGGTTCGCCTTCTCACTTTCCTTTTTGGAATCCTTCACTTTGCCGTCATCCTTCAAGGACTTTTTGTTAACCTTTTCCTGGTCCTTACTCATTTGAGCATCCTTATTATCTTTATCCTCTTTTTTCTTTTTATCGTCTTTATGATCGGATTTAAAATCCTTATTTTTGCCTTTACCCGGATTTACCTCTGCATCCTTATCCGCCTGATCATCTTGATCTTCCTTATCATCTGCAGCATCCTGAGCGTTCTGAGCATCCTCCGCGTTATCATCATCTACCTCACCCTGATTGTTTTGATCATTCGGATTGTCAGACTCGTCCTGATTGTTTTGATCACCCTGTTCTGTTTGATCCTCCGAGGCATTCTGATTATTATCATTCCCATTAGGATCTGCTGCTTCGCCGTTTGATTCCTGATTCTCCGCATCCTCGGGCAGTTCTTCTTCATCCCTATCCCTGTCATCTCTGGCTGCTTTTTTGGCATCCTTGAATTCAGTCTTTATAACAAACCTGGCCCTCTTGTAAACCTCCTTGGCAGCCTTAAGCGCAGCCTTTGGCTTCAGCCCCAGGGCTTTGGCGGTGGAACCAAGGCCTTTTCCATTTTCCATAAAGGCTGTCAGAGCCTTTTCTATATAATCATCCATTTCAATTGAGGGATTATCGCCGGTTTGGGCTTCGTCCTGAACGGTTTCGCTGTCCTCGTCTTTATTACCGGCTTTATCTGATTCCATCAGTTTTTTCGCCATGGCATATATTGCAAAAACCTGCCTGTCATTCAATTGCTTTGTCATATAGAGCTTCACCAGCTCGCAATCGTTATAAGAAGCATTGAAATCAAAGTCCGCATCATAGTCTATATCCTTAACGCCGTTAACTACCTGCCATATGACCTGAGCCGTTACCCTTTTCTTAAGCGGTATGTACCCGCAGGATTTATCCCACTTGTTACCATCTTCTTCGGTTTCTGCGTCTGTATTATCATCGCCTGTATTTTCAGTGCCTGTATTTTCAGTGTCCTCTGCTGCCGGATCCTCTGCATTTTCATCTGCTTCCGTATCGCTGTCCTCTTCTGTACCGGAATTTGAGTCTGTTTCTGAGTCAGAGTTTTCTTCTGTATCGGCATCAGCGTCTTGTTCACCATCTTCGCTTGCTTCGGCATCATCGCCGGCTTCAGAACCTTCTCCTGCTTCAGTGCCTTCGCCTGTTTCAGTACCCTCGCCTGTTTCAGTAACCTCGTTTGTTTCAGACCCTTCATCTGTCTCAGCATCGTCATCCGTACTATTGTCATCAGTGGGATTTGCATTACTATCCGTATCGCTGTCGGCGTCATCGCCGGCATCCGCCGGATCATCCGCATCATCGCTGTCATTCTCATCAATATTGCTGAAATCAATTGTTACACTTATATCCTCTATTGCCTCGGCCATCTCCTGCTCCATTGAGTCTCTCAACTCCTCCGGCAGCTGAGAAATGATATTCTCCAGAATTTCCTGGCGGCTGAGCATGGTATCCCTGAACAGCTCCAGTATGTCCGCTATATCCTTCTCATCCAGTACTGCCTGATCGATGGCTTCAACTGCCTTTATCAGGGATGCCTTGTATCCCTTCAGGGCTATCGCCGCATATTTGGCTTTATTCTCATCTATCATCTGTTTGGCTTCCGCCAGCCTCTCCTCGGAAATATCATGCAAAACCCCGGCCTCTTTTGCTGCATCATATATAAACACCAGCTGCAGTTGCTTCAAAAAGTTGTCCAGGCCGTACAAAAAGCTGTCCGGGGTCAAGCCGGCAGCAGCAAGGCCCGAGTGATCGGCAGCAGTCTCCTCCGCTGAAGCTGCTCCGATAAACGGAATCATAGTCAGCAGCAAAGCTGTAATTAACACCCATGCTATTCTTTTATTCATGTCAAATCTTCTCCTTCCACTGGTTTAATTTCCATAGCGATTTGATGTCTTATGGTATGAATATTGCTATATCCTTTTTTGTGATGATTCTGCTTTCTTTTCCTGCTTTCATCCTCGGTTTGGAAGCATTGACCACACTGGGGTTGTCTCAATCCTTGCCTTTGCTGTTATCACGGTTCTTCTCTTGCTGTTTTTTATAGTTCCTGTTATTTCTTCTGTCTTGGTTCTTATCTTGGTTCTTGTCCTGCTTCTTGCTATTGTTCCTTTCCCGATTGTCATCCCGGTTCTTGTCTTTGTTCTTTTCCTGATTGCCATCCAGGTTCTTGACTTGGTACCTGTACTGGCATTTGCCTTGATTATTACCAAGATAGCTGCTTAGGTTCTTGAAATTATACAGATTATTCATCTGCTGATAAATTGACTGATTTTCCTGTTCCTTGTCCTTATTGCCATCTTTACTCTTATTCCGGCTGTCTTTTCGGTCACTGCCACTGCCGGCATTGTTTTTATCCTTGCCGTATTCCCGGTCCTCGCCTTGGGCGTCTTTATTATCGTTTTCCTTTTTCCCGGGTTTGTCCTTGTTCTGATCCTTTGTCTTCTCTTCTTCCTTATTCCCCAAGTCCTTGGAATCTTTTTTATCCTTCTTATCCTTATTGTCCTTCTTATCTTTCTTATCTGACTTATCCTTTTTATCCTGGTCCTTGTTATGATCTTTGTCTTTGCCCTTGTCTTTGTTGGACTCAATTACTTTGAGCGGTGATATTCCCAGCTGCCTGGCATCCTCCTGAACATCCATGCTGACTATTCCCGTTTCGATTACAGCCGTATGCCGGGACTGCTCCAGTATCTCCTTCTGCTGTGCCGCTATCCTCGCAAGCTTTTCCCTGCCTGCCTCCTCATCCTGCTCATTGACATAGGCAGCGCTGATAGCTACATGGTTTTCCTTGTCCGGGGATATATGCTCAAAGCTCATTGCCATTTGGGTAAAGTCGGCCAGAACCTCCTCCACCTCCCTGCCTTGAAACGAGATGCCTGCCAGTACCTGGGACGCCTCTTCATTCAACGGATTGGCCTTTAGCACTCTCCCCTGATTGTCTATGGCAAACTCAACCCTGGAGCTTATGTCTACCGTTACATATCCGGCGACCCTTCCCGAGGAGATGCGGAGCATCCAGGCTGTCAATGAGGCCATTACAAGAAGAACGGCTGCAGCAGCGGCATATGCCCTGACAGGAGCTGCATTGGATATATGAACCTCATCACCGATATCATAGTTGGTTTTGCCCATAATTTTTCTGTATTCGCCGTCCGGTGTCAGCAGGATATAATAACCCTTGCCCTTCTCAATAAGCAGCCCCTTCATCAGCCGTCACCTCCCCTCATTGCATCCTTGATATATTCCTTTAAATAATCGAGATCACTCAGCATTAAAATAAAATTGGCAAGAATAAAACGGCGGTGGCGTTCTATGGTTTTTCTGCTGAGACCTTCTTCTTCGGAAATCTTTTTAACCGGCAAAACTTTGTTTTTTATTATACTCGCCGCTGATTCCTTGTCCTCTGCAAGACGCGCGGCAACAGCCATCATGCGGTGTCTTGTATCCCTGTGTCTGGGTGAATCCTTCGCCAGCTCAGAGAAGCTCAGGGAATACTCCTTCAGCATGGCAGTATAGATGGCAATCTCCTGTTTTAAATAAAAGTGGTCTTCCTCTATGCGGTAATTCTCAATAGCTGCAGCTTCTTCCCCGGGCATGCCGTCCTCTTTATCTTCCTCATCACGACTGTTGAGCTGGCTGAGAGGAACCTCGCAGGATCCCGAACTGCGGCTGTAAAGATCATAAATCTCCAGCTTGATTAACAGGCTTGCAAAGGAAAAAAAGGAGGCTCCCCTGCCGGGGTCATATCGGTCAATCGCCCTGTTGAAGGCAATGAGAGCGGCGGCAAATTCCTCATCGTTTTCCACCTCGATATGGCGGCCCTTGATTCTGGCAGCTGTTCCGATGATGTAGTTCGTATACTGCTCGATAAAGCGGCTCCTAAGCAGCTCGTCGCCCTTTTGAATGCGGGCCACGGCTTCTTCCACCCCGGAGTGTCCTTCCTTCGAAGAAGGCCTGGCAGAAAACAGTTTCAATTTGAGAATCACCACCTGCTATAATATACGGTCAACCCTTCCGATTTTGAGGGGGTACCTTCAAAAAAAAATAAAAAATATTTTTAAGGTTGCTTTCATAAGCCATTTGAAAATGAATTTTTGCAGCATATACATAGTTGTATTCTATAACATTCCCACCGCCTTGTTAAAGAAGCAAAATATAGCAAAACCACCCTGACGGGTGGCTGGTTTTTCCTATTGTATTCTCGGCGGTCCCGTGGTATACTAACCATGTGTGAACATATGTTCGTATTTATTTAGGAGCCAGGGCGACGCTTTGTTTGGGAGCATGGTGCTGCGTCAGGGAACTGCGTACGGGACCACGTGGACGGTGCTGGACCACGGGGACGTTTTGTTCGGGAGCATCAGGAACTGTGAGGATGAGAGCTAGAGGGAACAAAGGGACGTTTTGTTTGGTCCTGCGATGATATTTATTTTAGAAAATCAGCAGCTTTGCCGTTTGACTCACATAAATATTATAAAGGAGCCAAGAAAAACAATCATACAGTCCCATTAACGTTCCCAAACAAAGCGTCCCCATGGCTCCCAAAGCGTCCCCATGGCTCCCCAGCCCTATTAATGCTCCCAAACAAAGCGTCCCCGTGGCTCCCCCGGAGCTCCTTGAATATATTTCGGAAGGAGGTAGGGCACCGGCCCTCATAAAGCAGTAAAGCAGAGGGGTAAGTGCCGTTGCATAATGAGAGTTTTGATGAAGCCTGTTAAAATGATCGCCTGGTTTGATGAAGACGGCATGCCTACACCGGTACGCTATAACATGGCGACTGAAGATCAGACCAGCATGACCATTCACATCGACAGGATCATCCAAAAAAGAGAAGAAAAATTGGCAGGCAACAGAATGTTAATCTTTACCTGCCAAAGCGTCATCAACGGATTGGAAAAAAAGTATGAAATCAAATATGAACTCAACACATGCAAATGGTTTCTCTACAAAATGTAAGAGCACCAAAGCCTATTTTTTAAGTATCTTTTCCACCATCGGGGCTCTCAGCCTTGCAGCCTTGGGCATATTGCTGCCCAGCAGCGGCCTTGCATAGGCCTTGAAGGCCTCTGTCACATGGTTGCCTTCAGCATTGATGAAGTTGTCGGGCATATGACGTGTCAATGCTGCTATCTTGGTGATATCGGTGAGCTTGTAGTCGACAGCATAGTCTCCTACCCTGTGAATGGTGACTGAGCCGTCCATATTGTGGAGGATGGCATACTGTGCCGCCCTTTCTCCCACTTCTCTGGCCTCAATTTGGTCTACATCGGATACACAGCCCATGAAGGATCGCTGTAAATAACCGAACGTATCGGAACGTACGCGCTTAATATGGAGCTTCTCCTTAATGTAATCCGACAGAAGATCCCCGAGGGCGCCGCTGCCGGACAGCTGCACATTGCCATGGGCATCCTTTTCAACTTGCTTGGCGTACTTGGTAATAATTGGAGTGCCGTTTTCGTCCTGGATACCTTCGGATGCGGCTATAACGCAGCGTCCATACTTGTCATAGGTATTCTTAACGTCCTTGAGGAACTGATCCATGTTAAAGGTACGCTCCGGAAGATATACCAGATGGGGACCGTCATCGGGGAACTGCTGGGCCATAGCGGCAGCTGCGGTCAGGAATCCGGCGTGGCGTCCCATAACAATGCCGATATACACACCGGGCAATGCCCTGTTGTCAAGGTTTACTCCCATGAATGCCTGGGCTACAAACCTGGCAGCCGAGCCATAACCGGGGGTATGGTCATTTACCATCAGGTCGTTGTCTATGGTCTTTGGAATATGTACAGCCCTGAAATCATATCCGATCCTCTTGGCTTCCTCATTTATAATTCTTACAGTATCAGAAGAATCATTGCCTCCGGCATAGAAGAAAAAGCGGATATCATGGGCACGCATAACCTCGAATACTTCCATGCAATATTTTTGATCGGGCTTGTCCCTGGTAGACAGCAGAGCCGAAGAGGGAGTCATGGCTACCTGCTCCAGATTATATACGGTTTCCTGGGTCAAATCCATAAAGTTTTCGTTGATAATGCCGGAAACACCGTTGATGGCACCATATATCCTGGTAACATTGGCATATTTCCGTGCCTCCAGAACAGCCCCGACCAGAGACTGATTAATAACAGCCGTCGGCCCTCCGCCCTGGGCAATTAATACTTTACCTTCAACTTTCATTTGTATCCTCCTCTTGTCATGATTTTAACGATTTTCATCATATTTTATTTGTCCAAAAAAGTCAAGATTATTTACAGATAATATGAGCAATCACCGTCGTTTTTGCCTACTGAGTAATCCGAATTGGAACCTGGAATGGGACTTAATTGAGGCGGAAAAGTCCCCTAAATGGTCCTAAATTGCATACCTATGCTATTGCCATTTCAAGGTATTTTCCTTCTTCATCATAGGGTTTGAGCAGGCTTTTCAGCTCCGCAGGATCGGTTATTCGGCAGTCAAGCCAAATCTCCTCCGCTTCCCTGGGCAGAATCAGGGGCATCCTGTCATGGATTTCGGCCAGAATGCGATTGGGAGGTGTGGTCAGTATTGAAAAAGCCGTAAAGGTGCTGCCGTCCTTGTCCGCGAAATCCCCATATATGCCCGCCATTGAGAATATGGGCTGATCTTTGTGACTGATTCTGTATTTAACGGCCTTCTTTCCGTCCCGCTTCCACTCGAAGTAGGCATTGGCCGGGACAATACAGCGGCGCAGCTTAAGGGCCTCCCGGAACATGGGCTTTGCGGCGGCAGTCTCTCCCCGGGCATTGATGACAAGCCCCTTCACATAGGGCGAGACAAACCCCCATTTCATCTGACGAAGCTCCCTTACAGGGCCTCCGGTTATTACCGGGGCCGTCTCGGATGGAAAAGTCTCGGGGGGCATCGGCGGCAGAAAGCTCTCCTGGACTGCAGCCCTTCGAGGCCTGCCTCTCCGGATGCTCTCCGTATCGTTCCATCCCTTTATGGCGCGGTACCTTTCCAGCAGCTCTTCCACATCCGAACTCAGCAAAAACCTGCCGCACATTCATGCCACCTCCATCCTGTATTCACCTATTCAAATTGCTTTATATTGAATCAATCATATGCTGTTATACTAAACAAGCACGCTGCTATGAACAATAATCTTATGGAAATGCTATTGCAGCCTAATCATTTCTGCAAACATTTGCAAATCAATTTCTCAAAGGCCTTTGAAAAATTGACGTCATCCTCTGATTTACGCTTTGAGGGACCCTTTAACCTTCCCCCCGCCTTTCTTACCACCGATGATACATATCTTTCAAAGAGCAGTCTGTCCATGTTGCCCTCATGGAATACAAGCCCGCAGTGATGTATGGCCAGGGCCCCCTTGCCCAGAGCCAGAGCCGCAAGGCCGTAGTCCTGGGTTACAATTATGTCTCCTGCTTCGGCCTGATTGATAAGCGCAATATCAACAGAATCCCGCCCCTTTTCGACCATAGCCACCTGGGCATAGTCATCATACAGGATATGGCTGGTGTCGATGAAAAAGATGACATCAAGGCCGTATTTCCTTGCAGTACGGGTTATTATCTCCTTAACCGGACAGGCATCCGCATCTACCAATATCTTCATGCTTATAACCTATACCAGATTTATTATATACACCCTTTGGACGCTGCTGACCTTTAATATATGCCGGTTGGGGTCATATTCCACAGAGCCTCTGCCGGCCTTTATCTTTTTGTCTTCGCCCAGGGCGAAAAATATATCATCCGACACGGTGCGCAGGCATGCGGCTTTATCAATCTCCTCCAGCTTTGTCCACTGGTCCGGATCCATTTCAAAAAACTCATTAATGCCCTCTATCTGGGCCAAGGCCGCCGTCAGCTCATTTATAATATCGCTGTATTCCCTTCCGTATTTGACACCCATCGCTTCTATCATCTCCCCG
>Ga0172382_10005979_pt1 | contig 17925 bp, 21 predicted proteins | sample Leawel138RmetaG_FD_122245 | JGI IMG/M metagenome (GOLD analysis project Ga0172382, IMG submission 122245) | Leachate microbial communities from a municipal landfill in Southern Ontario, Canada - Leachate well 138R metaG | ecosystem: Engineered > Solid waste > Landfill > Unclassified | place...
GAAAAAAAACTTAATAAATAGATGTTATTTATAAATTTGTTACATAAAAAATGAAAAGTTATCGTGTAAATCTTAAAATCAATAATGAGTTTATTTCTCTGTTTACAATCGGATACACTTCTGATGGTGGGTTTTTTGTTAAAGATTTAATCAATGATAATAAAAAATTTTAACATTTCTTATTTTAGTTTTTTGTAAATAATTTTAATATTTTCTAGTATTTTTGCATAAAAAAGTTCGGAAGCTGTCCCTATATGTGAGCCAACACATTTTTGGTGTAGTAGACCGACAGCAGTCGTCTAATATTACTAAAAAATTTAAAGAACTCAGTTTAGGCTGAGTTCTTTTAGTTAAGTCAAATGAGTTAAAAAAGCTTTAAATGAAGGGTATCCTTAGTTCGAATCCGAGCCCTGTTTTATTTTTAACAGTAATAGTGCTATAATATAATCACAATTGAATAATCTTTTTATAAAGAGCGCAGTGAGGGAACTAGCCCGATGACCTGCCAGCAACCCTGAAGTAAACCATTCAGAAGGTGCTAAATCTAGCCCTAGATGGGAAAAATAAAGGTCAATTTTTTATTTTCATCAATAAAAACTCTTTCTCAATCGTGTGTATTTTTGGCGGATTGGTAGGAATTGTTATTAGGGGTATTACTTTATTAATAAAAAAATATGATAAAAACAAAAAGAAATAAAATACTTGGTTTTTTTGGGGTGTTGATAGCTATTTTTATTTTAGTCGTCTTATTGTATAGACCAGTAATTTTTCAAGAAGGGAATCCCTGGCCTTTTGTGAAAGGGATAATTCAACTAAATTTTACTCAAGACAAAATTATTAAATTGGACGTGAACGAGGACAGATATTTGACTAAGAGCAATAATGGTCAAGAAGTTATTAAATTATACATGAATGATAATGGGTATAATTTTATTGAACAAATGGGGTCTGGTTATTTTTTTCAATCCATAACAGGGGAAAACGCTGTTGCGACTCGTAAACATTACAGTAGGTTTTATTCGCTTTGGAATATAATAGAAAATATAAATAATACAGAAAGTAATAATGATTTGTGGACGACAATAACGACTGGTGATGGCATAACGTTTCAATATCCGAAAGAAATATTGGCAGAGCATATTAGCGAAGCGAAGTGGCCGCCAAAATTAATAATTGAAGATAGGTCTTTTATTTGTAATCCGTCTGGTAATGAAATTCAACAGGGTGGGCAAACTGAACAACGTTTGGTTGATAACCGAGTATATTGCATAACTAAAGAAAGCGAAGGAGCGGCTGGTAGTATATATACTGCTTATACTTACGAATTTCCGAAAGATCATCAAACTGGAGTTATCACTTTTACCCTACGCTTTGTTCAGTGTCAAAATTATGATGATCCAAAAGCGTCAGAGTGCGAAAGTGAACGATCCACTTTTGATATAGACGGCACTGTAGACAGAATTGTTCAAAGTATTAAAATTAAATCTGAACAATTATCTATCGCCGAAGAATTAAAAGACTGTTTACCAAAAAGTGATACAGCTAGTCATGAAAAATGTAATGAGCTGTTAGCTACAATCAGAAATTTCGATGATTGCGTTAAGGCTGGCTTTGCTATCATGAAATCAAATCCACCCCAATGTGCTTCACCAGATGATAGAACCTTTACTGACGAAACCAATAGCACTTGGGATGTAGTTTTAGCAGCTCTTAATAATTGTGAAGTTGAGAGCGTTTTCCAAACTCATAGTAAGCTGGTTACTCTCAATCTTAAAAATGGCAATGAGCTGACAGCCTATGAACCTCAAATTGATGATGTGATGGAGGTGGTTGATGGATTAAAGGGCAGGTGTAGTGATGTTAGAATGGCTACCGAATAGAGAAATAGTACTAGTAATCGGATTCGAAACTTTTTAATTAGATGTCTTTAGAAATAATTTAGCTAATATTAGATACTGAGAAGGGAAATTGTGTTTTAAGACCGACTCCCGTTCGAATCCCATGGCGGGAGCACGTTGACAAAATAACACATTTAGTGCTATTTTTGTTTTATAAATAGAAACAAATAATTAGTAACTTAAAACAAACAAAAATGATAACAATCGGACTAAATCAAGCAATTAATCAAATTCCTAAATCATTATTTAACTGGATAAAGGAAAGAGAGAATAATTTTTCTGAAATAGAATTTCAAATTTACTTTTCTGCTTATAAATCAGAAGATGATAAAAAGGTAGTTATTAAATATGAATTTATTTACGGAGAAATGCCTCACTTGAGACATGTCTTTTTTCCAAGGCCTGATGGAATTTGGGATATCAAGATTATTGGCGATCAGAATAAAACTATCCTTGCTTCTGGTATTAATGATTTATTGGAAAATGGGCTCTTAGAACAGTTTAATTTGCCAGGAAGTACAAGTTTATATAGGGGGTACGTTGGTTCGTCTGGTAATTTAATAAATGAGGAATTAATTTCTATTTAGTAAATTTAATAAAAAAATATTTAAGCGGTTTTTAATAGAACCGCTTTTAATTTGTCTGAACTAATATATAGCTCAATACCTAAGCATTTATGGTTATTAATATTTACAATACTCAACAAGCAAATTCTTATAATGACTGAGCCTCTAATTTTTATTTAATATTAGACACGTTAGTTCGAACTTTGTCCACAACCCCGAGCCATGAACTGTACCCCAAAAAGTAGACAAATTTTGTCTACTTTTTTTGTTGTTAAAATAAAGTTATAAATAATTTGTTTTAAATTTATGTCAGATATGCTATTATAATTATAGTATTTTTATTTTTAACCATATAAGTAATATGTCCGTAAAAAACAAAAATAAATCACAAAAATTAGCTATTTATCAAGCTAGAAGTGGAGCTATAGAGCTTCGCCAGGATTTTGATAAAGAGACTTTTTGGGCAACTCAAAAAGATTTGTCGATTATTTATAGCAAAGATCAATCAGTAATTTCTCGGCATATTAATAATATATTTAAAGATAAGGAAATAGATAAAAAAAGCAATATGCAAAAAATGCATATTGCAAAATCAGATAAACCAGTAGAATTATATTCTTTAGATATTATTTTGGCTGTTGGTTATAGAGCAAATTCAACTAAGGCCATTGAATTTCGCAAATGGGCTACAAAAATATTAAAACAACATATCACCAAAGGCTTTACCATTAATCAAAAAATAATAAACAAAAATCGCCAAGAATTTTTAAAAGCGGTAGAAGATATAAAATTATTAACTAGAAATAATAAAAATATTTCGACAGAGGATATTTTGGAATTAATCAAATCTTTTTCTTATACCTGGTTTTCTCTGGATAAATATGATAAAAATTCATTTCCCAAAACAGGTACCAAGAAAAAAATTAAGATTACCTCTGAGGATTTATACCAAGCAATAGCTAAGCTTAAAAAGGAGTTAATTGACAGGGGAGAGGCTAGCGAAATTTTTTCTCAAGAAAAAACCTCTGGAAATTTGGAGGGAATAATTGGAAATGTTTTTCAGGCTGTTTTTGGCCGAGAGGTTTATGAGACAATAGAAGAAAAGGCAGCTCATTTGCTTTATTTTGTAATAAAAAATCACCCATTTAATGATGGTAACAAAAGAAGTGGAGCTTTTGCTTTTATTTGGTTTTTAAATAAAGCTAAATTTAATTTTAAAGACAGAATCAATCCCGAGTCTTTAGCTGCTTTAACTATATTAATCGCCGAATCTAATCCAAAAGATAAAGAGAAAATAATAGGAATTATTTTATTATTACTTAGTTTTAAAAAATAATATAAATATGAGAAAAAAGAAATTAATAATTTTAGGTCTTATTAAGAACGATAATAACGAATTTTTATTAAGTCAGCGTTATGACCCCGATGTATTAGATGCTCATCTTCGCTGGGATTTGCCAGGAGGAACAAATGAATTTGGGGAAGGTTTAGAAGAGACCTTGAAACGAGAAATTTTAGAGGAGACCGGATTGGAGGTGGAAATTAAAGAGATGTTACCGAAAAGTATTTCTAGAAAATGGAAGCATAAAGATTATAGTATTCATGTTGTTGTTTTTTGTTATTACTGTTCTTGTATTGGAGGAAATATGCATCCAAAAGACCATAAAATAAATGATTTAAAATGGATAAAGAAGGAAGATTTTAAAAATTATGATTTTTTACCGACCACCAGAGCTTTTATTGACATGGTTTAATGTGCAGTGATTTAATGAGCGGGGTAAACCAAGCGGATTGCAACATTCTCCAATACTCGAAGCCAAGATAAAAGACCTAATTTTATTAGGTCTTTTTCTGTGTCGTTGGATAAGAATTAGAACTTATTTTTAGTAAATTAAGATGGCTCGATATTGACAAAAAATTTGAAATATGATATAATCCGTAATTATAGTTCGTTGATAAAAAAAGTTCAATAAAAGCTAATTACCGAGTAAATTTATGTTTATTGGGTAATTAGCTATATTGTTTAACTTAAAATATTATATTATGGAAGCTTTTAAAGAGATAAAAATTTTTGGCTTTGATTTTTTAGTAGCCAAAAAGGGTATAAGAATGTCAGATAAGGAGGCAAAACAAATCAAAGAGACGGGCAAAGAAATTTTTGTTGGAATCGATAAGCTGGCTAATTTTGTTAATAAAAATGAGCTAGCAGGTCCGATAATTGATAATACTAGTTATTTTCTACTTAGTTTCTTGAAAAGAGTAGGTGTTATTCTAAGTTTCCCGACCCTTTTCATTCTTTATTTAATTTTTTCGCCTTCTATAGGCCTACCAATTATTGCCATGTCATTTATTGGCTTATTATTTGTAAGGCTTTTATTTTTTCTTTTTTTAATCATTTTCGTTATCGCTCTTTTGATTTATATTTTTTGTGGTTACGCGAAGATGAGGAAGAAATAAATTTTTAGACCTTTGATTTTTAGCACCAAGCTATCAGTCAAAGGTCTTTTTTTATTTAATAAAGTTTTTAAGTATTTGCATTGACTGGATCTTCGCCTCCAGTATTAGTATCCGCATAATAATACAGGTATTTGGAAACTACATCTAAAAAGATGTAGTTTTTTTAAAAAACAATATGACAGGAACTAAAATACTTAGTAAGAACATTTTTAATATTAATTCTTTCTTGTTATAATATAAGTATTAATATTAATACAACTAAAATTCTTTTGATTGTTTTTTAATAATAGTCAAATATGTTTTATTGATTATTTTATAACAAATAAATACAGATTCTTTCTAGTTGGTTTTTTTAGTTCTTGTCTTGGTGTTAAAGGTTTTTTCTTTTATTGCTAAGTCTAGTATTGGCACTGTTATTTTTGATCCAGATTTAAATATCTTTCGATTTGCTCTATATAAAATTAAAGCAGAAATTTTTGATAATTCAGTGTCGGTCAGTGTTGAAATCTCGGGTGTTAATGGTAATGTGATTGCAAGTACTACTTGCTGGAATTATAGCTGATGCCTTTGTTATTATGAGAGAACTATCTTTAGGGATTTCTAATACCGACTTAGATCAATTATTAGTTGGTGAAATTAATTAAATTTTTATTATGATTAACTTAGATTTTATTGGATTGTTTGTTTTGCTTGCTGGGTTTATTATTGGTCTTGGAGCTGTGACAGTTATTGATATTCACGGATTTTTAGGACGGAAATCAAAGTATTGGACTGAGGCTACAACTCGGACTCATAAAGTTACTAAGCCAATGATTTGGGCTGGTATTATTATGGCGGTTGTTGGTGCTATTATATTCTTTAGGAACGAGCCTTTTAGTGATATCCCAATGTATCTTGCCATGATTGCTATAGTTTTAATAGTAAATGGTTTATTTTTATCTTTCCGCGTTAGTCCATATATTTTAAAAAAAGATAAAGAGGGAAGAGCGAGTGAGCTTTTAGATAAATCTTGGCAGAATAAAATATTTGTTAGTTTTATTCTATCTGATCTTGGTTGGTGGAGTTCTTTAGCTTTAGTTGTTTGGTATCTTGCTGTAAGGTAATCTTGCAAAAGGTTGGAATAAAATTTTAGCTTGGCAAATTCTAAGAGATCAATCATTTATTTTTAGTAATCACCCTAAAACAGTACTTGAGGGTGAAATAATTATCTGGCTTCCACATTGGGATCGAGATGTTTTTATCACTAGAATACCCAGGGAAGAGTTTGTATCTGGATATCTTTTGAAGCCAGGCTTTCATTTATCAGACAATGATAGAGGCGATAAAAGTGAAGATGAATGGGATGCTATTGTTAGGTATAGGGGAATAACAGATGAGAGAGGTCTTTATTTGCCACTGTATAGTTCTGATGTTGTTTTAAAGCTTTGTAATAATTATATTACAGAGAAAAAGGAAAAAATGTTAGGCTATCTCGCGATAGAAAAAGGTTGGACTTAATGTCTTAAGCAGTTGGTAAACAACTGCTTTTTTTTAATTTGATGTTTTGAGTTAATTGATGTATTATATTTGTATAGGCATTATTTAAATAGAGCCTTGGGTTATTAATTTTTTTAAAAAAATATGAACAAAAAAAACTCTCTTATAGCTTTCATCATTCCGATGATAGTTGTAGTTGCTCTTAGTGTTTATTTTATTTTTCCGGAAACCTTTTCTAAGTTATTTCAGAAAACCCAAGAGTTAACTAAAGAGGTTGTGAATAATGTTTACAGCCCAGAAGTTGTTTTGGATTCCAAGTTTGCTGAGTACAAAGAAGTGCCGGTTAATTTTAATCCTCAAGTTCCTTCTTATTCTGTAAGATCAGATTTAAGCAATGTTGAAAATATAGATAATTTCTATTTTTCTGAAGCTGAGAAAAAACTACTTTCACAAAATGCTTTTGTGGTAAGGTTAAGTTCTCATAATAATGAATTTTTCCCAATTTACGAGTCTAATCGCTATAGTTATATTCCAAGCTTTATAACCACTGATTCAATTTTGCACAATTATCATTTAATGTTTAGTTTTTTGCTTAAGCAATTAGAAGAAGAAAGGTTGATTGGAGTATTAAAGGAGCTCAACGCCGACATGCTTAATAAATCTTTGGTTCAGTACGAGAGCTTGAAGGGAAGTTCTTGGGAGAACTCAGCTAAAAGAAACGTTGCTTTTTTTGCAGTTGGTAGTAAGCTCTTAGATTCTTCAATTGTTATTCCAACTATGGTGAAAGATGAAGTTGAAAAAGAATTGTCATTAATTGATGCTCATGATGGTATAGATTTATCAGCTGTGATGAATATCGGCAATGATGAAGCTGAAATAATTATTGAAACACCACAAGGTCCACAAAACGTTTCTGCTCTCAAGGAAGATTATTCACAATATATTCCTAGAGGTCACTATGATAAAAGTGAAGAGTTGAGAGCGTATTTCAAGTCTATGATGTGGTATGGGCGCTTAACTTTTAGAATTAAAAGTGAGGATGAAACAAGGTCAGCTATTTTGATTACCTTGGCGCTAAACGAAAAGAATAATGAAAATAATTGGAATAAGATTTATGAACCGATAAACTTTTTTGTTGGTAAAAGTGACGATATTACCTATTATCAATTTAAAGACTTAGTAGAAGATGTTTATGGGGAAAATTCAGATTATAGCTCGTTAATCGAAGACGATAATAAACTAGCTTCTTTCATTAATTTATCTAAAGAACTAGAAGCTCCACAGATAAATTCTATGCCTATTTTTGAAGCCTCAATTAACTCTGATCGTGATGAAGAGATAAAAGGTTTTAGATTTATGGGACAGAGATTTACAATTGATGCTGCTATTTTTCAAAGATTAATCTATAGGGAGGTCGGAGATAAAACTAAGACATGCGAGAACTTTGAAAGTAAGGAAACTGGGTGTCTTCTAGGGGCTCGTTGTTTACCGGCGGGACTAGATATTCCAGCTACTCTTGGATCTACTGAAGCTAAAAATATTCTTAAAGAAATGGGTGAGGGTGATTATGCTTGTTATAATGAAAATATGTCTCAAATGAATAACTATCTCAATGGTCTTGAGAGTGAAACTTGGACACAAAATCTATATTGGGGTTGGCTTTATCAACTTAGACCACTTTTAACACAAAAGAAAGAAGGCTATCCAGCCTTTATGCAAAACACAGCCTGGGCTAGAAAAGATTTAAATACTTTTTTGGGCAGTTGGTCACAATTAAAGCATGATACTATTCTTTACGCTAAACAAGTTTATGCTGAATTAGGTGGTGGTATGCCAGAAGAAAAAGATGATCGAGGTTATGTCGAGCCAAATCCTTATGTTTATGCTAGATTAGCATCTCTTTTGCAGATGACTGAAGAAGGTTTAGAAATAAGAGGATTACTTTCTCCAAGTATGAAAGATAATTTAAACAGAATGCAAGAATTAGCTATCTCTTTAAAAATTATTTCAGAAAAAGAATTAAATAATGAAAAATTAAATAATGAAGAATATGAATTAATTCGTTCATATGGCGGACAATTGGAGCATCTTTGGCTTGAGGTTCATAAGAATGAAAAAGAATTCCAATCTATGGGACAAAGGGATTTCTTGAATGAAAATCCAGCTGCTATCATTGCTGATGTAGCTACTGATCCTAATGGTGCAGTTTTAGAAGTTGGCACTGGGAAAATATCAGAAATCTATGTTGTAGTGCCAATTGATGGGAAGTTAAGAATTGCTAAGGGTGGAGTTTATTCATATTATGAATTCTCTTGGCCGATGTCAGACAGACTTACTGATAAAAAATGGCGCGAACTTCTTATGTCTGACGAAGCTCCCAAAACTCCATATTGGACTAAAGCTTTTATAGCTGAATAAAAATGCTTAAGAAAATTATTTGTTTTTCTTTTTTGCTTGTTGTGATATTATTTTTTTCTCTAGTTGGTTTTAATAAACAAACATCTAAAAATAATTTTTTTAAGGAAGAAAATGCAGATCTAAACAACAATAGCCTTGAAGAATCTTATGTTCTAAAAAATGGTTCTTTAAGTATTGAAGAGGACTCTAAAATTATTTGGCAGTCACCAGTAGAGTGGTGGATAGACGATTTTGTTTTAGCTGATTCTAATAATGATGGTTCTTTAAATATTAATTTGTCATTTTGGCGAGTTGGCAGTTTTGGTACCTCTAAGCCTTTTTGGATAGAGGAAAATGACAAAGAGGTTGGCAATCATTTTTTTGTTTTAAGCTTAATTGATCAAGAGGTTAGGCAGGTTTGGGGATCTTCACGCTTATCAACTCCTAACTGTGAATTTAAAATTATCGATATCGATAATGATAGGGAAAATGATTTAATTGTTTTAGAGGGAAGTTATGAAGATAAAATTTGCCAAGGTAAGTATTTAGCGATTTGGCAGTGGAATGGCTGGGGATTTTCCAATAAATGGAGAAGTGAAGAGGTTTATTTTTCTGATTTGGAAGATGATAATATAGGTTATATTTTAAAAGATTTTTATTACCATGAAAACAATAGATAAAGCAAAAATTTTAAATAACATCTGCTATACTGATCTTGTATATGGTAGAATAAATAAAAAACTTGAAATATTTTTTTCAAGGGAAAAAATTGAAGAATATATATTTAGAATTTTAGACGAAGCAGAGATTGAGTGTTTTTCTAAAATTGGAAAAAATTTTTACGTAACAAGTCAGAAGCATGGAGTTAGAGTTACAATAAACTCAAATACCTTTAGAATTATAACCGTAGATAAGGTTAATTAATAAAGAAAGCCTATTCAATATTGTCTGAGTTATATAATAGCTTAAGTTTTTTATGCCAGGACATATTAAAAAGGGTCTCCTAAAAGACCCTTTTGTTTTTTTCTTTAGATTAAACTCGTAGCTTCTTCTATGTTTTCTAGAAGATATTTTACGGGTATATCTAAAACAGTCAAACAACCAAATTCACCTTTGTCGTTTAATCGCTTAACTGCTCTTGCATAAGCAAGCATGAATCCAGCAGTGCCAACAGGATTTGAATTCCAGAAATTAGAAAACTCCATAGAGCCAGCGGAGTTACTGGAAACAACTAATCCATTGTGCCTAAAATTATCTTTTTCAAGGTCTAACTTTTCTTGGCAAACAAATTCTACAGTCGTCTCATAATCTTTGAAATATTCCGGCATTTCAATAATTTTTCTTTTAATGTCTTCTTCTTTAAACTCTTCAGAGATGACAACTTTACATTCTCTCCAGTGTTTTTCTTTGTTGGAGATTTTTACTTTTTTACCACTTTTAGCCAGCGAAATAACCTCTCTTTTTGCATGGGTATATTGTCTAGCATCAATAACCCCAGGTATCTCCTTAAGAGCGTTGCTGTGGCCCATACTTAGTCCACCATCATCGGTTATCCCGTAAAAGGAATGAACATCACTATTTCCTAGAGAAGCTTTAAAAAAGGCTCTCATCAGGGAAAATGCTCCAGGGTCCCAACCAACACCTATACAGGCAGTGTGGTCACTGTTTAAGCATACATTATTGGTGGTTTCCAGGTGTCCAAGCATTGGTTGTTTTGTTTCTTCGTCAAAATATCTTCCGATATGTCTATGAGTATCAAAGCTATCAACAACGTTGAACAGTTTAGCGAAGAATGGTGTTTGTTTTGGTAGGTCGTCTTTAGACCCGCCACACATAATGGCAACATCAGCACCACAATTAGCGTATCCTTCAAAATCTTTTAAGTCGTAGATTTTAAATGGACATAAAAACTCTTTTAGCTCATCTTCTATAGAGCTTTTTCGTCTTGTCACTATTCCGACAATTTCTAAATCTGGATAATTAGAGATTATTTTTAAAATACTTCTACCAATGTTACCAAATCCTACTAACAAAATTTTTGTTTTATTCATGCTTTACTTATTTAAATTAAAAATTGGGTTTATTGTTAAATCTAAAAAAAAATAAACTTAACAATAAACCCGATTTAAAAAAAATCATTTCAAGGATCTACTTAATAGTGGATTATATGTATTATTTATTTTTATGTCAATAATGGGTGGTAAATTTTTTTATTATTTTATATTGATAAAACTTTTTATATTTGTTATTATATAGACATATTTATTTATAATAATTTTATGAAAAAAAACATTGTTTACATTTTTTTAATCATTGCTTTGGCTGCGGTTGCTTTTATTGTTTATAACAATAAAAAAGATATAAACATGGATGGTCCATCCGTTGCTGAAAGTTGTCAATTTTTCGGCGGTACTTGGTTGGAGGATTTTAATGAGTGTGAATATATTGATAATGAGTGGTGCTTAAGTTTTGATGGTATCTTTAATGAGTGTGGTTCGGCTTGTAGGAATAATCCCGAAGCTGAAATGTGCACACTGCAATGTGTTTCTTTTTGTGAAATAAAATAAAAATTGTGAAGGAAATAGATTATAAAATAGTTTCTAAAGCCGCAAAAATATCTGCTACTTTTATTGGTATTTTTGGGCTTCTTTTTTACTTTGGTTACGGAAGTCCTTTACCATTTTCAAATGCAGAATATGCATTTTTTGATAATCTTTGGTTAACTATTTTTCCTATTATGTTTGTTGGCCTTTTTCTTGGTTTACAATATGAAAAAATAGGTGGATATATAGTTTCTGTATCTATTTCACTAGGGTTTATAATATCACTCATCATTGGCCAGATACCTGGTCTTCATATGATAGTTCCTTTGGTCATAGGTTTAATGTATTTGTTTGTTGGCTACAAGAAAAAAAGGTATGAATAATAATTTAAAAGAAATTTCAACGAAGATATCACGCAATCTAAAAGAAAGGTTGGATATTTTTAGAAGTATTAAAAAGAGCAAGAAGAGGGTTGTAATATTAAACCTGTCTAAAAGAATTCAAAAGGATGTAGTTTTAAAATTGGAGATGGGGGAAGTGGTTGACTTAATTGAGGGACTCGACCTTGATGAGGCTAGCGATATCTTAAAAATACTACCCAAAAAAAAGCAAAAAGAAGTTATCAATAAATCGAACGAGGAGCTTAAGAGAAATTTTAACTCTTTATTAAAGTTTGATGATAAAACAATAACTAGCCTTATAAATATAAATTATATACAGGTTGAGTATGATGATACTATAACTTCTGTTTCTAAACAGGCTAAGGTTCACGAGAGAAAAACTGGTAAATTTCCAACCATCTTAGTTATGAAGGATCACAGACTTTTAGGTGCTTTGCCTGGTTATGAGTTGGGATCTGCTAATCCAGATGATAGAGCTGATAACTTTGTTAAAAAAATAAAAAGAGTTAATAAAAATTTAAAGACAGAGAGGGCCTTTGAAATGTTTAGAAAAAACCCATTAGAGAAAGTTGTGGTCTTAAGTGAATCTAATAATGTTTTAGGTTTTATTTATTCAGATGATGTTCTTAAGTTTTTAAATGAAAAAAATTCTTTTGGTTTGTATAATTTTGCTGGTGTTAATAAGGAAGAATCCATATTTGATTCTGTTAAAACAAAAGTCAATTTTCGCTATAAATGGTTAATAATTAACCTTGGTACAGCCTTTTTAACGGCTTTTACTGTTGGGCTATTTGAAAGCACCATTTCTAAATACGTCTTATTGGCTGTATATATGCCTATAGTTGCTGGAATGGGTGGTAATTCAGCTACACAGACTCTGGCGGTGGTTGTCAGAGGTATTACTCTTGGTCAGCTAAGCTTAAAGACTATGCTTAGAACACTCAAAAATGAGCTTGGTGCAAGTTTTTTAAATGGAATAATTAATGGAATTTTAATATTCTTAATAATCATTTTAAAAGATGGAGATTTTAAGTTGGCAATGGTTCTGGCTGTTGCTATGATTATAAATCTTTTAGTGGCAGCTCTTTTTGGAACTTCAATTCCTTTGATAATGAAGAAGTTGGGGAAAGATCCAGCATCGTCTGCTACTGTTTTTATAACAACTGCAACTGATATTTTAGGATTTGTAGCATTCCTTGGTTTGGCAACCTTAATTTTATAATTTTAATATGAGAAATATGAAAAAAATAAAAAAAGCCTTTACGTTAATTGAGCTGTTAGTAGTAATAGCTATTATTGGAATACTAGCCACCTTAGCTGTTGTAGCTTTGCAGCAAGCTAGGTCTAGCGCTAGAGATATCAGGAGGGTATCTGACATGAAACAAATATCTACTGCTTTAGATTTGTTTATGTATGAGAATGGAAGATATCCAACAGAGGAGGAGTTTTATTCTGTTTCGGGGATGTTAATATCTCCTTCAAGCGGGGAGGTCTTTATGTATCAAATACCTGAAGCTCCTACACCAGCTGATGGTGATTGTTCTAACTCTGACAATTCCTATGTTTATAATCCCAGTAACGATGGCAGTTCTTATACTATGGGATATTGTCTTGGTAAAACTGTGAGTGATATTTCTTTTGGTGGTAACTGTGCATCTCCCGCTGGTCTTTCTGGCTCTGAAGATTGTGTCTTTAGTTCTGGGCCTGGAACAGTTAATTATGACGATCCAGATCCTTTATGCGATTATAATAACCTTGATTTTGATTATGAAATTGATGGTGATGGATATAAATTAATACATACTTGTTGTGAGTTGCAGTATATAGGTATGAAAAATTATTCTTCAGGTGACAAGTTTAGATTAGCTAATAATATTGATTGTTCTAATAGTGTCAACTGGACTTGGGAAGGTCAATTATATACTAAGTATTTCAGACCTATAATGTCCGACCCTCAAACTCTAGAATCAGTAAAGGGATTAGAGCTTGATGGGGGTAATTTTACTATAAGTAATTTAATGATAGAGTCTGTTGGACCAGGGGGTTCTTTGTTTGGCTATGATAACAGCGGTGCTATGAATAATGACATGATAATAAAGAATATTAGATTTGAAAATCCTTCTGTGTCTGGATCGGGGGGTGGGCAAACTGGCCTTTTAATAGGCAGTATCAATAGTCCGATAAATGTTATTTTTGAAAATATTCACATAAACAGTGGAAATATTTCTGTCCAAAATGGCATGGTAGGATCTTTGGCGGCTTATCTTACTAATAACGTTTTATCTGTTTCAGCTAGTGACATTTCTATAGTCGATAGCTCTTTTTCTTCTACCAGGGTTGGTGTTGGTGGTATGTTTGGCATAATAGCTCATGTCCCTATGACAGTTTATAGGTCGTATGTTTCTGGGTCAACTATTAGTGTGGGCGATAATATAGTTGGTGGACTTATTGGGGAGTATAATGTTGGAGATTTTAATTCAACAATTCTAGAGTCATACGTTGTTGATTCTACTGTTAGTGGTAATAGTGGAGTTGGTGGTTTTATAGGGACCATTTATTCTTCAGGGGGAGAGACTCCACTGCAATTAAAAAATTCGTTTATTAAAAATGTATCAATAGTAAGCATTGGAGCATCTGGAGGATTTTTTGGTAGTTCCTATGATGATGGTTTTTTGGCTGATAATGTTTATTTTCAAGGCTCTTTTGATTCTTCTAGCTCTAGTTTTTCGCAAAATTTTGGATCTTTGTCTGCTGCTTACAGTGGTGGATCTTCAAATAATTCATACTTTGTAGCAAACTTGTCAAACCCAATCACCTCTGGTGGTAATTGTTTAGTAAATTATAATAACCCTAGTTTTTTATCTAGTAACACCTATTATATTGATGGATTTTGTCTTGATGGGCAAAGTTCTTACGGAACAGAAAAGACTGAGATAGAATTAAAAACAGCCTCAACATATTCTAGTTGGAGTCCAGTTTCTTGTGTCAACGCTAACGAGGATAACCCATGGGTTATAAAAGATGGTTCTTATCCTTGCTTATACTTTGAAGAATCTTGTACCTGTGATTAGAATTTTTATTTAATGATTAAAGTTGGAAAGTTTTATTTAATATAATAATTTTAAAATTATGTTTAATGAGTTTAAAGATTTTGCGATCAAGGGCAATGTTATGGACATGGCCGTCGGTATAATTATTGGTGGAGCTTTTGGAAAAATTGTTAGTTCTCTTGTAGTTGATGTTATAATGCCACCAATTGGATTATTGTTAGGGGGTGTAGATTTCTCAAAATTTAGCTTTGTTTTAAGGGAGGCTAGTGATAGTGCCGAAGCAGTCTCCATTAATTATGGTCTTTTTGTTAACAATATAGTTGAATTTTTAATTATTGCTTTTTCTATTTTTATAATTATTAAACAGCTAAATAGGCTAAAGAAAAAAGAAGTAGAAGCTTCTCCGTCCGAAGAGGTTTTGCTCTTGAGAGAGATTAGGGATAATTTAAAAAAATAACTAAAAATAAATATTTAGCAAAAATTTAATAAGTAGATAAGTATAGTAAGACCCAACCCCTAAAAACGATATTGATATTATATATCTTATTATTTTCTCGGTTTTTTTAACTAAATTAAAAGCTTTATTTAATTTTTGAAAGCTAAAAGCTATTATTAATGCAAAGGCTATAACTGGTAGTCCACTTCCTAGGCCAAAAATTGAGGCTAGAAGGGGACCGCCACTTATAGTTAACGTCATTGGTATTAATATGGCAAAGAATAATACGCCACTGTATGGGCAAAAGGCTAAAGATAGTAAAACACCCAAAAGCATGGCGCCTAAATATCCCTTCTTGGCGAAGTATTCTTTTAATTTTTCTAGTTTGTTATTTGAAGAATTAATGTTTATTTTAATAATGCCAAGCATTATTAGTGCTATTATTATAAGCAGTGGGCCTAAAAATTTATCTCCCCAAGATTGAAAAAATCTACTAATTTTAAGTCCTGACAAGCCGAAGTATATTAGCGTTGCTAGTAGGGTATATGAAATTATTCTACCTAGAGTATAAAAAAATCCTTCTAGTAAAACTTTTTTGGTGTTTTCAATCTTTTTAGATATATATGCTACAGCAGCTATATTAGTCGCTAGGGGACAGGGGCTAATTGACATTAGAACTCCCAAAAGAAAAGCTATTAATAAAGGGGTGTTAGTAGAGTCTATTATTGAGTTTATAAAAGCCATCATATTATTTCAGTAAAGTATTTATTTTATTAACTATATAATCTTCGAATTCTTCATCTCTACCAATAAGAGACCAGACTCTGGTATCTTGTGATGTTTTTTCTTTTTCTCCCATTGTTAAGCCAAAGAAAAGTGATGATCCTGTGGCTCCATATTTACTAACTATTTCATAGTTTTCTTTTTTATCGACATCGATTTCTTTAAATGTTATTTTGCCATCCTCTAGTTCTTTGGAAAAGTTTTTCTCTAATGATTTAAGAGCCATTTCACCTATGTATATACAAGAATAACATTGGTAAGTGGAATGGAAATGAACAATCTCAATTTTGTCAGCTTTTTCAATTTCTGAGTAAACTATCTTTTTGGGTTCATTGCTCTGGCAAGCTGTTAAGAAGATTAAGAAAGACAGAATTAAAAAAATTTTTATTATTTTTTTCATATTTTATTTTATTAAATTACCGAAGACTAAACCGGCTATAGTTGAATAAATAATAACCAGTAGTATATAAACTAAAGTTTTCTTATTACCCAAAACTCCCTTGATAACTAACATGTTAGGAATACTTAAGGATGGTCCTGCTAAAAGTAGTGCTAAGGCTGGGCCAGAAGACATTCCTTTTGATATTAGCTCTTGTAGTATTGGCACCTCTGTTAAGGTTGAAAAATAAATAAAAGCTCCAAATATAGAGGCTATTAGATTGGCTGAAATTGTATTTTCTCCTACTAGTTTTTGTATCAGTTCTTGTGGTAGTAGTGGCGATATGAATCCAGCGATAAAAACGCCAATAAAAAGCAGTGGCAGTATAAGCTTAGAAAAATTCCAAGTTTCTTTTAGCCAGTTATTGTTAGTTTCTTTTTTGAATTTAAAAATTGAAATATATAATATTAGAATGATTAATATCGCAAATATTATATATTTATATTCTTGACTTATTTGTATTCCATTAACTATTAATATTCCTAATAATGACAAGAAGAATATGTATATACTTTTTTTATTTATCTTGTTGTCTTCTTTTTCTTCATTTAAAATAAATCCACTTTCTTCGCTTTTTTCTTTGAAGATATAGCTCATAGTTATACCAACTAAAATAGCTATAATAAGAGAAGATATTATTCTCGCTATTCCGATATTTGGTCCTAAAACTGAAATAGTTAGAAATATTGCTGCTATGTTTATTGCTGGTCCAGAGAAAAGAAAAGTGATTGCCGGACCAAGCCCAGCACCTCTTTTTCTAATTCCGGCAAAAAGAGGTAAAATTGTGCATGAACATACAGCTAATATAGCTCCAGATACTGAGGCTATTGAATATGATATTATTTTTTTAACTCTTGGACCTAAAAATTTTAAGACAGAATCTTTTTTTATTAAAGCTATGATCGCTCCCGCTATAAAGAGGGCAGGGACTAAACAGGTTAGAATATGCTCTTTGGCATACTCGCTTAAAAGATTTATTCCAGAAATTATTGATATTGCAAAAAGACTCGAGTCTTTAGGCAGAAAGTAGAATAAAAGAAAAATAGACAAAATGTATATTAAATTCTTTCTATCTTTATTACTCATATATTATTTTAGTAGATCTTTTATCTCTTCAATGCTTAATATTCTGCCGGATGATTTAACCTCATTATCTATGGCTAAAGCTGGGGTTGATATTACACCCATTCCAATTATTTTGTCTATATCTTCCACCTTTTCTATTGTTATATCACTTAAGCCTAGGCTAATTATGGCTTCCTCTACGTTTTTTGTTAACTTTTGGCAGTTAGGGCAGCCAGTACCCAAAATTTTAATTGTCATATTTTTTTAGAAAAATATTTAATGATTTTAAATATTTATCAATATTATTATCATTAATTGAATAAATAATATTAGATCCACTTCTTTCTGATTTTAGCAATCCGAAATCTTTAAGTGCCTTTAGGTGGTGTGATACTAGGTTTTGACTTAGTTCTA
>Ga0172382_10005981_pt1 | contig 17922 bp, 10 predicted proteins | sample Leawel138RmetaG_FD_122245 | JGI IMG/M metagenome (GOLD analysis project Ga0172382, IMG submission 122245) | Leachate microbial communities from a municipal landfill in Southern Ontario, Canada - Leachate well 138R metaG | ecosystem: Engineered > Solid waste > Landfill > Unclassified | place...
TGCTTCTCTCTTAAAATCTGTCGCACCCTCTCTATGCGTGCTTCTGTCTCCTGTAAATTGAAATATGACACTCCATCCTCCTATCTTAATCTAACAGCTACAACGTTGTAACTGTTAAAATACGAACCTGGCTAATCTCTTCTTCAGTACACAGGTTCCGGTTTGTCGTGACATCCCCTCGGGAGGGGAAGATCCAGTTTTCAACTCCCGACAAATCGGGTTATTTTCCGTAAAAATTATCGTCTAGGGGAAACATGGGTCGCCTAATGCGTTTTAACCCAATGTCCTCTATCCGTTCAGCAGAGCTACCGGGGGTAAAAGCGAGAATCGATTTATCGGCTATTTTTGCTAATTCTGGAAACAAGTAGCCCAATTTTACAACAACTACATGGTACTTGTTAGGATCTAAGTTGATACTCTTGAAAATATCCTCCCGTGTAAAAGCAGCTCTGTTTTCACTAATCACTACCGTAAAGTGCCCACAATCTAAGGTAGCGCTACGGCCCGCGTTCCCACCAGTATAACCTAAAACATCGCCCCTGTGTATAACCCTCCCTTTTAGGGTGGTTCGCACACTTTTTTCACTGAGCGAGCCCCCCACCGAAAGGGTCAATTGCGTCCCTAGGGGAACTTGGTAACACTGCTCTGTCGCCTGGGCATCGGCAATCCCCGCTATTAAGATATTTGAGGCTCCACAGGCCTTTACCAACTCTATAAAATAGGCGTTATCGCCGGTTGCTCCAGCTGTTGTGTTATCGCCACTGTCGCTCACAAAAACCAACTTTTCAGGACTCTTCAATGCTAAATCTAACGCTTCTTGTGGTTCTAAGGCATCAATTAAGAACTTAAATTCGTAACGACTGTCCCAATAAAGTTGGGCTATTTCGTCGGCATAAGACTGTGCCACTGTCGGGTCATTCACATGTGTTACGATTATTGAGGGACCGGTATAGGGGGAGTCGACCCAAGGTTGACCGGCAAAAACTTGGGCACAGAGGACCCCCTCTCGCTCCTCTACTCTGTCACTTAGCGCCATTATTTTATTCATGGGTGGCAGTGCCGTTTGAACAACATCACCCGGCAGCATCACATAGGGACGTGCCATGCGAACAGTGGGCAGTAGGTTGTTTTTCACGCAGTCAAGGAGCAGTCGCATAGCTTTACGCTCTGTCTCAATTTGGTCCTCATGCGGTGCTGTACGAAAGCCACACACAATATTAGCCAGAGATATGAGTTCATCGCTATTATTTGCATGGAAATCGAGCCCTAAAGCGATGGGCACACTATTGCCAACCACCTCTCTGAGGCGCTGCAGCAGGTAGACTTCACCGCTACCAATGCCCTCTACAAAAAGGGCACCATGCAGATAGAGCCAGATCCCATCCAACGCTACCCCTTTTAATGGGTTCACAATCTCATCTACGAAAGAGAGGTAATCCTCTTTAACTAGTGCACCACCCGGCAAAGCATGGGCGTAAATTGTGGGTATAATAGTTGCTCCAAAGTCCAGTAGCTGCTCTTTTACATGGACCTTCTCTAGCATTGCTTTGCCAGAGGCGTAGTCAAAATCACCTCTACGGGTTGCTATAGGGGTACATGTATTACTTTCACACTGCAGTGACGCTATGGCAATTTTCATCACTCACCACCTATCTCCCCGGGTCATAAACGCATCAATTGAGACCACGGTTAAGAGGACAATGCCCCGAATCATGGTGTTGTAATAGCCCTGTAAACCTAAGAAGGCCAAGCCTTTGTAAAGGACGTAAATCAGCAAGATCCCAACCACGGTTCTGAGGACACTCCCCCGCCCTCCTGTTAAAGGCGTTCCCCCCACTACAGTTGCCGCAACACAAGTGAGAGCTAAATCGGTTCCGTACAAGACCGACCCAGCCCGCATCAGACAGACAAACATCGCCCCCGAAATACCGGCAGCGAAGCCCAGGATAACAAAAATACTGAAGCGGGTAAATTTGACGTTAATACCGGAGAGCTCTGCCGCCTTCATATTCCCACCGGTCGCATAGAGCCCTCTTCCATAGCGGGTGTAAGTCATCACAAAATAGGCGAGAACTACAAATGCTATGAAAATATAGGTGAGGTAGGAGAGCCCTAAAAAGGTGCCCTTTCCCATCTCCCTAATAAATGGGTTGGTGGTCCTAATCATGTTGCCCTTAGTGAACACAAGGGAAAATCCTTTTAAAATTATGCCGGTGGCCATTGTGGCAATGAAGGCATGAACCCGTAAAAAGACAACGATAAGGCCATTTAAAACTCCCACTAACATCGTGGAGAGGAGCATTACCAAGAGTGCCGCCAATATTGCACCGGGAGAGTCTCCCCAAGCATTTAAGAGGAAGCAGAAGAAAATCTGAGCCCATGCAAAATTAGCGGAGAGGGAAAGGTCAAAAGCCCCTGTAATGATTGCAATGGTCATCGCTAAAGCCGACACTCCATAGATGGAGACGTCGATTAGGATGTTCTTCACATTGCGAATACTTACAAAAGAGGGCTTAATGACCACCATTAGGAGGATGAAAAAGAGAAACAGCAATAAAACCGGTTGATCGTTGACAAATTTTTTAACAACTGCACGTTTACTTCTCATTGTGCCACCTCCCGCAATTTCATGCTTTTGTTGAGCACATCAAGTGCAACCGCAGCGACAATAACCGCCCCTCGAACAATTAATTGGGCATTCGACTGTACCCCTAGGATATTGAGTGCTGTCATCATAAAGCCGACAACCATCACGCCCAGTACTGTCCTAGCAATACTCCCCGAGCCCCCATCCAAACTAGTTCCCCCAATCGCTACGCAGACCAGCGCATCCAATTCGTAGTTCTGCCCTTGTAAAACTGAGGCCGAACCAACCCTTGAGACCACTATTACCCCGGCTAAACCGGCACAGGCCCCACAGATTAAATGGGCAAAAAACCGCACCTGCTTAACCTTTAGGCCGGCCATTTTGGCCACCTGCATACTGGACCCCAAGAAGTAGAGGCTACGTCCAAATTGAGTTTTTACCAAAATAAACTGCATGATAATGGCAACTACTATCATAAAGACGACAGGGGTGAAGCCCATGCCAAACTCCTTAAAGAGCCCTGAACGGTACTGGGCAGCTTGAAAGTTCCCCCTGACGACGGCTTGCGCAACCGCGCCAATTACAATCTGCATGGCGTAGGTGATTATAAAGCTCTCGGCTAACTTCCCGTTAACCAGCGCTAAAATAGTTCCATTAATGGCTCCAATGAGGGCCCCCAACAAAATCCCCACCAGTAAGACTAACAGGGCTGCCGATGCCGGGGTTACGGTTGCCACTGTGGCATTGTTAATTATTAGCATCGTGACAACGGCAGTCAGGCTAATTGTTGAACCGATTGAGAGGTCCATTCCTCCACCAATGACAGCATAAGCCATACCCATAGAGGCTATTCCAATCGTTGAATAGGCCCTCAAGATATTCAACATATTCTTGCCACTTAAAAATGCCGGCCTGATAACAGTAGCCACCACAGTAATAATTACTATGGCAAAAATGAGCCCCCACTCTCTAAGAAAGGCGACTAGTTTCCGCTTACTTGTTGATTTCTCTTTGCTTTCCATCTCTACACCACCTTTCCTAATTGGAAACCGCCAAACTCATTACCGCTTCCGGAGTAGCCTCTTCACGGTTAAGCTCGCCAACTTTCTTGCCACCACTGAGAACCACAAGGCGGTCGCTCATCCCAATAACCTCCGGCAATTCGCTGGAGATCATAATGATAGCCTTGCCCTGCTCGGCTAAGCGGTTCATCAATTGGTAAATCTCATATTTTGCCCCTACATCAATACCTCGCGTAGGTTCATCTAGGATTAAAATGTCGACATCAGAAAATAACCATTTTGCAAAGACCACTTTTTGTTGATTCCCCCCCGAAAGGTTAACAGCAAACTGTTTTAAAGAGGGTGTTTTAATATTCAACTCCTGGGTAAACCGTGCGGCAGCAAGGGACTCCGCCTTCTCCGAGATAAATTGTCTCCTCCTCACCTTATTAAGGTTGGTGATAGTAATATTCCATATTAAGTTGTAGCCTAGGACTAAACCGGTCTCTTTGCGGTCCTCAGTTAAGAGCCCAATCCCCTCATGCTTGGCTTGATGGGTTGAGTGAATCGCAATCTTCTTGCCCTTCACTTCAATAGTTCCCTTTTGGTAGAGTTCGGCGCCAAAAATGGCTTCGGCAACTTCAGTTCGCCCTGAACCGACCAGTCCTGCAAATCCTAAGATCTCTCCTTTGTGAAGCTTAAAGGAGATGTCTTCAATCAGCCCCTCCCGTTTAATCTCTTCAACACTTAAGACAACTTCTCCAATCTCACAGTTTTTACGGGGATATTCGGTATCGACACTCCGCCCGACCATTTTTTCTACTACGCTATCGCGGGTAAAGGTGGCGGTTGGAGCCGAATCAATAATCTGTCCATCCCTGATGACCGTCGTTGTGTCGGCCAAACGAAAGACTTCCTCCAACTTATGGGAGATATAGATAACTGAAATACCCTTCCTCTTTAAGTTTTCAATGATAGCAAAGAGAATCTCACTCTCCGTGGTTGTCAAAGAAGAGGTGGGTTCATCCATAACGATTAAACTGGTGTTAATCGCTAAAACTTTGGCAATCTCGACCAGTTGCTGTTGGGCAGCACTCAGTTGCTCGATTTTTTGTGTCGCTTTAAAATTAAACCCCAAAGAATCGAGAAACTCCTGAGCCTCTCTGTTAATAGCTTTCCAATCAATTCGACCCTTCCGTTTGGGCAGTCGATTAATGTAGAGATTCTCAGCCACTGTCAGCGAATTAACCAAATTGAACTCTTGGAAGACCAGCCCAATGCCCTTAGCCTTAGCCTCGGTTGTATTACGAATAATAGTTTTTTCGCCGTTGAGGACAATCGACCCCTCATCTGCTTGATAAACTCCGTTTAAAATTTTCATGAGAGTCGATTTGCCTGCGCCATTTTCACCAACTAACGCATGAATCTCTCCTCTATGGACGCTGAAGCTCACATCATGCAAGGCGACCACCCCAGGGAAGCGCTTAGTGATGTGATGCATCTCCAGTATGTAATCAGCCATGAATTTCTCTCCTATATGCTGAAGTATGCACTAACAAACCTAAAGACGGGAAGGGAAATCCTTCCCGCCTCTTAAAAAACAGTTTAGAACCAGTTGAAATCGTCTTTGGTATCGGGATAGGCAACGGGGGTGGGCAGTTTTGTCCAACCGGGAGTGGCTGTCCCTTTAATGACTTTGTCGAGGGTTTCAACGGCCAAACGGGCTTCAGCAACCGGGTCCTGAGTCGAACAAGCTGTTAACCAACCGGAATCCATTGAATCGTAAAGCACTTGGTTTGAACCCATAGCAATGATTGTCACATCACCAGGTTTATAACCCGCAGCCTCCAGAGCTGAGATGACACCGGTGAGCATTCCACCATCGTGACTCACGATACAGTCAATTCTGCCCCCTTTGCTGGCTAAACCATAAGCGGTTAACATATCGGTCATCTTGGTCATACTGACTTCGGCTTGGAAGTTACAGTCCTGACGGTCAAGCCATTGGTATCTGCCATCTAAGTCTTCAGCTAAAGCAGCGTTGATGTAGAGCGTCTGCATGTGACCGGCAGTTCCTTCGATTCCCACCAGACGACAGCCATTGGGGAACAACTCTTTAATAGTTGCTGCCATGGTGTGTCCGTGTGAAGCGGCATCGGGTCCCACATAGTACTGCATTCCAACCTCATCGATTTTATCGCCAGGATAGGCATTTACCCCCACCCATGCGATACCGGAATCGTTGAGAGCCTCAATGATGGGTAATGCGCCATCAACATCGGCAGGGAAGTACAAAAAGCCGTCGTACCCCTCAGCAATTGCTAGGTTAGCATGCTCTAACTGGGTTTGCTGGTTACCGGCACCATCTAAGATTGTCAATTTATACCCAAGCTCAGCTGCCGTTTTTTCAGCCGATGGGTTGTAAGCAGCACAATAGGGAGCCGTGTAGTAGGCGTTGGATAGCATCAATCTAGGTGCCCCTTTCTCTTTTGCCCCGCCGGCAAAGAGAGCCACAGTTACTAACAATACCACTAAAACCGTAGAAATGAGTCTTTTCATTTCCCTCCTCCTTACTTTTTAATTAGCAAGCGATTTCCATCCTTGCAAAGATCCTTCAATAGGCGTTGCAGGGGCATCTCCCACTCAAGTACAACGTTGTAATTATTTTCAAACGCATCAGCTATTTTGTCAAGTCTTTTTTTATTGTTATCTAAAAACGAAAAGGAAGCTCCTCTGTCCGCAACGGGAGAAGCTTCCAAATATTGAATTAAAAAACCTCTGTTAGTTTAGCACTCACTATGTCCACAGGAAAAGCATTTGCGGCAGCCTTCAATATTTACAAAAGTGACATTACCACAAACCGGGCAGATGTCAGGGGTGATATTCCCGACTGCCTCACTTTTCAAATCCAAACTAAACTGTTTAATGGCCAACTCATCATCATCTTCGTCGGGGAGTTGGGGATAGGTAGCCTCATCTTGATCTAGGCCAATATGCTCCTCGAGTACTTGGGCGACGGCATCCGGCAGACTCATCACCCTATTTTTCCCAAATCCCATTGGCCGGCCCGACCCAATGCCACGCAACTGAGCAATAACGGCTTCTGCTCTTTGACGGGGGGTTAAGGGGCTCGGCATTCGTAAAATAAGGCTAATTAGGCGTCCTAAACCTTCGGCATCGGCAGAAACATCCGAGCCGACTTTAGCCACATTTATAAAGACTTCGAAAGGCTCTCCATTTACCTCACCGTCGGAGTTGATTGTGATATAAGCAGTCCCTATCGGAGTTGCCTTTCTATAGGTAATCCCGTGGAGAACTGTCGAGCGTACCCTAGCCTTGGGTTTCTCGGTAAATTCTTGAACTACCTCTTGCTCCTCTTCGTCGGCTTTAGCTATCAAAACTTGGGTATCCCGCGAACCATCCCGGTAAGTTGTCCCCCCTTTACAGCCCAAGTCGTAGAGCAATTCATAGAGCTTGCCGGTCTGTTCAACAGTGTAATCGGCAGGGGTATTGCCTGTCTTTGAGATACTGGAGTCGACCCAGCGCTGGATAGCCGCCTGCACTTTAACGTGTCCTTCGGGGGCTAGGTCCATAGCAGTTACAAAGTAGGGTGGTTTTTGTTGGTTAGGATTGGCCTTTACCCACTCATCATAAACAGCTACCCGCTCAATGTTGGAACCCATCCGTCCTACCCGTTCCCACTCCCAGAAGTAGTAGGGTTCAATTCCGGTACTCGTACCCACCATGGTACCGGTCGTACCGGTGGGGGCCTGTGTCAACAGCGTGACGTTGCGAATGCCTTTGTGAGCTACAATCTCTCTAACCTCTTCAGGTAGCTGCTGCATAAAGCCGCTTGCTAAAAATTTATCTTTGTCAAAACGGGGGAAAGAGCCCTTCTCCTGGGCAATTTCAGCGCTCGATTTATAAGCCTCTATGCAGATAAATTTATAGAGCTTATCGATAAACTCTATCGATGCATCACTTCCATAGGCAATCTTCAGTTTGATAAGCATATCGGCTAAGCCCATGGTTCCTAAACCCACACGCCGCTCGGAGAGCTGTTGCTCCTTATTTTCTTCGTAAAAATAGGGAGTATCATCAATTACATTGTCTAAAAAGCGGATAGCAGAGCGAACGGTGCGCCCTAACTCGTCCCATAAAACCTTCTCATCAACCACAAACTGCGAGAGGTTAATCGACCCCAAGTTACAAACCCCCCAGGGTGGCAGTCCTTGCTCACCACACGGGTTGGTACTTTGGATTGAGTTGTAGTAGTAAGAGTTAGACATCTCGTTGTAACGGTCGATGAAAAAGACCCCCGGTTCAGCACTTGCCCAAGCACTTTCGATTATTTGGTTCCACACCTCTTTGGCTTTCATAGTTTGGTAGGGAACCACTTTTTTCCCCATCTCTTTCCACTTTTCCAGGTTCCCGTCCCACAACTCGTTGTATTCAGGGTCACTGGTATCGGGGAAATAGGTCGTCCAATCTCCATCAGAACGGACAGCCTCCATAAATTTATTACTTACGGCAACACTAATATTGGCGTTGACAATTTTATCCCGCTCTCTTTTGCTGTTAATAAAATCGATTATATCGGGATGCCAATCATTTAAGATCAACATCAGGGCTCCTCGGCGTGAGCCCCCCTGTTCAATTAAACCGGTCACAAAACTAAAGAGGGCCCCCCAAGAGACCGACCCACTGGAGCGTCCATTTACCCCTTTTACGTAGGCATGACGCGGTCTAAGGGATGAAAGGTTAAGCCCGACTCCACCTCCGCGTGACATTATCTCGGTCATCTGTCCTAAAGAGGTAATTATCCCTCCACGACTATCTTTTGGAGAAGGAATTACGTAGCAGTTGAAATAGGTTAAGTTCTGCACTGTACCGGCACCGGTGAGGATCCTCCCTCCGGGGACAAACTTCCAATCCTGTAAAATCCATTTAAACTCCTGCTCCCACTTTTGTCTTTTACCCTCCTCCTCTATAGAGGCGATGCCTTTAGCCACGCGTGAGAGCATCTGTGAGGGATCAGTCTCAATAGGGATGTCAACATTCTCTTTGGAGGTAACAATTTCTGTTGCGTCCTCTAAGACAACCGTAACCACATCGTCCTGAATGGCCACCACATTACCAATCTCTCTCTGCCCGGTTTGAATATTGCTAACCGCAACTACAAGGTCTCCCACCTTTACCGACTCTTTTTTACCATCTTTGAGTGCATACCTGTCCAAAAATATTTTTCTTCCTAGCGGTGAGAGCTCATTTTTTATTGTAGCCACAACCATCCCCCCAGTACATAATTTGACCCGCTTTTGCGGGCGATTCTCAGATTACCACATATTTTAGGGGTACGCAAGATGTATATGTTCTTTTGTTACTTATGGCAAAACAACACTATATATAGTGTATATATAACTTCTATGGATGTTTAGTATCATTCCAAATTTATCGATGAGGGGAAAAATTCCCCTCATCTGGTTGTTATCAATATCGGTCTTGAAAGACTTTAGCGAAGAGGGTGGCCTTAGTAACCCAGCTCTAACATAGCATCGGCAACCCGTTTGAAGCCGGCAATATTGGCCCCTTTAGCGTAGTTGATGTAGCTCTCCTGCTCCGTGCTATGTTCTAGGCAAGTGTCGTGAATACTCTTCATAATCTCCTGGAGCTTCAAATCTACCTCTTGGCCCATCCAGCGCAACTTCATGGCGTTCTGTGCCATCTCCAAGCCGGAGACGGCCACCCCTCCGGCATTAACCGCCTTACCCGGTCCATAAGGTATTTTATTGTCAATAAAATAGTTTTCAGCTAATCGCTGGCACCCCATGTTCGAAGTCTCTAAAACATACTTTACCCCATTTCCAACCAAAGTTTGGGCATCTTCAAGGGCCAACTCATTTTGAATGGCACATGGGAAAGCCATATCAACCGGAACCTCCCAGGGCTTCTTACGGGGGATAAATTGGGCTGAAAACTTCTGGGCATAGGGGGCCACAACATCGTTATTAGAGAGGCGCAGTTGAACCATGTAGTCCCATTTCTCTTGGGTCGAAATCCCCTCTTCATCCAAAATATAACCATCAGGACCGCTAATGGTCACAACCTTAGCTCCCAGCATAGAGGCTTTTTTTACCACACCCCAGGCAACGTTTCCAAAGCCCGATACTGCTACCCTTTTCTCCTCTAACGTGTCGTTATATTTCTTAAGCATCTCACGGGCAAAATAGACCGCACCATAACCGGCCGCTTCCGGACGAATTAGTGAGCCTCCCCAGAGGATCCCTTTACCGGTTAAAACGCCGGCATGCTCATCGCTTATCCGTTTGTACTGTCCATAGAGATACCCTATTTCCCGTGCCCCGACACCAATGTCACCGGCCGGAATATCGGTCTCCGGTCCTATGTATTTTTGCAGTTGCGTCATGAAGGCACGACAGAAGCGCATTATCTCACCATCACTTTTACCGCGGGGACTAAAGTCGCTCCCCCCTTTACCCCCTCCGAGGGGGAGTGTTGTCAGGCTGTTTTTGAAAGTTTGCTCAAAGCCCAGAAATTTGAAAGACCCTAAAGAGACACTTGAGTGGAAACGCAGACCTCCTTTGTAGGGTCCTAGTGTGTTGTTAAATTGGACACGGTAACCGCGATTAACTTGGACGTTGTGGTTATCATCTTCCCACTCCACTTTAAAGCTGACCACCCGGTCGGGCTCAGTTATGCGCTCGAGGATTTTAGCATCAACGTAGGCGGGGTTGTCATTGACTAAGTCGATTACCGACTCAACTACTCCCCCTACTGCTTGGATAAACTCCTCTTGTGCTGGGTTGCGGCGTTCAAGATTAGCCATAAATTCATCATAATTGTACATAAGAGCCTCCCATGGTCATAAATATCTGTTGGAAAAAATGTAGTTGCATTGTTTTTTTAAGTCAATAGGAAACGTTCTGACCGATATTTAATTCCGATTTTTTTTTGGCTAGTTGCTTTTTCATATACAGTTGATGTTAAATTATCTTTTGCCGTTGGATTATCTACACGCATTGTTAAGCGAATATGGCTCCAAGTTAAATGAAGGACATACTTCCCTTTGGAGAACTTTGAACTATTGGGAATTTCCCAATAGTTGCATTGTTTTTTTATTCAATAGGAGAAGTCTAAAAAGGATAAAACTAGGTAATCTTACCTTTCTATGCTACGATAATTAACCATGAAAAAATTATTGAGAGACAGCGACCCTTTTGGGGCTCTTATGCCTCGCCATATCTACAATGTTGTCCTGATTTGCAGTGAATACGACCAGTTTTTAATAGAGGCTGACGGTAGAGTAGAGGAAGAACTCTTTCGAGAATATACCCAGTTGGGGTTAACCAATCCCCCCAAAATCTTTTTTGCCCGCACCACAGGCGACCTCTTTTATCTTTTAGAGTCTAAAGAGGCCGATTTGGTAATCACTATGCTGGAATTGGGTAAAACCAATGTAATTCAACTAGCCCAAGAGATTAAGAAAAAGAATCCGGCCCTCCCTATTATTGCCCTTTCCCCCTCGCCAACTCACCATGTGAGCATGGTTTTAAAAAAGAGAAATATTGAAGCCATCGATTACCTCTACTACTGGCAAGGCAACTCCAACATCTTCTTAGCCATGATAAAGCTCATCGAAGATAAAATGAACGCCGTGCATGATGCCAAAACAGAAGCAGAGGTCCCCATCATCATTTTAGTGGAAAACTCTGTCCGCTTTTACTCCACCTATCTCCCCCTCCTCTATACCGCCATAATCCAACAAACGCGGATGAGTATGAGTGAAGACCTTACCCCTTGGGCAACTGCTTTAAGGATGCGAGGCCGGCCTAAAATATTGTTGGCGCAAAACTATGAAGAGGCAATTTACCTCTACGAATCTTTTAAAAGAAATCTCTTGGGGATAATTACGGATGTTAATTTTGAGAAAGAGGGGAAAAGTGATCCGCAAGCGGGGTTAAAACTGTGTCGCTTTATCCGAATGAAACACCCCGACCTCCCCCTCCTTTTGCAATCTACAAGGGCCGATTACGAAGAGGAGGCTAAAAAGGTATCGGCCTCTTTTATCTGGAAACAGAGCTCATCCCTTTTAAACGACCTAAAACAGTACCTTTTTGAGAACTACGGATTCGGCCCCTTTATCTTTCGCCACCACGAAAGTGGTAACGAAATTGCCCGGGCAGAGACTTTAAGGGAACTGCAACACACCCTTGAAACCATCCCTATCGAATCTTTTGTAAAGCATGCCGAGCGTAACGACTTCTCCCGCTGGTTAAAGGCACGCAGTCTGTATGCCCTTGCCAACCTCTTTAGACCATACCGCCCGGAACACTACGAACGGGTAGAGGAATTGAGAAAGCAACTCATCGACCTCATTAAAGAGTTTCGACTCAATCGTGGCAAAGGGGTAATCGCTCAATTTAACCGCGAAAACTACGATGAGCTCTCCTTCTTCAGTCGTATCGGCTCCGGTTCTATTGGGGGCAAGGGGCGGGGCTTGGCGTTTATCGACTACCAACTGCGCCAAAGCGATATCATCGAAAAATATCCGATGATGTACCTCTCTATACCGCGTACGGTGGTTATCACCACGGAGCTGTTCGACCAATTCATGGAGGAGAATGAACTCCACTACCTCGCTACCGCTAGTCTTCCCGACGCAACCCTGAGGAGAATATTTCTCTCCAAACCCCTGCCGGAAGAGTTGATGAAAGACCTGGAAGTAATCATCCAAACCATCAAAGTGCCCATCGCTGTGCGCTCTTCAAGTATGTTGGAAGACTCGCTCTACCAACCATTTGCCGGAGTTTATGAGACTTGCATGCTCCCTAATGTCGGCAGTGACGAACAGCGGCTAAAAGCCCTCGCCAACGCCGTAGCCTGTGTCTATGCCTCCGTCTTTTACAAAAAGAGTAAAGAGTATTTGAAAGCGACCAACCATATGGTTGAAGAGGAGAGGATGGCCGTTATTATCCAGCAGGTTATCGGTAGTGGTCACGGAGAGTTTTGGTACCCCAACTTCGCCGGGGTGGCGCGCTCCCTCAACTTCTATCCCGTTGGCAGTGAAAAAGCCGAAGATGGGGTGGGAATGTTCTGTATAGGTTTTGGTAAAAGTGTCGTGGATGATGGCGTTGCCTACCGCTTCTCCCCCTCTTTCCCTAAACGGGGCATCCAATATTTGGGGAGTTTAGAGGCCAGTGCTCAAGAGTCTTTCTATGCCCTCGATATGAACACCCCCTACTCCCCCAATAAAAACCCTGAAAATCTTATCTCTATCCCTTTGGAAGAGGCCAAAAAATTCCCCGAGGTCTTAAAACATGTGGTCTCAACTTTTGATTCCGCCAAAGGGGCGCTTGTTGATCAAATGAGTGCTGAAGGGGAGAAGGTAATAACCTTCAACCCCATTTTAAAATACAACAGTTACCCCATTGCCCCAATTATTAAAGACCTCCTCTCTTTTGGCGAGAATGTGATGAGCACCCCAATAGAGATTGAATTCGCCTGTAACCTCAACCGTCCCTCTTGGAAAAAACCTGAGTTTAGCCTCCTTCAAATCAGGCCAATAATTTCGGGGTTTGAGTCGGTCGATCTTGAAATCAAAGAGGAGGAGAAAGAGGGGGCTATCTTACTCTCCAACCATGTCATGGGCAACGGCTACAGCGACACGTTGAGCGACCTTGTCTATATTAAGCGAGAGACATTTTCCCCGTCACAGACCCTTCAGATGTCCGCAGAAATCGCCAAGATTAACGAAAAGTTCATTGCTCTCGACAGACCTTACATCTTAATCGTAGCCGGCCGTCTCGGCTCCAGCGACCCTTGGTTGGGCATACCCGCCGTATGGTCACAGATTTCCAAAGCAAAAGTAATTATTGAAAGTGGCCTCTCAACTTACCAAGTGGAGCCGAGCCAAGGAACCCACTTCTTCCAAAATATTACGGCTTTGGGGACTATCTATTTAACGGTTAACCCGCCTATTAATGACGGAAAACTAGATTTTGACTACCTCGACGCATTGCCCCTAATTGAAGAGACTACCCACTTCAGACACGTTAAAGGGGAGCGACCATTTATTGTCAAAGCCGATGGTAAAAAAAGAGTCGGGGTCGTTTTTCAAGAAAGCAGAGTCACAAAATAGTCCCAAAGAGGATCTTTGGGCGGGGGAGCTATAACTGTCACCCTCTCCTGCCTCACGGGATGGATGAAGCTGACCTGCCGAGCATGGAGGTGGATACCTCCCCCTTTATTGGACCGGCGGGAGCCGTACTTCAAATCCCCTTTAATTGAAGAGCCCAAAGCGTTGAGCTGTGCCCTTATTTGGTGGTGGCGCCCGGTAATTAGCTCAATTTCCAATAAATAGAACGCCTTAGAGGCTCCCTTAATTGTGTAGCTCAGCTTGGCTAGTTGGCTTCCTCTCTTCTCTTCAACGGTTGCATAGGAGCGGTTTTTTACCCGGTTCCGTGTTAAATAGTGAACCACCAACCCCTCATCGCCCAGAGGCAAAGAATCAACAACTGCCCAGTAAATCTTTTCGACCGCCCCCTCTGCGCGAAAAAGGGCGTGCATTCGCTTGAGAGCTTTCTCAGTCTTGGTGTAAATCACTACCCCGCTGGTGGGACGGTCAAGACGATGGGGGATCCCTAAGAAAATATTGCCCTCTTTACCATAGGCCTCTTTTAAGTAGGTTCGCGCTTCATCGGCAAGGGTCACATCTCCACTTTGGTCCCCCTGAACGAGATCTCCCGGCAACTTGTTGATTATTAAGAGGTGGTTGTCTTCGTAGAGGATCCTGTTTCTAAACTCGTCAATCGTCATCAAAAGGGTCTATGTCCTTAAATAAGGAGGGCTCTTCATCGGCTTTCGGGTCATCTTCTCGCTTGATGCGAATGGTTTGCGCCTCTTTAGTTGTCAAACGCACCCCGTTAGCCCTTACCCCCTTAATTAAGAAGCGAGAGAAATAGGTACGATCCTCTAAATTTTTATACCCCTTACCCTTCTTAAATTGGATGGTTATCCGTGCATCATCGTGGGTCGAAAGTGAATAGAGTTTAAAAGCACCCTTAGGGAGTAGATGGTAGGTTTTATTCAAGATAAATTGGTTAATCCGACACCTCTTAATGAAGAGATATTTAAGGGTATTCTCCTGGTAGATGACGGTGAACACAACTTTGTCCATCACCTCTTTATCGGCTAGGCCACAATAGCGCATCTGTTTACCCACAAAGAGCTTCTCGGGCACATCAGTTACAAAGTAAGTGCCGTCTTTCTGGATAATAAGGACACGGTCAAAGGTCGAAACCATAAATTGGGTATTGCCCTGCCGTAAATCGTAACCAAGGTACCCTGTCGCCGCATCATACTTCAGAGCTAAGTTGCGGTTGGCCGCCTCACGCACATCAGTTCTCTCAAAAGAGGCTATCGTTGTTTTGCGCCTGCGGTGGGAAGAGTCAGCGACCTTCTTCACCTCTTCAAGGTAACTCAAAGCATAAGCAACTAAATTCTTGAGGTGGGCGGCAATCTCCTTTAGACGCCCTTTAATTGATTCAATCTCTTGCCGGTTCTTCTCAATATCGAAAAGGCTAATGCGGCGAATAGGAATCTTTAAGAGCTTGTCGACATCCTCTTTGGTAACAGAGCGCGATATCTGGTCCAAAAACGGTTCAAAACCTGTAATTACAGCTTCTACCACCTCTTCTTGGCTTTTCTGCTCTTCAATCCGCTTATAGATGCGCTCTTCGACAAAGATTCTCTCCAGCGCCCGCTCAAAAAGTCGCTCTTTAAGGTGCCCCCGTTCATTGATAAGTTCCTTCTCCAGAATCTCCAACAGGAGCTTGCTATGGTGCCTCACCATCTCGCTGACGCTGAAAATCTGGGGCATCTTTTGGTTAATTACCAAGGGATTTATAGAGATTGACTGCTCACAGGCGCTAAAAGCGTAAAGGGCATCTACCACATCTTTTGAATAGGTGTTACGGGCTAAAGTAACCTCAATATTTACCTTGTCGGCCGTGTAGTCATTGATACTGGCAATCTTGAGTTTCCCTTTCTTGGCGGCATCTTCAACCGATTTAATCATCCGCTCTGTAGTGATGCCGTAAGGGAGTTCTTCTATTACAATCCGCTTTGGGTCTTTGGTGTTTAGTTTTGCCCTGACAAGCACCTTCCCCTGCCCATCTTCGTAGGCAGAGACGTCCATATAACCACCGGTGGCAAAATCGGGGAAGAGTTCAAAAGGTTTATCTTGGAGGGCTGCCTCCATCGCTTCAATTACCTCAAAAAGGTTGTGGGGTAAGATCCTTGTCGACATCCCCACGGCAATCCCTTCGGTGCCTTGAATTAAGACGACCGGCAGTTTCGCCGGGAAAACAACCGGCTCTTTATTGCGTCCATCGTAAGAGTCGGTAAACTCCGTCAATTCCGGGTTATAGAGGACTTTCTTGGCAAAAGGGAGGATACGGCACTCAATGTAACGGGGAGCTGCAGCCGGGTCTCCTGTCAAGATATTACCAAAGTTCCCCTGCCGGTCGATAAAAAGCTCCATATTAGCCAAATTGACAAGGGCATCGCCAATCGAAGCATCTCCGTGGGGGTGGTATTTCATACAGTGACCCACGACGTTAGCCACCTTATGGAACTTCCCGTCATCCATCTCAAAGAGGGAGTGGATAATTCTCCGCTGAACCGGTTTTAAGCCGTCCGCGATATCGGGGATAGCGCGGTCTTTGATTACATAAGAGGCATACTCTAAAAAATTGGTCTTAAATACTTTATCAGCGTGAGCCATTAGACGAGGTTCTCCATGATGAATTCGCGGCGCTCAGGGGTGTTATCTCCCATATAAAACTTCATAGTCTGGTGAATCTCCCGCGAAGAGGAGATAGAAACGGGTATCAACCTAATGTCTTCTGCGATAAACTGCTTAAACTCCTTGGGGCTGATCTCTCCCAATCCCTTAAAGCGGGTTATTTCCGCCGCTTTCAACTCATTTAAAGCCTCCTCTTTTTGGCTTTCACTGAAACAGTAAATAGTGCGTTGTTTGTTTCTCACCCTAAAGAGCGGAGTTTCCAGTATAAAGAGGCGTCCGGCTAACACTAAGTCTTCAAAGTAGGTTAAAAAGTAGGTCATCAACAAATTCCTGATATGATACCCATCGGTATCGGCATCGGTGGCAATAACTACTTTACCGTAACGCAACCCCTCAATTCCGTTCTCTAAGCCTAAGGCAATCATGAGATTGTAGAGCTCTTCATTCTTATAGATATCGGTACGCTTTTTGGAGAAAACATTGAGCACTTTCCCCCGCAAGCTAAAGATTGCTTGCGTGTAAACATCTCTGACACTCACCAGGGAGCCGGAGGCGGAGTCCCCTTCAGTGAGGAAAATCATCGACTTTTCCCCTTTCTCTCCATTCTGGTTGAGGTGCCATTTACAATCTTTAAGTTTGGGGATATTCAGGGAGACCTTTTTGGCCGCTTCACGGGCAGCCCCTTTTACTGCCGCCAGCTCTTTGCGCAACTTCTCATTGTTGGCAATTTTTTGGGAGAGTTTATCAGCATCTGCCGGATTTTTAAGGAGGAAATCGACTATTGCCTCTTTGACGCTCTGGGTTATCCAAGTTCTGACCTCGGTATTACCCAATTTATTCTTTGTTTGACTTTCAAAGATTGGGTCTTGGAGTTTAATCGAGATAGCACCGGTTAATCCATCACGTACATCGGGAGCACTGTACGACTTCTTAAAGAACTCGTTTATCCCTTTAAGGATGCCCTCTTTAAAAGCCCATAGATGGGTGCCTCCATCACTGGTGTGTTGACCATTAACATAGGAGAAGTAGTTTTCTCCATAATTTTGCGTGTGGGTAAAGGCAAACTCAATTTTCTTATCGCGGTAATGGATTGTTTTATAGAGTCCTTCGGTGCCCACCTGTTTATCGAGGAGGTCGAGGAGTCCATTTTTACTCGAGAAAATCTTGCGGTTGAAATCGATTGTGAGGCCGGTGTTGAGGTAGACATAGTTCCACAGTCGCTCCTCAATGAACTCATGGTGGAAACTATAATCGCCAAAAATATCACTGCTACTGTCGGGGGTGAACTCAATTAGGGTCCCATTAGGTTCCTCGGTTTTACCACGATTTTCTTTAACTAAAACCCCCTGCTTAAAAATGGCCTCAAAAAAGGTCCCTTCACGGAAACTAATCACTTTAAAATAGGAGGAAAGGGCGTTAACAGCCTTAGTTCCCACTCCATTGAGGCCCACCGAGAATTGGAAAACATCGTCGTTAAACTTCCCTCCGGTGTTGATAACAGAGACACA
>Ga0172382_10005983_pt1 | contig 17920 bp, 10 predicted proteins | sample Leawel138RmetaG_FD_122245 | JGI IMG/M metagenome (GOLD analysis project Ga0172382, IMG submission 122245) | Leachate microbial communities from a municipal landfill in Southern Ontario, Canada - Leachate well 138R metaG | ecosystem: Engineered > Solid waste > Landfill > Unclassified | place...
GGTTCCGGTTCCGGTTCCGGCTCGGGCTCCAGAACCTCTTCCGGCACCTCGATGGCAAAAAGTTCCTCCAGAGTGACCCCTGCTTCAACCTGTTCCGGCTCAGCTTCTGTGACGGGAGGCGCCTGATAGTCCTCGGACTCTACCACAAAAAGCTGTTCGGCCGGCTCGGCCTCCACGTCCACGAACAACTGTTCGGCAGACTCAACCGGAGGTGTGCTGTCGATCGCCTCCTCATCAACCGAAAGGGTCGAGGCGCTGGGGACAGGCGTCTCTTCCAGTGCGTCGATCTGATGACGCTTGGCAGCCAATAGCTCTTGGTAGCTATGGTTCTCCGGCAAGACTTGCTCTGAAAGCTCCAGAGCGGTATCCAGAAGGTTGATCGCCTCGGGAATATCCTCAGCCTGCTCGATATCGGCAAGCAGTTCCAGGTCTTGAATAAAGTGAAACGAGAGGCCCCGGCACTCTTTGTCGATCCGCAGCGCCTCCTCGGCAGAAAGGCGTGCAGAATCCACATCGCCCTGGTCCAGGAAAGTCCGGGCCAAGCCGTGATAAACCTCTCGCAGGATCACGTGGGTCTCTCCTAGATGGTCCTGCAAGGGAGTCAGAATCTCATCCAGCAAGACCAGGGCATCATCGTGACTGCCCAACGCGCGGGCGCACTGGGCCAATTTGACTTTGGCGGCGATCGCTCGCACGTCTTCCTCGCCCAGCAATTCCGCCGTCAGAGCGGTCGCCTGCTGGGCCTGGGCTAGAGCCGAGGTGGCTCGACCATCCATGATGTAGCAAGTGGTCAAGGCCTCTCGGGCCAGGGCCGGCACCAGCCCTTCAGGGAAAGCGATCGTCTCCTGGGGTAGGATCTCCAGGGCTCTCAGCAAGGTCGAAGCAGCCCCCTCCCAGTCCGTCTCGGAGAACTGCATGCCGGCCCCCAGCAGTTGAACCCGGGCATGTCGAATGTCGGTGGGCAAGATCCTGGTCAGCCGCCCCCAAATGCGAGTCAGTCCCCGGGCCACCAGGTTGGTCTGACCGGCTCGGGCAAAGAACTCCAGCATCGTCACTGCAGATTCGAGGGGCAGGTTCTCAAAATTGCGCCACTGCTCGGCCAGAGGGGTGGGCTTATCGCCCGTGATAGAGCGGACCGCGTCGGCCGCCTCACCTCTCCAGACCGCAAGCCTGAGGTGCAAAGACAGGCGACGCTCTTCAGGTATCTCTTTGAGCAAGGCGAAAGCTTCTTCGTACCTGCCCAGGAAAAAGAGGGCTTGCAATTTCAACGCCAACGCTTTGCCCCAGAAGCGCGTACCCCTGATGCTGGGGGCGCTCATGCCGATCTCGGTTTCCGTGCCCTCCAGGCGAAAGGTCAGCAGATCTGCCTCGGCCAGGATCAACAAAGCCCGGCCGGCCCAGATATCTTTACGGCCCTCTTCGGCGATGCGCTCTTCCAGCACTCTCTCCGCCAGAGCCCGGGCGATCTCGATCTCACCCAGTCGCACGCACGACTCAGCGGCCAGATGATAGAGTTCCGCCCGGTCGTCAGCCTCCAGGGTGCCGGCCAGATCGACCGCTTCACCCCGCACTCGGGTAGCTTGAGAACGATAGTCTTTTCGATAGAGCCCCTCGGAAAGCATGATTCGCAAGGTGCTTCCCAGTTTGGTTTCCCCCTCAGGGAGATGACGCAAGGCCGCTTCGAGTAACGCCACCGACGTATCTGCCCGCCAATGGAGTTCGTCGGCCCGACGAGCTGCCGCTTGAAGAGTCCGAGCGAAGTCCCTCACCGTGGCCAGGTCAAATCCGCTCAACTCAGCTTCGCAGGCGCCCACCTCTTGCATGAGTTCATCCATCTGAGCGAGCCGAGCCCGCAGGGGTAGCAAGCTTATACGAGAGCGAAACAGCTCTTCGCTATTCCCCTCCCCGCTCTCCAAGATACGGTGGCGCTCAAGATGATGCTCGTAAGCGGCCTGAGTATCGTCGAGCGCCTCAGCCAGACGCATGAGTTCTATCAGTGGCTCCAACAGACGGCGGCTTCGCCCTCCGAACCAGGAGCGAAGAATCTCCGTGACCATGGTGAGTCGACGATAAGCGTCGTGCAATTGTCCGAGCATCTCCAGGGCACCCGCGAGCTTCATCTGGGTGTTCAGGGTGTCGGCTGAATTTTCACCGAACTGCTCACTTTCTCGTCGCAGTTGCTCGTTGAGGGTTTGTACGAGCAGAGTGTAGTTGCCCACCTCTCGAGCGCGAAACTCCATAGAGTGGAGGGCGTCGGCCTCCCCCGACAACTCCAGGGCTTCATCCCAGAGTTCTTCGGCCAGGCTGGAGCCCTCTTCCAATCGCAGTGCCAAAAGGACTCGCGCCTCCCTATGGGCGGCCGGATGCTCGCCAAAGCGGGCCTGGATCTCGGAGAGGAACTCCTCTATCTCCTCTTCACTGGGGGGCTCGGCCCGTTCGCTGAGGATTCGGGCCAGGGGGAGTTCCGAAACGTTGGTGGTGGAGAACGCAGCGATCGCCTCGGGAGGTGTACTCTCCTCCGACGGTTCTTGCTTCGCCTGGACCGGCTCCACCGAGGGCTCCCGAACCGCCTCCTGCTCCAGCGTCGGCTCAAGATTCTCCGAATCCACGGACGGCTCCGTCAAAGGTTCGAGCGAAGGTTCGGAGGAGGGAGCTTCGGACTCGGAGAGCGTCTCCGACGAAGGCTCTACCGACGGCTCGACGATCTCGCTGGGCGGTATGAGTCCTCTCTCCAGATCACCCAGCCACTCCCGAAGTTGAGGAGTCTGCCGAATCGCGAAGGCTCTCTGGCAAGCCGCCAGGGCCCTTTCCGCATCGCCAAACTCCATGTAGCAGCGGCCCAGACGCACCAGTGAAGCAAAAAGGGCGACGTGCTGCTTGGAGAGCCGACTTAAACTCTCGGTGGCCGCTTCCAGACGCTCGGCCCGCTCTTCGGGTCCTTCGGCCAGCAGCGCGGCGGTCAGGTAATAAAGCCCGGCGTTCGGATTCTTTGGTTCGTGTTGGCTGAAAAATCGTTCTCGGTATTGCTCCAGTCGCTCCCGAGCCTGAGCCGTCTTACCCTGAAAATGCAACGCCCGCACCAGGTGCCGTAGGCCCAAAATAGCCACGTCTACCACGGGGTAGGCAAAATAAAAGTGCTGGGGAAACTCGCTGCACTCCAGGATCTCCTGACCCAGGTTTTCCTCCAGGGCGCTCTCTTCGGGAGCGAACGGGTCCAGCAGCGACAAAACGGCCAGTCCTGAAGCCGATGTTCGGTTCTCGTTGGCCTGCAGAAAAGCTTGAACCTGCTCTCTAAGCTCCTTTCCTTCATACACGTTGCCTCGATAAAAAGCCAGCTGAGCTTCCAGCGCCTTGAGCTGAAAACAGACCGGATGGTCCGGGCGTAAGTCCGAAAGCCTCTTGATGCGGTTCAGCGAGTCTCTGGCCAGGACGAACTCCGACGACTGCACCAGAGCCCAGGCGCGGTGCAAATGAATGAGAGACGCGTGATAGGGATCGGTAGCCTGCTCGGCAGCCAATCCGAATAATCGGTCCGCCTCAGCCCACTCCCCGGTGATGACTTTGACCCGCGCCCGGATAGCGAGAGGGCCGGAGTGCTCCGCCAGGGGTAGCTGGCTCTCGGCGTTATCCGAGTAGATGGAAGCAAGGTCCGTCTCCCCTGCCAGCAGCATGGCTTCGGCCAGACGAGCTTCCCGGCGACCGTTCTGCAGCCCTCGTGGCTCGATGTTCATCAAACGGGTGGCTCGGTGGGCGGTCTCTCGGGCGGTTTTCCAATCACCCATTCTGGCCAGGTTATGCACAGCCCGAATGAGATTGTCTGCCTCTTCATCGAGAGCAAGACTCTGCTCCAGATAGGTTTCGGCCTTCTTGCGTTCCCCGGCTCCGACAGCGCAGGAACACAGCTCCATCAAGACTTGCGCCACCGCCGGATGGTTGTGGCCACGCCACTGCCGAACCCGAGTCAAAACCGCATTCAAAAATCGGTCGGCCGCGCGCAGTTCCCAGGCCTGTTGCAGCCTCTGCTGAGCCGCCAGCAGGCCTTCAAAAATGCTTTCCCGGATAAGTTCATCTTCGGCTCGCTCCCAAAAGGCTTCGAGTTCCTGCCACAGCGCCCCCCGCTCGCCATCGGAACCGGCGATCAAGCATTTGTATTCCAGCAGCCCCAGCAGGACTTCGATCCGCTCACTCACCTGGTTGGGGCGTAGCGCTACCAGCGCTTCGTTTAGGTATGGCTCAGCCTCGGCCAGCTTTTTCTGGCGTACCAGAGCTCTCGCCAACGAAACGCAGGCAGATTGAACCTGTTCAGATCGGGGCCCCAATTTGAGTCGGAGCGCTTCAATGGCTCGGGAGAAAGAGATCTCTGCTTTCTCCGGTTTTCCAATATTCAAGAAGAGCTCACCCATCTTCAACCGGATCAAAGCAGCTTCTTCGGACTTCTTTCCGTAGCGCTCCTCATTGATCTTGAGCTGAAAGCTCATGAAACGGGCGGCGTCATCGTACTCTGCGATCCGGACCAGCCCCTCGGCAAACTCTTCAGCCACCGGGGGCCAGGCTCCCAGGTTGCTGCGACCCACTCCCAGGATCTCGCTACAGGCTTCCTTAACTTCCTGAGAGATGTAACCACGCTCCTGGACGGTAAACGACTCCAGGGCCAGGGCGGCCGTGCGGATGGCCTGCCAGGAGGTGGCTCCAAATTCGGTGCGAGCCAGTTCGTAGGTAGCCTTGCGAACATCCAGATTGACATGGCTTCGTTCGGGTCTGGCCAACACCATCGCCATATGAGCTTTCACGGTTCTAGGGTCGGTAGAGCCGAAGACCGATTCGTAGTGGTCGAAGGCGCTTTGGGTCATCTCATCAGCCTCTTCGAAGCGTTCTGTTCGCCGGTACACCTGCCCCAACAATAGAGCCGTGACTCCGAACGAGTCGTCCTTTTCGCTGATGCTACCGGCATGCTCAAGCGCATTGCTAAGGCTGGTTTCGGCGGCCGCGTAGTCCCCGGAGTTAAATGCCTCCACACCGGTCTCGAACTGAGATTTCCATTTTCTCTTGCCTATAAAGTTGTTGAATGCCACTTTGCTTTTACCCGATTAAGCCTTGTGATTTCTTCCGCCGTGCCTGAGATAGCGCTCGTAGAGTGCCGTGGAGAGGTCGACGCCCTTCAGGTTGGCCAGCGTCGTCAACCAACCCAAAACGTCTGCGAACTCGCCGGCCAGGTCCTGGTGTTTAAAATCCTCTGAAGATTCCGACTTGGATAGGGCACTGGCAAGCTCTCCGACTTCTTCCATAAACCATAAGAAGGTCCCCGACACCCCTCGATCCTGGTCCTTAGAGCCGTACCGCTCATGAATGAACGATTGAAAGTCGGCAAACGAGAGTGCTCTGTCCATACCCTTTCGTTCCCGTTCCCTTGAGAGGCTCCTTCGCCACCAGGATCACTAGTCGTTGGCTGCTCCGTAGATCTGAGCCATCTGCGCGGTCTGGCTGACCAGACTCTCTTCCATGGACTCAAAACCAAAAGTCAGATCCTCCGGCTCATACACCAGTTCGCCGAATGCCCGGCGCACCTCGCGCACGATGCTGTCCACGAAGACGGCGCGACCGGAGGCTTCGTAAAGATGGGGTACGGCCGTGATCCGGTCACAGACCACGGGATCGGAATCGGGGGTGCCGGTCGTTTCGTAAGCGCTATTGTCGCCCCGCCCTGAACGCAATAGCAGGTGACGGCCGTTTACCCCTTGCAACGATACCCTGACTCGCAAAGAGCCATAATACTGAACCAGTCCGTGGCTGTAAACCTGGATGGCCCGCTCCAGGGCGGTAGGCAGGATGTCTTCGAAGAGCTTACTTTCTTGAATCAAACCCCGTTGCCGGGCTGGAAAGCAGACGCCGGCAGCTTGCTCGATCCAACCCTCACGGGAGATCACCGCGGTCCGTTCTTGCCAACGGTCTTCGTTGTAAAGGGAAATGGTGTTGGGCTCGATCTTGACTCCAGGGTAGGTCCAAAGATCACCCAAGAAGTGATAAAACTCCCGGCGAAAAAGCGGCAACGGAGAGCGCCCTGGCAAACTGGAGCAGGTCAGGAGAGTCAAGGAGTAGTCGGCCTTGTCAAAGCCGTGGGCCACCCGGCGACCCGCCACGAAACGTTCCAGGCGGTCCTCTTGAAAGGCCCGCTTCTCATAGAGCTTTTCAATCAAGAAAAAATTGCGCAACGGCTCCAGAGGACGACTCGACTCCCCATTTCGCACGTAGATCACTCCGTTGACGTAGTGGGGGGGTTGAGGACTTTCAGGGACTTCGATCACCAGGACGGTCCGGTCAGGCTTCTCAGCCAGCGGAATGAGCTTCATTCGAAAAACCGGAGCGGGACTTATACGAGAGCGACAGACCGCCCCCACCTTCTCCTTGATCCCATCCACCATCTTCAGCCCGGGAAAATCCACCGGGACGTTTCGGTCCTTATCGGCGGCTACTCCGATCACCAGATGCCCGCCGTGGGTGTTGGCAAACGAAGCCACCGCTTTGGCGAGTTTTTTATTGTCGATCCAGTCTGCTTTGTAGTCGAGCAGGACTCCCTCTTCCACCCCTTCCGTCTGAAGCTTGCAAAGATCGTCTTCATCGAGTTGCTCCAGCGGCTTGTCAAAGACACTCATATAACAAACACTCTACCACACCGCCTCATTCCTCGAAAATCAAAAAAAGCCGGGTGAACCCACCACGGCTTTCTTGACTAGGTCAGGAAGCTTCTAGTATCCGCCAAACTGGATACCGCCCGCGCCCCCTTGTTGGGTGACCATCGGCCCCAGAACCGGGCATTTGCCAATATTCTGGGTATTGGTGATATCGACTCCCGGCGGAATCCCCGGCGGGGGGTTCTGTTGCCACTGAGCTATGATGGCGTCCACTCCGGAGGCGTTCAAACCGGCCCGGTTGGCGGTGGTCTGGGCGTTGGCACCCGGGCCACCGAAGTAGATGCGGTCGAGCGAGTCGATGAACGAATCCTCCAGTGCGTTTCCGTCCCGGCGACCGTCGGCTAGGTCCGCAGCCAGCAGTATCTCCACTTCCCTGCGATTGATAGAGCCGTTGGAACCATCAACTTTATCCAGGGCGAATTGACTACCCAGGGTGTACTCGGTCACCGAACCGTCCATCACGCCGTTGTCGAGAGTATCGTGACCCCACAAGCGAATGACGGTGTTATCGAAACTCGATAGGCCGTTGTTACCGGTCAGACGGTTGTCCATATTGACGGGACCCTGAGCAAACTCCAACGGCCGGTTTCCGTAGCGCTGAGAGACGTCCTTACCGGTCATGTCTTTATAGACCCCGAAAAAGTGTTGATCGAGCAACTTGCCGGTCACCCCGCCGAACATCGCCATCTCCTGGTTGTAGAGATTGCGAACGAGCTCGACCTCGGCCGGTTGAAAGTTGTCCGGGTTGTTCAAAACGTTGAAATAGATGCCGCCGTTGTTCTTTCCTTCGGAGGTGACCTGAATGCCCCAGAGGTGCAGGACCGCTCTTCCGGTGTCGTTCAGTCCGGTAAGATTGCCGCGCTCAGCCTTGTTGAGCTTGGTGTAGTCCAGGTTCGTGTTGACACCGGGACCGGTGCTGACCGGGTTTCCGGGGGTACCGGGACCACCGGGCTGAGTGGGGAAATTGGGCTGGCTGGGATAGCCGGGTTGCGGAAAACCGGGACCCGGGTAAGGGCTCGGAAACCCGGGCTGACCACCGAAATACGGGGTCCCGGGGGAAGGATAAAACTGAAAGGGATTCTGGCCTGGGAACTGCGGCTGGGGAAAGCTGGGAAAGCCGCCACCTCCACCAAAGGGCATACCAGGATTGAAACCAGGTTGGCCTCCAAACCCTTGATAGCCGGAAGCCAACTGCTGGATCGCCGACATCAACTGCTGAAGGAGCGCTTGAACCTGAATTGGGTTAAACCCGGCCTGTGCCCCTACCGGTGCCCCACCGAAGCCGCCGAAACTGGGAACTCCGGGAGAGAAACCTGCCTGAAAGTTTGTTTGTAAATTGAAAGAGCTGTTAATAAATGCCACTGTGTATCCTGTAATCCCTTTCCTGCTGACGTTTGAAAGTCACTTGTCGCCTTTGTAACAACTCTATAACATTCGGAAACTTTCTAGCAAGGCTTATTTGTTACCATTTTCTTAAATCATGTGGGTCGAAATTCTACTTTCCTCAATAATTCTTTCAGTCGCCTCGGCCATTCAGAGCGTCGTGGGGTTCGGAATGGCTCTCTTCTCGGTGCCGTTACTGGTGCTGGTAGGGGTGCCCCTCTTGCCGGCTGTGTTCGTGGTGTTGAGCATATCTTGTCTCTCCTCGATCCTGGGGGTCCGGAGGCTGCGCGACGATCTACAACCCCGCTTGGCGTTGCGAGCTTCTCTATCGAGAATCGTAGGGGTCGTACCCGGCTATATGGCCGCTCTCTACACCGCCCAGAGCTCGCCGGCCACCATTAAAGCGGCCATGGGTTTTGCCATCGGGCTGGGCGTGGTCGCTCAAACCAGAAAGCTTTTTGGTAGCCCCACCACCCTACCCGATGGGCAGGCTCCCAATCAGGAAATGGCGCCATATGCGTTTCTCTCCAGCGGGTTCTTGACCGGGTGGCTGGGGATGGGCGGCCCACCCTTGATCTTCTGGCTCCTCACCGGGCGCGAAGATGCCAAAAGGACTCGAGCCTTTTTGTACAGCGTCTACCTCCTTACGATCCCATTCCAACTCGCCCTCATGGCCTACCACTGCCCCCAGACCGTCTGGACCGCCCTGCCGATTCTGATGCTCGCCCTACCGCTCACCCTGCTGGTCACCAATTACTTCCTGAAGTTCGGTGATCGCCTGGAAGTGGCTAAACTGCAGAAGATGAGCCTTATCCTGCTCACGTTATTGAGCGCCAAAACCTTCTTGAGTCTGGCAGGCTGAAGCTCACCGGCATCTAACCTCGCCTTGTGACTCGAATCTTGCTCTTTGTTCTGGCTTTATTACTGGTCTTACCCGGCACTGCCCAGGAACTCAAGGTCCTCAATCGCTCCAATCCGGGGGAGCACTTTGAGCTGGCCCGGTTTTTGCAGCAAGACAAGACCAACGTGGTGGTCTTTCACAGTCGCCACTCGGCTCCCTCGGTCAGCCTTGCGCGCCTCCTGGAAGAACTCCAGCCCAAACGCAGGGATCTGACCGTGAGTCTGGTGGATGTTGATCGGCGAGAGAGTTCAGAGATCGACTGGCGATCACCACTGGTGAGGCAATACAACCTCCGAACTCTACCCTACGTGATGATCACCGACGGGCGCGGCCAGAAAATCGCCGAGGGGCACGCCGCGCGCCGGGAGATTCTTCAGTGGCTGGACGCGGCCGGTATTGAGTCTACCTTTCGGGTTCGGTAGTGGAAATGGCCAGATGGTCGAGTTGGATCCCGTAGGCCACCCGATCGCGATCGGTATCCATACGAAAGCGAAGACGGGTCTTTTTGCCGGCGTAAGGGCTCAGATCCACCTCGTGGCTCTTCCACTCGCTAAAGCCGTCCAGACTCATCAGCTTCTTCCACTTCTTGCCAAACCAGCCATCGGTTTCGACCTCCACGTGACAGGCATCGTGGCGTGGCTCGATGGTATAACGCGCATCGAAGTGTAGTTTGGCCTTACTCACCTTGGACAGGTCGATCTCGGGAGAGATGAGCGAGGCTTTGTAGTTGTTCGGGTAATCGCCGTCTGGAGAGTCGGTCACGATGGAGCCCCTTCCCGGGTAAGGCACCCTGGCCCACTCGCCTTCCATGGTCCAGTTATCGGGGGCACCGGCTTCTAGTTCGAAACCTTCCTCGAAGAGAACCTGGCTCTTCGGCACCGACACACTGGCCTGGCTCAGCTCGGAATGGTTGCCGACCTTGTCGGTGGCCCTGATGGCCAGATGAAAATTTCTCTCATTCCCCGAGGCACCTACCGCAAAATTGGTGGAGATCTCTTTGCCGGGTAGCAGATCTCGTTCCAGACTTAGCGGGACCGGGGTGGCCTGGGAGAAGCCGATGGTACCCTCAACGACCTGATCGTCGGGGACGATGGGTCGAGAAGAGATGCGAGCTTCGTAAAAGGCCACCGGCTCTTTGCTGATGCCACCGTTGTCGCTGACGGAGTGAAACTTAAGTTCGAGATTACTGCCGTCCAGCGCCTGCACTTCAAAGCCACCAGGGGTAGCCGGAGCGACCTCATCGTCCCGCAGAGCGGCGGCTGCGTTCAGACGCCGTCCGGACATGATCCGGTCGGCATCCTCGGGCATCACTTCACCGTTGTAGATCAGCCGGGTGGCCAGCGCCTCGTTATCGATCTCGGGAAACTTGGAAACCACCAGGGCACCGGCCGCGGCTACGTGGGCGGCCGCGATGGAAGCGCCACCCTGGAGGATCAGTTTGCCCTTCTGCTCATAGACCGGAACCTTGCGACCCGGTGCCGACAGGTCCACCGAATGGGAGCCCCGGTTGGTAAAGCGGGTGAAGTCGTCGTGATGATCGGTGGCGGCCACCGCCACCACGTTGCTCAAAGGAAAGGAAGCGGGGTGAGCAGGCCGCAGGTCGTTGTCGTACCCGTCGTTGCCGGCGCTACACACGTGCAGAGCCTTGGAGGCTTCGATCACCTCGAAGAGCGATTGGTTCTGGGTGTGGCTCATCCAGCCGTTGAGGATGATGCGAGCCCCATGGTTCTCGGCGTAGGTGATCCCCTCGATGGCGTGGGCGATGTCTCCGCGACCGCTACCCTCCATAAACTTGATGGACATCATCTTGGCCTGGGGAGCCAGACCCACCAGCCCCTCCTCGGAGTTACCCTCCACCGCGGCGATCACGGTAGCGTTGTAAGTGCCGTGGCCGTTGTCGTCCTTGGGCGCTTTGTCACGCTCCACCAGGTTGATGCCGTGCACGTCGTCGATGTAGCCGTTTCCGTCGTTGTCGATGCCGTCTCCGGGGATCTCGCCGGGGTTGACCCAGAGGTTTGGTTTGAGGTCCGGATTGTCCAGGTCGATACCGGTATCCATGAAGGCGATGGTGACCCCGGCGCCTTTGGACTCCTTCCAGGCCTCCAGAGCACTCACGTGGGCCCCCACCTTACCTCCGGTTTGCCCCTCGTTGTGCAGATTCCACTGACTATCACGTAGGTCGATGGGGGCTCCCTGGGGCGGTTCGTACTGGTCGGCTGGAGCGGCCGAGGAGCGGGAGTCGATGACCACTTGATCGCGGGTGACCAGGTGGTTCGGTTCGGCCGTCAGGGCCCGCCCGTCGGCCTCTAGCGCGGCCATCGCCTCGGCCACCGAGAGATTGCGAGGAAGCTCGGCTAGATAGAAGCGGCCACCGGCGCGTGCCGTCATCTCCTCATTTCTAACCAACTCTCGGCTGCTGGTGAAATCGAAATCCTGGAACAACTGCTGCTGATCAGCCTTGTCGAACTGCTGGCCGGGGGGCAGCTTCAATAAGATCTGGCCGGGGCGGTGCGGGGCCAGGTTCTTGGCCAGCTTTTCCGCTCGTGCTCGGGTTTGCCGCTTCAACGCATCCAGATTAAAAGGTTCGACATCCTGATTCCCGGTGGACAGATGGACCTGATCCCGGGTCTCAGCTACAGGACTCTCCCTGGCGGTGCGAGCCACTTCGTTTCTACGAATGGGTAAAGCAGATTGTGATAACTTAGAGATTCTCACACTTCTACTTTAACGCAAGGCTCGCCGGGGTCTTGTGAAGAGAATTTAAACACTTGGTCAGCCAGCCTAGGATGCGAAGGGATGAACTTCTCTTTCGATAAGGAAGAAGCGGTTATGATCTCCAGCAGCAGAGAGGAATGTCCCGTCGACTCGACCGGCCTGAAGGCACCGATCATTCTGGTGGTAGACGACGAAGAGACCAGTCGCAAGAGTCTGATCCGCCTGCTGGAGCGGGAAGGCTATCGAGTAGCGGCGGGGCAGAACGGGGAGGAGGGCCTGAAGCTCGCCGGTGCGCTGCAGCCGGACCTCATCCTGACCGACCTGGTGATGCCGGGCATGGACGGCTACGAGTTGTGCCGCCAGATCCGCCGGCACGACGAATTGGCGGATCTGCCCATCATCATCTTCACCTCCACCGACGACAAGAATGCTCGAGTTCTGGGGATCGAGGCCGGGGCCGATGACTTTTTGCCCAAGCCGATCGAGCCGGGTTTGTTGAAAGCCCGGGTCCGAATGATCACCCGGCTGAACCGGTATCGGCGGATCAAGGCCCAACGCACCCGCCTGACCTGGGTGGTGGAAAACGCTTCCGAAGGCTATGTCTTGTGCAACAGAGATGGGCTCATTACATTTTCCAACAGCCGGGCTCGGGAACTGCTGAACCTGCCTCCGGAGCCCGACGGCCTGGCCCTCTACCCCCACCTGCGCAAGGAGTTCACTCCTCTGCCCGGCGAGGAGTGGCGCCGCTGGCCGTATCTGGACAACGATTCGAAACTGGAACTGCTGAGGCCTGAGACGGCGCGCCTTCCCGCCTGCTGGCTGGAAGTGAAGGTACTCACCCACTACCTCGGTCACGACTATGAAGTGCTCCTGAGGGTGGCCGACGTGACGGCCGAAAAAAATACCCATCAGAGTGTGTGGACCTTTGAGTCTTTGATCTCCCACAAACTGCGCACTCCCCTCACCAAGATCTCATGGGGGGTCGGATTCATCCAGAAAAAGGCCGAGAAGCTCACCCTGCAACAGGTCGTGGATTTTGCCAACCAGGCAGCCGGAGGGGTGGAAGATCTGAAAACCGTCTTGGAAGAGGTGCTGGCCTACATCAACGCGCCCACGGCCGTACCCGGCGGTCACGGGATGTTGCTCGATTCGGTCTCTGAAACGGTGCAAGAAACGGCCGGGCTACTCGGCCTCTCCCCTATCAAGATGGAGCCCTGGAGCGTGCTGCCGCCCTCCATCTATCTCTCCAAGCCGGCCTTTGAAATGATCTGTTTCGAACTGCTGCAGAACAGCAAGAAATTTCACCCCGAGCACAACCCCCAGATCACGGTGAATATAAGTTTTGAAAACGGATTCGTTCACTTCGGATTCACCGACGATGGGACCGGGCTCTCCCCGGATCAGCTGGTCCAGGCGGTCAAGCCCTACTACCAGGCCGAGAAGGGCTTCAGCGGCCAGGTACCAGGGCTGGGCCTGGGGCTGAGCATGGTCTGCACCATGATCCAGAAGGTGGGAGGCAAGGTTCGCCTGCGCAACCGCTCGGATCGAAAGGGCCTAGTGGTGGAGTTTATGGTGCCGGTGGCCAGGGCGAAGTAAGGAAGTTACTTTCGGCGCTTTTTCCCCCGCTTATCGGCGGGCGCCATCTTGACCAACCGCGGATGAAAGGTTGCCAGCACTTCCACCAGATCCTGTTGAGCCGCCATGACCTCGTGAATGTTTTTGTAGACGCCCGGTACCTCGTCCAGGCCGGAGCTGAGCAAGGTCACCCCGGCCTTGTCCAGGCGGCGCTTGACTTCGTCCCAGGTGAAGGTCTGCAGCGCCTTGCTGCGGGACATAACCCGTCCGGCCCCGTGGGAGGCCGAACGCAGCGAATCTTCGTTGCCCAGACCTCTGACCACGAAAGCCGGGCTGGCCATGGAGCCAGGGATGATGCCCAAAACTCCCTGGCCCGCCGGGGTGGCTCCCTTGCGGTGGACCACGACCTCCTCTCCGTCGTGTACCTCTTTCCAGGCGAAGTTGTGGTGGTTTTCCACCTGGGAAAGGATCTCCGCGCCCAGGTGCCGGGCGATCTCCCGGTGGATGCAGTCGTGATTGGCGGCGGCGTAACGCCCCATCAGGTTCATGGCTTCCCAGTACTCCTGACCCGCCTCCGAGTCCATCTCGAGCCAGGCCAGGTGGCGCAGCTCTTTGGGGAGCTCCGGGTGCAGGTCCATGGCGAGTTGGGAGTAGTGGTTGGCCACCGCCATGCCGGTGCCCCGGCTGCCGCTGTGGGTCAGAAGGGCGAGGTATCGCCCCGCCTGTAAACCCAGTTGCGGCTCTTCCAGGTGCAGCTCCCCGAACTCGGCGAAATGGTTTCCCCCGCCGCTCGAACCGAGCTGGCTGTGGGCCTTGTCTTTGTTGGCTCGAGTGACCGGCACGACGTCCCAATCCTGATCCATCACCGAATGCTGTCGTCTCCGGGCGAAGTTCGCCCCCATTCCGAACGAGGTTTCTTCCTCCAGAGCCCGAGTCAACTCTTCGGAGCGAGATTTCAAGGCCTTCACGGGCATGTCCAGCACCGAGAGCTTCATGCGGCAGGCGATATCCACGCCCACCGCATAAGGGATCACCGCGCCTCTAGTAGCCAGCACCCCGCCGATGGGCAGCCCGTAGCCGGTGTGGGCATCCGGCATCAGGGCCCCCCGAACCGAAACAGGAAGGCGACAAGCCCGCCGCATCTGCTCCACGGCTTCCTGCTCCAGGTCCTCGCCCCACTGCTGCCAGGGAGCGTCGCCTTCTCTCTTCATAAGCCTTCTTTACTGGTTTTCGAAGAGGGCCGTGAAACAGGTTCGGTCGTCACCGCCCATGTTGGCCATGACCCCCAGGGTGGGCGGCTCAGACAACTGATACTCTCCACACTGACCCTTCATCTGGCGATAGATCTCGGCGGCCTGCTTGACCCCGGTGGCTCCCACGGGGTGTCCGAAGCCAACCAATCCGCCACCGGTATTCACCGGCAGCTCGCCCTCCAGGGTGGTCTTGCCGGACTTCACCGCCTCGATACCGTGGCCGGGCTTCTCCAGACCCATGGCTTCCATCATGAGAAGCTCGGCGATGGTGAAGCAATCGTGCACTTCGGCCACCCCGATCTCAGAGAGCTTGACCGCGCCGTCGGAAAAGGTCCGGGTGAAAGCCTGAGCGGCCGTGTCCATGCTGGTAGGGTCGGCGGTTCGGCCTAGGGGGTTGGTGGACAAATGATAAGAGCGCAACTTCACCGCCCGAGACTTGTCTACGCCCAGTTTCTTGAGACCCTCCTCGGAGCAGAGGAGCAAAGCGGCACCGCCGTCGGTCACCTGAGAGCAATCGGACATCCTCAGATAATCTCGAAGCTCCTCATTGCCTAGAAAATTAGGGTTGTGGTCTCCGGCCGTGGAGGCCGCCTCCAGGTTCCATTTGTTGGCCTTCATGTGAGCCAGTGGATTTTTTCGGGCGTTTTCCATGGCTTTCATGGTGAAGTAGCCCAGTTCGGAGAGCTCCAACCCGTACTTCTCGTGGTAGGCCTTGATGCGCCTGGCGAAAAGAGCTGGAAAGGTGAAATCGTCGATGGGGCGCTCCTCCTTGAAGTGGGCGGCCCGAGCCAGATACTCGCCGCCATCCCGGGCTTTCACCGTGGTCTGGCACTCGGCTCCGGCCACCAGGACCACATCGTGCCCCGCACAGATCGCCTCGGCGGCCGAGACCAGGGCCACCCCACCGGAAGCACAGGCGGCCTCGCAGCGACCGATCCCCACCCCGGAGAGCTCTGGCTTCACCCGGGAGACCAGAGCGCCCAGATGGCCCTGCTGGTTGAAAAGCTCACCGGCAAAGTTTCCCACGTAGCCCCTGGTTACCAGACCGGGGTCGAAACCCTGGTCAAAAAGTTGATTAACGGCCAACCCCAGATAGCCCTCGAGATCAAGGTTCTCCCGAGTTCCGAAGTCGGTGTGACCCTTCCAAATAAAGTCCGGGTGCCCCTTGCCTATGAAGGGCGTGATGGAGACTCCGGCTATGTATGTTTCTCTAACTGGTTTCACTATTCTTTGAAAGTCCTTTCTAAATTAGGATCTGGTCCTTAAAACAGAATCGCTTTGCCGTTTTCGTCCAGATCGATCCGCTCCAGATTGGGCACCTTGGCCAGCCCCGGCATGGTCATCATCTCCCCGGAGATGGGGATCACGAAGCCCGCACCCGCGGCCAGTCGGGCTTCCCGAATTTCGATCTCGAAACCCTCGGGGCGACCGACCAGCGCAGGATCGTCGCTGAAGGAAAACTGCGTCTTGGCCATGCAGATCCGGGAGCCGCCGAAGCCCCCCTTCTCAAACTCCTGCAGCCGCTTCTGGGCGGCGGTGCTGTAGTTGACGCGACGCGCCCCGTAGATCTTGGTGGCGATGCTCGAGATCTTTTCTTGCAGCGTGTCGTCGGCGTTGTAGGTGGGTGCCAGTTCGCCCCCGCCGGCCTGCTCCGCCGTCTCTACCACCGCCTCGGCAAGCTCCACCGCTCCGGCTCCCCCATCGGTGAAGGCGCTGTGGGTCACCACCCTGGCCCCCGCCTGTTCCAGGCCTTGCACGGCCGCCCGGAGATCGGCTTCGGTGTCTTCGGGACGCAGGTTGATCACCACCACCACCGGCATCCCGAAACGTTCCAGGGTTCGCAGATGGCTGATCGGGTTGACCAGACCGCGGCTGACCGCACCGGGGTCGGACTTGGCGATCTCGGAGGTGGGCACGCCGGCGTGAAAGCGGATGGCCCGCAGGGTGCACACCAGCACCGCGGCGGTTGGTCTTACCCCGGCCGAGGGGCAGAAGATGTTCACGAACTTTTCGGCTCCCAGGTCGGCCCCGAAACCCGCTTCCTGGATCACGTAGTCGGCCAACCCCATGCCTGCCCAGGTGGCCAGCACCGAGTTGGTTCCGTGGGCGATGTTGGCGAAAGGACCGGAATGCACCAGCGCCGGACTCCCCTCCAGGGTCTGCACCAGATTGGGAAGCAGCGCCTGCTTCAGCAAGACCACCAGGCTACCCACGGCGTTGAGTTGCCCGGCGGTGATCAGCTCGCCGTCGAAGCTCTCGCCTAACACGATCCGGCCCAGTCGAGAGCGGAGGTCATCCAGCCCCCGAGCCAGCGCCATGATGGCCGTGATCTCACTGGCGGCGGTGATATCGAAGCGGGACTCTTCGGGAACCCCACCCAGGCGGCCGCCCTGACCGACCACGATGGAGCGCAGGGTGCGATCGTTGACGTCCATAACCCGCTCCCACTTGGGGCGCCGCACATCAAAGCCCAGCTTATTGCCGAAGTGGATGTGGTTGGCCCGAGCCGCGGCCAGCAGGTTGTGGGCCGAGGACACGGCGTGGAAATCGCCGGTGAAATGTAGATTGATCTCTTCGGCCGGGTAGAGCTGGGCCTTGCCGCCCCCGGCCCCGCCTCCTTTCATACCGAAGACCGGTCCCATGGAGGGCTCGCGCAGAGCCACCGCCGCCTTCTTTCCGATCCGGTTCATAGCGTCCACCAAGCCGATAGCGGTGGTGGTCTTTCCTTCGCCGGCCGGGGAGGGCGACATGGCCGTCATCAGGATCAATTTGCCCTTCCGATCGGTAGGGATCGAGTCCAGCTTGATTTTGGCCTTGTCCTCCCCGAACATCACCAGGTCTTTCGCGGTCAGATTCAGTTTCTGAGCGATCTTGTCGATGGTCTCCAAAAGAGCCCCCTAAGAGTTAGGATGGCACCAGCCTTCCGGCCCTCGGGCCAGTTCCCTCTTCCTGGCAAGCCAACCTAAAAAACCCTAAAGACCAAGAAATAAACGAAGCCCCTGATCGATCGCGTTCAACTCGGTCCTGGACACGGTTCCATAGATACGTCGAATTCGACGTTTGTCAACCGAACGGAGTTGATCGAGCAGCGCGTAGGAAGTCTCTCGCAACCCGCTCGAACCGGCTTTCAGAGCAGGATAGAGCGCTCCCTCCCCGACCGTTCTGGTTAACGGTACAACGCAAAGCATGGGAAACCGCTGATCTGCCACAACCCTTTCATCGCTCACCACGACACAAGGCCGGGTACCCTGTTGCTCATGCCCCACTGTTGGGTCAAGCAACACTAGGGCCTGTGGACATTCAGCCTTCGGTCACCAAACTTGTTCATTTTCCACCTCCTGAAGCGAAATTTTCCTCAAATAGGTCCACTATTCCACAGAAAATTCCACTCCAGGAGGAGAAAA
>Ga0172382_10005985_pt1 | contig 17915 bp, 8 predicted proteins | sample Leawel138RmetaG_FD_122245 | JGI IMG/M metagenome (GOLD analysis project Ga0172382, IMG submission 122245) | Leachate microbial communities from a municipal landfill in Southern Ontario, Canada - Leachate well 138R metaG | ecosystem: Engineered > Solid waste > Landfill > Unclassified | place...
ACATTTTCTTACAATCGATCAAAAATTTTGAACAAAAAAACACAAAAAAAATCTCGAAAAAAACGAACACAAAATTAATGGAAATAATTGCAATTAACAAGAGGCTTTCAAAATCTTTGGAAGCCTCTTATATTCGCTAAAACCTCAATAAACCAGTTTTGCTAAAATACAATTTTTCTTACGTATTCTCCAATTTTGACGATATATATCTGATTGTGAGTGAATATGTTCCTAATAGACGCAGTGTTTGAAGATATCACATCCTCATATAATTTTCTTCCACTGATATCAAAGATTGAAATTTCTTGTTTAATTAAACTGTTTGTAGTTGAAGTGGAAATGGTGAGCGTTAATGTGCTTTTATCTATGTGAATGTTTATCTCCTGATCTTTATCAATAGCATCAAAAGCTGTTTTTGTAGGACGCTTCACCAATTTTACGTCATCAACCCAAAGCCGTACATCTCCGCCAACATTTCTCGCGCCGAAGCCAATTTCAAGATAATTATTGCTTACCTCAACACCTTGTATTTCAATAAATTGATAATTTTGACTGTTTTCAATATTGTAAAGAATCTCATCTCTACCAAGTTTATCTCGATAATACTTAATATAAGCAAAAGATTGAGGGCTTTGCTGAGTTTTAAGCCAAAACTCTAAATCATATATGCCTGGTGTCAACTCACCGATAACCTGATAAATACTACTCCCGCTCCGAATAGAGGCAGCATAATCACCACTGCGTTTATTAATAGTGGATAAAGCAACTGTACCTCTCGTTGACCATTCCGAAAATTTCGTATCATACTCACCATTTTTCTTTGACATGGCTGCTTCAAACCCAGCATTAGCAACAATATTTGGCTGTTCAACAACCCATTGCGAATCTATCCAAGCTGTTCGTTTTAATATCCAATCTTTTAAATACTGAACTTCATCCTCATAAGTTTTTCCTACAAAATAGTTAGGCCATGCCCAACCACCTAAGTTACCCCAAGCTGAGAAATTACGCTCTTTGGCTTCACCAACTAAAGCAGCAATAGAGTCAATTTTTTGCAATATTCTCTCATCCGACAATCGATCTTGCCTATACGCTTTCCAGCGTTGTTTCAGCCCATTGTAAAAAATCTCATCCTGTAATATACGCTTGAAAAACCAGGGAACATGTCCGTCGTTAGGAAATCGATTCAAATCAAACTGCCAGCCTTCTGTGCTGAAAGCATCTGCATAGTCTGCGTTGCCAAAAGCAATATCAAAATCCCAAATTGAAAAAATAAATCCGGGATTTTCGCTATCCGGTCGTTTGTAAAAAGGAGTGCTTCTGCGGTAGCCATCCACATTTTTTGAGAGCTCTTGGGCTATGTAAAAATCCATTAATGAGAGCGTGTCAAAATAGGCACGAAAACCAATGTCAGGATCTTTGAAACTACTACTGGAGACTGCATTTTCCATATCTAATACCCTGTTCTTAATGTAGCTTTTCTGAGTTTCTGACAAATCTTCATTATCGGGATATTGCTGCTGATAATACGTTCTCTTGCTAAGAGGTTGGTCATATAAATCCCTGATACGAGCATCTCCTTTAAAACCTGATTGATCTTCTCCATCAATTTCCAAATGATACCCTCCTGTCAAGCCATCTCCGGTATCACTCGTAGGCTTGTTGATATTTACCCTGTGGTTGCCTTGGCGTACACGATCGGATAAAGTATAAATCCCTTGATACACACCATTTAAGACCAATTCACAGTATTTACCTGTGGGTGTAAACTCAAATGTCCCCTGCATTAATTCAAAAACCAGCATGTCACGAATGAAAGTCTTATCACCGAAAGGCGCCCTGAGCACCCAGTCGTTATCTTTTCCAATACCAAGTATAGATTGTTTTAATTTCTTTCCGTTTTCGTCTGTTAACTTAACAGCAAAAGCTTTTTTAGGTGAAAATAAATAAGTAGAATTTCCTCTATAGCGAATGCCAGCTTTGCCTATAAAATCTATTTTAGATTGATTGTTTTCCGTAATTTTATTCCTTCCTCCATTTTGATCCCAAATAATTTTAACAGATGCAGGAACAACTCGATTTTCAGATTTGTTAGCAATTTCTTCTTCTAAATCGATGATAACAATAGGTAAGTTAGAAGACACAAGATTTACTTCCTTACTTGGATGGTGAGGATATTTGGGATCAGAAATAGAAGCTCCTATTGGAGAATAAGCGGATAACAGAAAAAATACAGTTACAATGAAAATAGATTTTCTTTTCATCTTGTTAATTTTTTAAATGACTAATAATTTATGACTCTTTTATTTAGCTTGATGTAATATCACTCAGGCATCGAAGTTAGCATTTAGTTTAAAAAGAGCGTATACAAGATAAAAAAAGTAACACACTTTAGCTAACACATCTTTGAAAATGATTATCTTAGCGAGGGATTCCAAACCATAAAACATGCTACAGGACAAAGATATAAAAAAGAAACCACTCTCCTGCCAAACACAGGCTGTGAGCTTATTTCAGGTGGAAGTGGATAAACTTCATGTAAATACTAAAATATCAGAAAGTTCTTTTTAATATGATGGATTAATTATACATAGAATGATTATTTAACTTGACGCAATATTATCTGTCTTTTAACCGGCTGATTAATTTCATATATTTTATCTACCAAGTTGTCCATTTCCTGTTGGCGGGCTTCGCGTATTTCCGGAAACATCATTTTGGAATACATATCCCTACGCCCTTTCAACCAAAAATTATCTAAATTGGCATCGATGACTTCAATCGCTTCACGGTTATCGGCAAACAGCAATCCTTTTTGCTGTAAGAATCCAAATTGTACCCATGCATATTCTCTGAAAATTCGCTCTGTTTCCCATCGCATTTCATTCAAATGCATGATCTTTAATGCTTGTTGATATTGAGGTGTATTCGAAAGAGCTGCCATATTAATGCCTTGTGCAAAATCTTGAGCCGACCAGATACCAATTTCTGCTCCATCAATAATCAATTTATATTTACCTTTCAAGCCTGAAACTTTTAAGGTTTCTTGATTCATTTCCTCCATAAAGGGAATAATATTCACTACTTGATGCTGGCTGGCTTTTGAGCCCCAGCCACGTGCAATGGTGTCTAAAGGATAAGGCAGAGCTTCTGCTAAATACTCAAAGCTAAGATCATTTTTAATTTTCTTGATATTTGAGATTTCACAATTCGACGTTTTTAGTACTTTTTGTTTACTGCCGTCAATTTCAATAGTTGCTACTTCTTTTCCGGAGAAACCTTGACCCTTTAGAAATAAATAAGCCATCACCATGTGCCCATCGTTATCCGGATGAATGCGGTCGTTTCCACAAACTGTAAATCCAGGATTCTCTTTTTGTCCATTTTGGTTGATTTCAGTCATGGATTGATTCAAATCGAAGAACTCCCAAGCATTTCTTTGTGCAGATTCTTTTTGAAAAGCAACGATACGTTTCATGGTTTCATTTTTACCTCGTAAAGCTGTATTTCCTTCAATTTCTGCTGTTTCATCATATGGTGAACTTCCCATCATCACAATACGTGTATTGGGTAAACCTTGAAAACGTTTTTCCATCTGCTGAAAGTTACCGTAGCATTCCTGATATTTCTTCTCACCAAAATCTTCCTGTCCTTCCCAATTGTATTCATAATATCCGGAATCATTCATACCAAAAGTTGTTACTAAAACAGTAGGACGCTTGCTGAATACGTCACCATCCAAACGCTTGTTCATATCATAAGCAGTATCACCGCCTATACCTGCGTTCATGATTGTTAAAGGCATGTTAGGAAAGCGCGTCATGTAGTACAACCATATAAACGAATGATAGTGACCTCCGTCTGTGATGCTATTACCTAAAAAAACTACACGATCTCCTTCTTTGAAGGGAGTGACTTGCTGTGCTGAGCTTACTTGTAAACCTAACAACAGCACAATTACTGAAAGAATTATTTTTTTCATATTTTCGAAATTATTTTAAATTATTCGGTGATTCCTTTCCAATCATCTGTTCTAAATGGCAATGCCGGAAGTGACAATCCATTGTACAAATTACAAATAGGATTGTCTGCCCACCCGTATCTTACCGCAACAGGAAATTCCACTTCGGGTACAGAAACTACTACCTCATCCCAATCGAACCAAGCATCGGCTTTGTAAAATACTTTATCCGGACCTGCTATGGTAAACCCTTTCAGTTTTTCTCCGGCAGGTGTAATTAATCCCCTATGATTGTAATCGAACTTAATACGGATGGTGTTGCCAACAATTCTGTGTGATTTATATACAGGACCACTAAATGGTATGTCCTCTCCATAAGTTTGTGCACGCGCAGCTAATGCTAATCTTCTCCCAACTTCTTGTTTGTTGCGTGGATGGATATCATATGCCTCACCAACATCAATAGCAGTCGCAATACCTGTATGCTCTAAGTGTTTTGCTGTCAGAAACTGGGATTCACGAAGCTCTGCCCAGAGCGACTCCGTAGGTTCAGTGGCCGGTTTGCCAAAATTGGCTAATTGTACAATATAAAATTGAAATTCTTTTCCGAAATGTTTTCTCCAACTATTAATCATTATAGGAAGTAATTCTCTATACTGATATGCACGTCCTGTGTTGGCTTCACCTTGATACCAAACGGCACCTTTTGTGGCATAAGGAACCAAGGGATTAATCATAGCATTAAACAACACAGTAGGCTCTGTTAAGTCACCTTTTGCATGAGAGGGCATCAAAGGAATCTCACTCATAGAAAGAGCATATTTTGCTTTCCACACACCTGATAACGAGATTTTTTGACCAGTTTGATTTTCCAAAACAATGTCTTTGGCTTCACCTCCAAACCCGCCATCACCACCAGAATCCGTTACCCTGACAGTAATAATATTTTTTCCTGATTTCACAAGATGACCCGGAATCTTATATTCACGATTGGAAAGCCATCCTTCGGTATGTCCGATTATTTCACCATTAAAAAATGTGATATCATCATCATCCACACGACCCAACTTCAGCAACGCGTCCTTGCCTGCCCAATCAGCAGGAATTTCCACTATCTTACGAAACCAAAACACACCATTATGGTCAGCCAAACCCGAACGCTGAATAATACCCGGAACGGGGAAATCAAACCAAGAATCATCGTTGAAGGTCAGTGACGCCCATGCAGCTTTGTTATTGGAATATCCCGGATCAATTTTTTGAACATTACGCATCCATTTTTCCATGGAGTTTTTATATTGAACTTCTTGTTCATCTTTATCTTCCGGAAGCTTGACCATATTTTCTACAAAATCGCGGAAATAGGGCATTTCCATTAGGGATTCAGCATCTGCCCAAACTTCAGCTAAAGTTCCGCCCCAGTAAGAACTAATTAATCCAACCGGCACATCTTGCGCAAGGTGCAAATCACGTCCGAAAAAATATCCTACTGCTGAGAACTCTCCCACAGTTTCAGACGAGCAAACTTCCCATCCTCCTCTTTCAGCTTCAAAGTCTTCTAAAGGTTTTACGCTGGTTTTTTGTTTCACTGTTATCATACGTAAGTTTGGGTAATCAGCCTTCGATATCTCATGTTTCATGTTTTTGATATCGTTGCGAACCCGCCACTCCATGTTAGATTGACCGGAGCAGATCCAAACTTCACCAATCAAAACATTTTTGATTTTCACATCATGTTTCTTTTTTCCGGATGTAATGATGATTTCGTAGGGACCACCGGCTTTGGGAGTCTCTAATGTTGTTTTCCATTTACCTTGTGCATCAGCCATAACTACCTGGGTGTTATTATCCCAAGAAGTAGTAATGACTATCATTTTTTTAGGCTTAGCTTCTCCCCAAATTGGAGCGTTCGCTTGTTGCTGCAACACCATATTGTCTGTAAATAATGGAGACAAACTAACCTGAGCCGCAACATTAAAGCTTAGAGTTAGAAAAAATAAAATGAAAATAAAATGATAGTATTTCATATTGATTAAAATATATTATTGATAGATTTTGAATGTTTTAAAACCAAATTGAGGCATGGATAGTTTAATAGTACTTACATTTCTCTTTTTATTGATATTAACCTCTTGAATGCTTTCACCCGATAAAGTAATTTCTTGAACAGATTTTACAGGGAAATTAAAGCTAAGATTAACCGGTTGTTCATCTGCCTCTGCATTAAACACCCGAACTAATAAATGATTATCCTCATCTACAGTCACTGCTGAGAGATCATAGCCAATTTTGTCCATCTGTATTAAAGAGTTGTCAATAAGCGGCATTGTCGTGTGATAACTTGTAATTAAGGGTTCATTCCAATTATTGCTGGCAGTCCACAAATTACTTTCGTCCCACCTCCCACGATGAGGGATCAAAGCATACTGAATATCTAAGGCTTGTGTGATTTTATAATCTACGCTCCACAAACCTTTTCCTGAATACTGAGCTGTTAGTCCCAATGGATAATCTTTGCCATGCAGGTAGGAAGTGGTGTGGTCTGAAAAAAGAGCTAAACCGTACTGTTCGTCTTTCTGTAACACATCCACCCAATTTAGGATTATATTATGTTTAATAGCATCCCAAGTTTTGAAAAAAGTATCATTCAACTCACTTTTGCAGACGTCAAAAGGTGCGTTTTTATACAGTTGCTGTGACTCCAAGTTTGCAGGAAACAAAATATGCAGTTTATACCTATCATCATAAGAAGGTCGATAATTATCTCTAAATCCATCTTTCATCTTGAACTCACCTATACCGGGATTACCTTTCCAATCGATATGTAAACCAAAATCAATTCTTTCTTGATTGTGAGTCAGCGTAATGGTTTGGATTACTGTGTGCCCGTTAACACTGCTTTCAATGGAGATTTTTTGAATAAGATGATTATCCTCTAAAACAGTAAACTTAGCAGGAAGGTCAGTATTGGAATAGAATTTCTGTTCATTGTAAAAGTGACCTCTTAAACTATTAAATCCAAATTGATGTTTTTGGTCAACAAATTCTTTATTATTAAGTTGCTTGGCAATCAAGCTTTTAATTTGTCCACCTTTTTGTCCATCAAAGACGACTTTATACATATCATTTTCCATCCGGCAATCTCCATTAGCCAATAAGCTGACACCTTCAAATCCTAAGGATTTCTTTTCACTGGAGAGTTCTTCTAATCTTAATGTAGTGTATCCAAAAGCCGGAACTTCAACTGCGCAATATAGGATATTGCCAGACTGTTCTGTTTTGATTTCTTGCCCCTTTGTATTAAATGCAGCCAAAGTTTTAGTTTGTAATTCAGCAGGCAAATTGATAGCAATGAGTTCTTTTCTGTGATTAGACAAAGTGTTGTAAATCTTGATGAACCCTAACGATTTAGATTTGTTGTTGTTTAAATAAGAAAAATCTGCCATTTGAATTAAGCTGTCAGCAATAGCATTAGTATTGTCAGTCCATACCTTAATTTCTTGCGCCCATGTGTGTTTCTTATTTAGTCCATTGTAGGGCACAATCCATGAGTCGTGATGCTGTGCTAACAGCAAGCTACGCCAAGCTTTTTCAAAATCATGAGCAGCAGCACCAATCTTATTATCAATATGAGCCATAGAGACAATTTTTTCAGCTTGTAGAATTTTGTTTTCCGAAGCTCTAACCTGCTGACCTATACGTTGCAGTGCCTGACTACCCCACATTAAGCTTACCAAAACATCTTCTTGCGAAAGATAATAATTATCATCACTTTTTCCGACACTATATTGTTCAATGTATTCTGTCCAAGTTACATATTGTGAATTATTTTTTACTTTGCCTTTTTTGCCTCCTAACCAAGGACCATTCTTCCATCCGGCATCTTGATAGGTCATACCTACCGGATTTTCAATTCCGGCATTAAGGCAAGCTTGTAAATATTCTGTAGAATTCCCCCATGCCGTTGTCTGCCACACAGAATTTGGCTCTAATTCCTCACAAGCATAACGCGGAACAGTCAGTATAGAAGTACCTTCAGGTCCAATCCAGTTTACCAACTCCCCGCCGTATGCCTTCATATATCCTCCCCAACAAGTGTTTGGACATTTTAAAACTGCATATTTAAAACCAAATGATTTGAGCACCTGTGGCAATGCACTGGTAAAACACGGTTCTTCAACCGCGTATGTAGAAAATGTGAAACTTGGAAAATGTTCGCGATTTTTTTTAATACCATAATGAAATTGACGTATTATACTTTCACCAACAATATTATAGCAGTAAGGCTGAGCATAGGTTGGATTTGTGAAATCTAAACGTGGGTTATCGATGATTTTTTGAAATTCGTGATAGGCTTCAGGCGTATTCTTCATGACAGAGTCCCACGTTTCTGCCTCTATCTCCATACCTATACGCCAATCAGGAAATTCATTCAATTTGTCGATTATAAACTGTGTCTTCCACATGGGATAATGTCCAAATACGCCGCCATGATATCCATCCACAAAGTAAACCTGATTGCTCACTTCAGCAGATACTGAGAAGATAAATAAAATTACACACAAATTGGAGATTAATACCTTAATAAAACTACTACTTGTTACTTTTCTCATCTCTCTTTATTTTCGTTAAAATAATATTTCTTTATTGTTATATGAAAACGACAAAGGCAACAAGAACCACTAAATTTATACGTTTAAAATTGTTTTTGTTTATAAATCAATTAGTGATTTTGTATAGAAGAGACGTTCTTAACAATTAAGATAATTATAAAATGAATTATTAATACATTGATAGTTGTTTTTTAAAAATGATTTCTCTATTTTTGTATGTCTTATTCACAGCAAGCAACCATGAAAGTTAACTGCTCCCCTTCATTAGACAATTTAACTGTTCTCGTAAAATGAAAAATGTTGGATTAATATTTTTGATGTTTTTGTTTTCGACACACATATTTGCATCGAAAACAAAAAATGATTCATTATTAAATGTATTGGATCAAACTATTCAAAAAAGATTATCATATACTCAACTGAAGGCTGAAGATATTCTATCTCTTAAAAAAAAGAAGACGAAAATTACAAATTTGACCGAACGCTATAAAATCAATCAAGATATAATCAGCTTATATCATAGCTTTATTTGTGACTCTGCCGAACATTATATCCATGAAAACTTGTCTATAGCTGAAAAACTTCAAGACAAGCATCTTATTATTGAGAACAGACTGTCTTTAGCTAATGTTTATTCTTTATCCGGATTGTTTTTACAAGCTCATGAGATTTACGCATCCATTAATTATGACTCCCTCCCAATACATCTAAAAGTATTTTATTGCTGGAATAAAATACGATATTATGAAAATTTGGCCATTTACGTGCATGACAAAAAGTTTTCAGAAGAATATAAAAGTAAAAAAGAGGATTACAGAAACCGAGTGTTATCTTTATTGTACGATCAATCTGATGAGTACAGAAAAGAATATGCATTTATGCTGCAAGCTAAAGGATCCGTTAGTGAAGCAATTAACTTGTTAACTCCAATTTTTGACAAGCAGGAGCCTGGAACGCATGGTTATGCAATGGCTGCTATGAGTTTAGCTAAAGCTTATAGTCTATCTAGTAATCGTGATAAGGAAAATTATTATTTAATTCTAGCTGCAATCACCGATCTGGAATTAGCAGTTAAAGAAAATGAAGCATTGTTGTCTTTGGCAATTAACTTATATCATCAAAATGATATTTATCGTTCACATAATTACTTAAAAGTAGCATTGGATGATGCTTTGTTTTATAATACACGTTTTAAAAACTCAGTTATCGCTAGGGTGCAGCCCATCATTGAAAATACATATATGTTGAAAATCGAGGAGCAAAAATCTAATCTTCGACTGTATGCTTTTTTGCTCACTTTGTTAGTGTTTGTCTTGACTATTACTGTTGGTTTGTACTATAAACAATATCGAACTGTATCTAAATCTAAAAAAGAGCTTCGCTTCATTAATGATGAATTATTAGCACTCAACAAAAAGTTGGATGAAGCAAGCATTGTTAAAGAAAAGTATATAGGGTATTTTATGAATCAATGTGCTGTTTATATAAACAAATTAGACTCCTATAGAAAAAATGTTAATAAGAAAATAAAAATGGGACAGACGGACAGCTTGTACAAATCATCCACAGATGAGTTAGAAAAAGAGGTTGAAGAGCTGTATGCCAATTTTGATAATGCATTTTTAAATCTATTCCCAAGATTTATAGAAGAATTTAACTCTCTTTTAAAACCAGAAGATCGACATAAGCCAGAAGAAGGCAGGCTAAACACTGAACTTAGAATTTTTGCATTGATTAGGTTAGGGATAACTGATGTAAATCAAATAGCAGATTTTTTAAGATATTCTGTGCAGACTGTATATAACTACAAAAGTAAAGTAAAAGGAAAATCACGTATTGATAGTGATCAGTTTGAAATTGAAATAAAAAAAATTGGCTCGCTATCTTTGTAAAAATATCTCAAATAAGTTTACTAAATAACAACTCTCATCATTCGATAAACATTTGCTGAACAGGAAGTTCACTAAATTCTCGCCATTGCTTTATTTACTATCTTATTACTTAAAAGTTTATCAGGGTCTTATATACGTATATTTGCATTGAAGGAAGCATGAATGTTCTTTCTTTCAAAAGTGAGTGTTTTATATTATGGTTATTTTAATCAAATTTAAAATGTATGCACTTTAAATGAAAAATACAGTATTAATATCTCTCAAACCCAATATCATGGATATAGCCCAAATTTACACCTCTTATTATTCCAAATTAGTGCGTTTTGCTCTTGGAATCGTAGATTATATTGAAGATGCTGAAAATATTACACAAGACGTATTTACTACTCTTATTGAGAAAAAAGATATTTTGTGCCAAATAGAGAATATTAATGCTTACATTTACAGATCGATAAGAAATAAGTGTTTTGACCATATTAAAAATCAATTGGTACATCGAAATTATGAATCTGTAATACAGTTGTCCTACGAAGAAGAATTGAGAATGCTTCATCAAACCTCCAATGATTTTGATGTAAATTATGAGGAAAAGATCGAAAAACAAGTTGTAGAAGCTATCAACACTCTACCCAATAGATGCAAAGAGATATTTCTGTTAAGTAGATATGAAGGTTTAAAATATAAAGAAATTTCTGACCGTTTAGGGCTTTCAGTCAATACAGTAGATGTGCAAATTGGAATAGCACTCAAAAAATTGAGACAAAAACTGAAATACACTTTATGTGCATAACAGTATTTATTACTTTATACAAAAGCATATTTTTGAGATTTAATTTTAATATATAATTATAGTTTTACTTCTGATACAGAAGTAAAATTATTTCATGTATTCATTATCTATGTCTAAAGTTTACATTTACTTGATTTTATTAGCTGCACTGATTACCGGATTTGTATTTGCTATTAATGAAGATAAAAATCAGAATCCTACTGTTTATGTCAATCCTTTTATTGGAGCCAGCACAAGTGTTGGGGCAGCCGGTGTTTATCATGGGCTGGGGAAAACATTTCCCGGTGCTACCACACCTTACGGAATGGTACAAGTAAGTCCCAATACCATTACCGGTGGAGACAACGGATCCGGATACAGCTACGAACACAAAACCATTGAGGGTTTTGCGTTTACTCAAATGAGCGGTATAGGGTGGAACGGTGATTTAGGAAATTTTTTAGTCATGCCAACAACCGGAGAACTTAAAAAAATAGCCGGAAAAGAGGATGGGAGTATCAACGGTTATCGATCACATTATAACAAGGAAACTGAAAAAGCTTCTGCAGGATACTATAGTGTTGAATTAACTGACTACAATATCAAAGTAGAAAGTTCAGCAACACCCCGGTGTGGCGTTTTAAAATTCACTTTCCCTGAAAATGAGCAATCGAGAATCCAGATTGATTTGGCTCGCAGAGTAGGTGGCACATCCTCGAATCAGTACATCCAAATAATGGATGATTATACTATTAAAGGCTGGATGGAGTGTACTCCAGAAGGTGGTGGCTGGGGAAATGGAGAGGGACAAGCCAATTATACTGTTTACTTTTATGCTCAATTTGATAAACCAATTACAGATTACGGTTTTTGGGATGTTAGCTATACAGAAAAAGCAAAAAGAAAATTAGAGGATGTAACATCTAAAGCTTATATTAATAATATCTCTAAGGCTCCGATTATCAGGGATGTTCGTAAGCTACAAGGGCAAAACCTGGGTTTCTACACACAATTTGCAACTCAAAAAAATGAGGAAGTAACTTTGAAAGTTGGAATTTCCTTTGTCGATATGAATGGTGCAGAAAACAATTTCAATCATGAAATAGCCAATAAATCTTTTGAAGATGTTAAACAATCAGCTCGCCAACTTTGGGATGAACAGCTGAATAAAATTCAAATAACCGGAGGAACAACTGATCAGAAAACTATTTTTTATACAGCACTTTATCACACCATGATTGACCCACGCATTATTACAGATGTGGATGGGCGCTACTGCGGTGGAAACAATCAAATATTTGAAAAGGACACTACATTTACTAAACGAACTATTTTTAGTGGATGGGATGTTTTCAGAAGTCAGTTTCCTTTGCAAACCATTATCAATCCAACTTTGGTAAGTGATCAGCTTAATTCTTTAATCACATTAGCTGAACAAACAGACCGGTATTACTACGAACGCTGGGAGCTTTTGAATGCTTACTCGGGCTGTATGATAGGAAATCCTGCCTTGTCTGTCTTAGCTGATGCATACGTAAAAGGCATACGAACCTATGATATTGAAAAGGCATATCAGTATGCCAAAAACACTTCTGCAGAATTTGGGAATGACGAGTTAGGATATACGCCTGAACCACTCAGCATTTCGCATACCTTGGAGTATGCATACACAGACTGGTGTATTGCACAATTGGCTAAAGGAATGGGTAAAGAAGAAGAAGAGCAGATTTACCTTCAAAAAAGCCAAGCGTATCAAAACGTGTTTGATCATGAAAAAAAATGGTTCCGACCCCGAAAGGCAAATGGTAAATTTTTACACTGGCCCAAAAATGCCCGCACCAAAGAATGGTATGGCACCATTGAGTGTAATCCGTATCAACAAGGATGGTTTGTTCCACACGACGTGGATGGGATGGTTGATTTGATGGGAGGAAGGGATTTAGTTATTGAAGATTTAACACATTTTTTTGAACAAACTCCTTCCGACATGCTATGGAATGATTATTACAACCATGCCAATGAACCGGTGCATTTTGTGCCTTTTCTTTTTAATCGATTACAAGTACCTTGGCTCACTCAAAAATGGACACGTTTCATCTGTGACAATGCGTATAGAAACGACGTGGAAGGCCTTGTAGGTAACGAGGATGTCGGTCAAATGTCGGCTTGGTACGTTTTAGCTGCTGCCGGTATTCATCCGTCTTGTCCCGGCGATACCAGGCAGGAAATTACAAGTCCTGTATTCGATCAAATCGTGTTCAAGTTAGATTCAGCTTATTTTTCAGGGGAAACATTTACCATCGTCGCTCACAATAACAGTAAAAATAATATTTATATTCAAAAGGCAGTTTTGAATGGTCAGGAGCATCCAGATTGTTATCTTGATTTTAACGATATTGTACAAGGCGGTGTTATGGAACTTTACATGGGCAAAGAACCTAACTTTAACTGGGGTAATTAAATAATATAATATTAGGCAACAACATATAAAAACAACAACAATGAAGAAACAGATTGTAAGTATAATTGCGGCGTGTTTGGTGTTATTTCAACTGCATGCTCAACAAAATTTGGTTCAATATGTAAACACCTTACAAGGAACCGACTCCCATTATGGTCTAAGTCGAGGAAATACTTATCCAACGACTGCTATGCCTTTTGGTCAGCATTTTTGGTCAGCGCAAACCGGCAGAAACGGTGATGGCTGGAAGTACCAATATGCGGCAGAAAGTATTCGCGGATTCCAGCAAGTACACCAATGCAGTCCCTGGATGGGCGACTACGGTGTATTTTCTTTAATGCCTGTCACCGGACAGCTCGAAGTAGATGAGCATAAAAGAGCTTCTACTTTCAAACATGAAAACGAGATTGGTAAACCTCACTATTATAAAGTTCAGTTTGACAACGGTATCATCACAGAAATATCTCCCACGGAAAGGACAGCACACTTTCGCTTTACATATCCCAAGGGAGAGAATGCTTATCTCGTCTTGGATGGCTATACGAAAATGAGTGAAGTTAAAATTAACCCTAAAAAGAGACAGATTACAGGCTATGTGAATAACGGAGCTTTTGTTCCTAAAGAGTTCAAAGCTTGGTTCCTTATCCAGTTTGATCAGGATTTCACAGATTACGGAACCTGGGAAAATGAAAAAAACACCATCCAGGAAAAAAGTCTGACAGCCGAAGGAAAAGGACGTGGTGCTTATGTGAAATTTAAGAACGGAGCAAAAGTTCAGGCAAAAGTGACTTCATCCTATATCAGCCCTGAGCAAGCACAAATCACTTTAGAGAGAGAAATTGGCAATCACAAAAGCTTGGATGTAACCAAAAAACAAGGTGAAAAGGTGTGGAATGATTTATTAGGCCGTATTTTAGTAGAAGGCGCATCACAGGACCAAATGGAAACTTTCTATTCCTGTATGTTCCGATCTAACTTATTCTCACGTAAATTCTATGAGATTGATGCAGACGGAAATCCTTATTACTTCAGTCCTTATGACTCAAAGATTCATGAAGGCTACATGTTTACCGATAATGGTTTTTGGGACACTTTTCGCTCTCAATTCCCACTGACTAATATATTGCATCCTACTATGCAAGGCCAATATATGAATGCACTTCTTGATGCACAGGATCAATGCGGATGGCTTCCGTCATGGTCGGCACCCGGCGAAACCGGTGGTATGATTGGGAATCATGCTATTTCACTTATTACCGACGCTTGGGCTAAGGGCATTCGTACATTTGACCCCGAACGTGCATTAAAAGCATACCTGCATGAAGCCACCAACAAAGGTCCATGGGGAGGTGCAAATGGTCGCCCAAGATGGAAAGAATATTGGCAGTTAGGGTTTATTCCTTATCCTGAATCAAGCGGTTCTACTGCACAAACATTAGAGCATGCCTACAACGATTGGTGTGGTTATGAATTAGCCCGTATGACAGGTAATCAATTTTATCAAGATGTGTTTTCGAGGGCAATGTATAACTACAAGAATGTGTTTGATCCTTCTGTTGGGTTCATGAGAGGAAGAAAAATTGACGGATCATGGATAGAAGATTTTGATAAATACGAATGGGGAGGAGCTTATTGTGAAGGAAATGCTTGGCATTATAACTGGTCTGTTTTTCATGATGTTCAGGGCTTAATTGACTTGTACGGAAACAATGAATCTTTTGTGGCAAAAATTGATTCGGTATTTTCTGTACCCAACACAGTCAAATATGGTACTTACGGTCATAAAATCCATGAAATGTTAGAAATGGAATTAGCAGAGATGGGACAATATGCCCATGGAAACCAACCCATTCAACATATGATTTACTTATATAGTTATGCTGGTCAGCCATGGAAAACCCAATATTGGATTAGGCAGGTAATGGAGCGTTTATACAATGCTACAGAACAAGGTTACCCTGGTGACGAAGATCAAGGTGGCATGTCATCATGGTTTGTTTTGAGTGCTATGGGCATTTACAGTGTATGTCCGGGAACTGACGAATATGTTATCGGTAGCCCTATGTATCCTAAAGTTACCATTACTATGGAAAATGGCAATAAATTCGTAATTGAAGCCAAAGATAATTCCAAAGAAAATGTTTATATTCAATCTGCCGATTTAAATGGATTAACATTAGATAAAAACTATATCAGATACAGTGATATTGTAAACGGTGGTAAACTGACTTTTGAAATGGGTGCCACACCAAATAAGAATAGAAATAACGGTAAGTATGCAGCTCCTTTCTCTTTGTCTAAATAATTGAAATAATTCCTTATTTGAAATGTTAATGAAAGTACGTTTTTTAATTTTATATTTTCTTTTTTCCGGTCTGCTAACTTTTAATCTTCAGGCACAATCTGCGGGTCGAAGTTATGCAAAAGAAGTGAATACTTTGATTGGCACCAAGGGTTTGGGTCTGACATCGGGATATTGCTATCCCGGTGCAACTTATCCTTATGGTATGGTTCAATTTACTCCCTCTTATTTTTCTAAAAGTTCTGGCTTTGTTATCAATCAATTAAGTGGTGGTGGATGCGAACATATGGGTAACTTTCCCACTTTTCCAGTAAGAGGAAAACTCAAAATATCACCGGATAATTTTTTAAATTACCGCGTGGATGTGTCGCAAGAAAAGGGACATGCCGGATATTATGAAGCGACTGTACAGGAAACTGTAAAAGCCAAACTAACCGTTACGGAGCGTACTGGGATGGCTTTATTCGAATATCCTGAGGATGATGACTACGGTACTGTTATCATCGGTGCCGGAATTGCTGCAACTCCTATTGAAAATGCTGCTATTGTAATCACAGCCCCAAACAAATGTGAGGGTTATGCAGAAGGTGGACAGTTTTGCGGTACCCCCACACCTTACAAAGTGTATTTTGCAGCCGAATTTGATACCGATGCGGTAGAAACAGGTGTCTGGAAAGATGAAAAGCTATCCCCGGGAGCCGGTTTTGCCGAAGGTCATAATTCTGGAGTATATTTCAGTTTTGACAATAAAAACAATAAGCGTAAAATTCAATATAAAATAGGAGTTTCATATGTTTCCGTAGAAAATGCAAAAGAGAATCTCAGGACAGAAAACAGAGAATGGAATTTTGAACAAACTGCAGCACAAACAGAAAAGCGATGGAATGAAGTGCTTTCAAAAATTCAGGTTGAAGGAACGAATGCTGATCGTATAACACAATTTTACACCCACCTTTACCGTGTCTTTATACATCCCAATGTATGCAGTGATGTAAACGGTGAATATATGGGTGCAGACTTTAAGGTACACACATCCCGATCAAAGCACTATACTTCGTTCAGCAATTGGGACACGTACAGAACTCAGATACAACTGTTATCGATGTTAGATCCTGAAGTTGCATCCGATGTGGTCGTTTCACATCAGCTGTTTGCAGAACAATCCGGCGATGCCTTTCCAAGATGGGTAATGGCCAATATTGAAACAGGTATTATGCAGGGTGATCCTACTCCTATTTTGGTTTCTAATGCGTGGGCTTTTGGTGCTAGAAACTACGATCCCAAACCTTTATTAAGATTGATGCGCAGAAATGCGGAAGTGCCGGGTATAACTTCACAGGATATAGAAGTAAGACCCGGTTTGAAACAATATTTAGAAAAAGGGTATTATAATGCGTCCATTCAATTGGAATATACATCGGCAGATTTTGCTATCGGACAGTTCGCTTTACGAGCGGTAGGTGATGAGTTTTTAAGCTGGAGATATTTTCACTTTGCTAGATCATGGAAGAATCTGTTTAATCCGGATACAGGCTGGTTGCAATCCAGGGATTCAAATGGTCACTTTAAATCCTTAGGCGAGGACTTCCGCGAATCCACTTATAAAAATTATTTCTGGATGGTTCCATACGACATTAATGGGCTTGTGGAGATTATTGGAGGAAAGGAAGAAGCTGAAAGAAGATTAGATGAATTTTTCATAAGATTAGATGCCGGTTACAACGATCCATGGTTTGCTTCGGGCAATGAACCAAGCTTTCATATCCCTTGGGTATATAACTGGATTGGCAAACCTTATAAAGCACAAAAGGTCATCAACCGTACGATTAACGAACAATATTCCAGTGCCATCAATGGACTTCCGGGCAATGATGATTTAGGGACTATGGGTGCTTGGTATGTTTTTGCTTGTATAGG
>Ga0172382_10005988_pt1 | contig 17909 bp, 16 predicted proteins | sample Leawel138RmetaG_FD_122245 | JGI IMG/M metagenome (GOLD analysis project Ga0172382, IMG submission 122245) | Leachate microbial communities from a municipal landfill in Southern Ontario, Canada - Leachate well 138R metaG | ecosystem: Engineered > Solid waste > Landfill > Unclassified | place...
AGCTCCGCTATAAACAAAAATGGCACTCCAAGATTGTCCATTGTAACTAATAGTATGTGTTCCAGAGGTTGTTGGAGTATATGTATATAATGCTTCTTGACCACCCATATAAGAAGTTGACGCACCTCCACACCCCGAAGTAACATTAGCTGAACTAAGATTTCCAGGTGTCGCTACACTTGTACAAACTACAGATTGATTATTAACTGGGGCGGAAGGAATATTAATGGCCTCAGAACAAGGACCTGAAGTTGTTGAATATGTTATTCTTATTGTGTGTCTTTTATTCTCTATTGACATAGTAGAAGCATCTCCAGGATCGGAGCTATCAGCTCTTATATAAGCAGTCATACTTGTAACATCTTGTTGTGCCATATATTGAGAAGAGCCAGAGCCTCCATATTCATCATAAACCATTACAAGCAAGTTGTTTGTATTATAAGTAAATGAGCTTAATGGGAATGCTTTCCAACCACTAGTATTATCTTGTGTTGTACTAGTATTTAATAATGGTGTTAAACCTCCTGTATATGTAGTTGAATTCCAAGCACTTGTTTGCCCAGACAAACTAGATAAACTTGTTGTACGCATATAAATTTTAGTAGGTTTTGTACGTGTAGCAGCAGTATTAGTTTTATAATATTCTATCTGTGTTATTGTTCCATAACCTCCTATTTCTGATTGTAAATACAATTGTGCATGTCGCTGATACCCATACCAGTGAGTTACTGGTCCATAAAAATAACCTGAAGCTGTGCTCCCTATAGTCCAAGTTGGGTCAACGCAAACAGGTAATTGAGCATTTTTTAACCAATTTATATCAAGGTCGGAATAAATTTCAATTCCGCCATCAATAAACTTAATTCTATAATTACCTTTATAAAAAGAATTTGCTTTTCTGCTTAATTCATCGCTTAACTTATTGTCTTTTTTTAAGGCAAAATATAATTTAGCTTCATCTTTATCTGTTTTATTATCAAAAACAATAAGATTATTCAAATATACTATTTCGCCACTAGCAAATTTAAAGGCAATGAGTTCATCTTCAAAATCGCCAACTTGCTTTTCTAGTTTTGAGTTAAGAACTTCTACTTCAGAATTGAATTTTATACTTTGTTTAAAGCTAATGGTTTTAGCATTTTCAATATCCCAAGCTGGATTAATATTGTTTATATAAATATTATTTTCAATACCGTAATCAATTAGTTTTAATTCATCTACAATGCCAGTAAAGCTATTGTATTTAAGAATATTTGCATTTAAATCAGCTTTAGAATTTTTATTAGCAGTTTCTTTGTAAACTACACTATTTGAATTATCTGTAACCGATAATTCAGGATTTACCCATAAATTAATATTTACATCTTTATTCTCCATTTTAAATCCTTGACTTCCGGCAGTTTTGGGGAAATATGATTTAAAAGTATTAGTAGTATTAGAAAAACTAAAATCACCATAAGATTCTTCTTTTATAGTAAAATCAATATCTTTCCAGTTGTTGTTTTCATCAGCATAGTGATAATTTCCACCAATTTGTGCAGTTATTGAACCATCAGGATTTCTAAACTTTTTAGAGTTTTGTGTTCTCAAACTTTGTATTTCGTCTTTTGGAGTATATCCCTCAAATATCCCACCTTTCTCCCATTTTGGAGCATTTAGTGGAGAAATGTATAATTCTTTATCTCCAGTTGTCATTGCATCTACTTTTAGAGCTGCGTCAGCATTTAATTTTTGACTTTCTGACAATGTAAAAGATTCAGCTTTTTTAATATTGATTTTATCCTTATTTTCTTGTCCATATAAGTAAAGAACAGATAAAAGCAATAAGTTTATTAAAAACAATATTTTAAAACTCTTTTTCATAATTTTAAGGTTTTAATATTTTAGTTAACATAAATAAAAACTATCCTTCTGCACTCAATTTACTTTTAAAATTTTCTAAAAAGCAAATTCAACTCCACAATACCACAATTATGCAAAAATACAACAATTTTTTATATATTATCATCTTGATTGCCAAGCAGTTAGCAACAAGAGTGGAAAGAATTTCATTAGTTTTTTTCATAAAATTCATTTAATTAAATTGTTAAAATTTAAATAATAAATAAAAAAATATCTCTCTTGCACCAAAATTTACTTTAAAAAAGACAAAAGTAAATTTTTTCTCTTCTACTGCAAATATAAGAAATTTTTGGAAACAAAAAACTTTTTTTATAAAAAAATCACTTTTTTTTTGAAAACAATACTTTTTAGACATTTAGTTGAAAGTGAAAAGTTTGTAAAGTTTCTCGTATGGCTTCAACTTCGAAACAAGTATATAGTGGTTAGGGGGTTAGTATTTAGTTGTTAGTGGGCGAAATGCGAGAAGCACTTTCGATTTTATAAACTTTCAACTTCTATTTTTCAACAAATTTTTCAATTAAAAAAGTCCGACTTTTAAAACTCGAACCGATTTGAGGGTGAAAAACGAAACTTTATTTATAAATTTACGTATAATCTAGAATGGGGTTGTTGGTTTTGTAAAAAGTGGGGGTTTTGGCGGGATTTTTGTTGCAAAGCAAAACAAAAATCATGACAAAACAGGCGGAAAATTCAACCTTACCTCCCGACCGATAATTATCGGTCTTTTCGAGTGAAGCTCCGCTTCGCGAGAAATCTCCCCTGCACACAGCAACGCCAATAAAAACTTTTCCCTTCGAGTTTTGAGCGTAGCGAAATGCTCGAAGCAAAAATTCGTGTAAATTAGTGTAATTAGTGGTTGTCTACCTTCGAGTTTTGAGCGAAGCGAAAAACGAAGAAGCAAAATTAGTGTAAATTAGTGCAATTCGTGCTTGTCATCTTCGAGCATTGAGCGAAGCGAAATGCGAGAAGCCAGTTTATCTTTCAACTCCCAATCATACGGTCATAATTTCTTTTTCCTTTTCATTTATCAGCAAATCAACTTTTTTAATAAAATCTTCGTGAGTTTTATGCACCTCTTGCTCTGCTGTTTTTGCTTGGTCTTCAGAAAGTCCGTCTTTTTTTAGTTTTTTAAACTCTTCAATTGCGTCTCTTCTTTGGTTTCTTATTGCAATTTTTGCATTTTCACCTAAAGTTTTTATTTGTTTTACCAATTGTAAGCGTCTCTCTTCTGTTAATGGTGGCACCATAATACGAATTACTTCTCCATTATTAGCCGGATTAAAACCAAGATTTGCAGCTAAAATTGCCTTCTCAATAACAGAAATTGCAGTTTTATCCCAGGGCTGAATAAAAATAGTTTTTGCATCAGGACTTGTGATATTTGCTATTTGCGAAATAGGAGAAACAACTCCATAATAATCTACTCTAACGCTATCTAACATTGCCGGACTTGCTTTACCAGCTCGAACTTTAGCTAATTCTTTCTCTAAATGTTCAATTGCTGCAAGCATACCTTCTGAAGCAGCCTCAATATATAATTCTAAATCTTCCATAATATTAGTTTATTTTATTTTTTATTAAACTTCCAATTTTTTCTCCACTTATAAGCTTTTCTAAATTTCCTTTAGTATCCATATCAAACACAATAACAGGCATATTGTTTTCTTTACATAAAGTAAATGATGTTAAATCCATAACTTTTAAATTTTTTTCATAAACTTCGTCAAAGCTGATTAAATCAATTTTTTTTGCATCTGGATTTTTTTCTGGGTCATCAGTATAAACGCCATCAACACGAGTTCCTTTTAGAAAAACTTCTGCTTCAATTTCTATTGCTCTTAAAGCCGAGGCAGTATCTGTTGAAAAATAAGGATTTCCTGTTCCTCCAGACAAAACACAAACACAATTTGATTCTAAAGCTTGCATTACTATGGGTTTTGCAAATTTTTCTCCAATTGATGCTATGCTCATAGAGGTGAAAACTTTTGTTTTAACTCCCAAAGATTCCAATGCAGATTGTAAAGCTAAGGAATTTATAACTGTTGCCAACATTCCCATTTGGTCGCCTTTAACTCTGTCGAATCCTTTTGCAGAACCAGTCAAACCTCTAAAAATATTTCCGCCACCAATTACTATTCCTATTTGAACTCCTTTTTTATAAATAGCTTTTATTTGTTCGGCATATTCCAATAAACGAGCCTCGTCAAAACCTTGCTTCTTCTCTCCTGCAAGAGATTCCCCACTTAGTTTCAGTAATATTCTTTTGTATTTAAGCATTAAAATTAATTTTGTCCACAAAAATAAACAATTTAATGTTAAATAAAATATTTAATTTAGATAAATATATTAAAACAAGATTTTAAATTTGCATGTAAATATTCAAAATGAATAAGTTAATTTACAATAAAAGCGATTCTGAAAGGTTTTTAATACTAAAATCCTTATATGACAATATTGGTCAAATAACTGAGTATAAGATAGATATAAGCGAAAGCCAAGTTGCAAGAATTGAAAAAAATTATATTGTTTTTGAAAAAATAAAAGCTTACGAAGACTTTGTTAAAGAGCAAGAAGAAAAAGAAGAAAAGGAATTTAAAGAGCTTTTTAATAAAGCTAAAATTTTTGTTACTCATTATTTTCAAGCTTTACACATGGCAATTGAGCGTGGAGAACTAAGACCTCAAACAGCAAATTATTATGGTTTAAACTTTCCTTTTGAAATTCCAAATCCTAAAAAACCTGAACAACTTATTGAAATAGCAGAAAGTTTATTCAATTCAGATGCTATGAGGATAGGTTCAGGCGGAAAATATTTTGCAAACCCAGCAATAGGAACTGTAAAAGTTTGGGTAGAAAAGTTTAAAGAAGTATGGCAATTAAAAAACAGTAAATTTAAAACTAATAAAGCAGAAGTTGAAAATATTGAAAATATTCGTAGCGATAGCGATAATCTAATTTATGAGGTTTATGAATTATTAGATAATCATTTTAAAGAAACAGCTTATGAAGAAAAAATTCAAATTTTCGCTAAATATGGATTGAAACTTAAAACTTTTGTTGACCAAGAACTTTCTGATAAAGAAAAACTTGAAAAAGAAACAGAAGAAAGTGTTGAAAACAAAAAGAAAAGCTCAGGAAAAACTAATGCAAATCAGTTAAAGTTTGATTTGTTTTTTCCAGAAATTTAAAAATTAGGTTTGGGAAAAAGTCTAAGCTCGGCTCTTTATTTATGCAAATTAAAAATAAAATTGTAAGTTTGCATCAAAGAATATAAAATGAAGACAAAAGCAAAACCATTCATAAAATGGCTTGGTGGAAAGACCCAATTGATTAGTAGTATTGAAAAAAATTTGCCAAAAAATCTTGAAAAACAAAAAAACCTAACTTATATTGAGCCTTTTGTTGGTGGAGGTGCAATTTTATTTTGGATTTTACAAAACTACCCAAATATTACGAATGCAATAATTAACGATATTAATCCTGATTTAACTACTGCATATAAAACTATAAAAGAGAGGCCTGCTGAATTAGTTGATGCTTTACAAACAATACAAGATGAATATTTATTACTAAATGAGGAAAATCGCAAGGAATATTATTTAAATAAAAGAAAAATATTTAACACCAAAACCCTTAACTCTATAGATAATACCTCTGCATTTATTTTTTTAAATCGCACCTGTTTTAATGGCTTATACCGTGTAAATAGCAAAGGAGAATTTAATGTTCCTTTCGGGCGATATAAAAACCCTAAAATTTGTGACAAAGCAACAATTTTTGCTGATAGTAAAATATTAGAAAAAGTTGAAATTTTAACAGGTGATTTTGAACAAACATTAAAATATGCGGATAAAAACAGCCTTTTTTATTTAGACCCACCATATAAGCCATTAAGTTCAACATCAAGTTTTAATGCTTATGCAAAGGAAGGCTTTAATGACAACGAACAAATTCGACTAAAAAATTTCTGCGATGAACTAAATCAACTTGGGCATAATTTTATTTTAAGTAATTCTGATGTGAAAAGTAAAAATCCAGAAGACAATTTTTTTGATGAATTATATGAACAATTTAATATTGAACGAGTTTTTGCAACAAGAATGGTAAATGCAAATCCGGAGAAAAGAGGAAAATTAACAGAACTACTCATTACTAACTAATTACAAAAAATCAACTATGACTAAACGATTTGAAACCTTTATAGCACAGCTAAGTAAAACTAATGCAAATCTTAATTATTTTACTGATTTTGAGAAAATTAATAAAAACTTAAATAAAATATCAATAAAACTTAATCAACTTAACTATTTGCTTGGGAAAGGGGATATAAAACTTGAAATAGAAAATCCTCAAATATTTGGAAAATATAGACAAAAAATTCATGGATTTGAAGACTCAAAACAATTAAATTTATTTCTTGCCAAAGAGCCAGAAGCAGAATATGAACGCTATTTGAATTTTTAAAACTCAAACATTAAAACAAATTCCTATGCCTTGTTTAGCATTTCATCTAAATAAGTAGCCAAAAGTTTTGTTTGGTTTTCTACTGTATATTTTTCAATATTTTCTATATTTAAAACATTTTTATTTTCTAAGAATTTATCATAAATTTTTAACAGAAATTCTTTAATTCCCTCATAATCACCATACTCAAAAGAATTACCGGTATTAGTTTCTTTAATAATATTTGAAACATCACTATCTTTTGGCCCTAAACATAATATTGGACGCTTAGCTCTTAAATTTTCAAAAAGTTTACCCGGAATTCTGCCTTTTGCATTAGCTGCAATATTTAAAGGTAAAAATAAAATTTGTGCTTTTTGTGTTAATTCTATTGCTTGAGGTCGAGAAATATTTCCAAGAGCAAGATAATTTTCGCCTAAACCTGCTTCTATAATCATTTCTTTAATTGCATAATCAACTGTGCCAGCAAATTTTATTTTTAAATGTTTTCCAAATTCAGGATTTTCTTTTTTTAAATCGCCTAAAAGTTTTATAAACACACTTGGTATTCTATCATAGCCAAGTTGCCCTGCATGAATAATACTAAAATCAGAATCAAATTCATTTATTTCTGTTTTAAAATCATCCTCATCATAACCCCAATAAATTACATCAACATTTTTTGCTCCAATATTTTCTAAATCTTTTTTCCAAGTTGGACTAACAATGCTTGTTTTTTTTGCAGTTTTAAAAGCCTCTTGCTCTAATTTATGATGAATTTTATTTGCTCTTTTCCCAATTTTAAGCATATCATAATAATCCACTTGAGTCCAAGGGTCTTGAAAATCCATTAACCAAGGAATTCCTGTAGCTTGTGATAATTTCATGCCAATAACTGTATTAGTATGTGGCGGTCCGTCTGTAAAAATTGCGTCAACAGGATTTTCTTTTAAATATTTTTTTAAAAATTTGATAGAAGGTTTTATCCAAAACATGCGAGCATCAGGAATGAAAAAATTTCCACGTATCCAAATAGCAAGATTATCAATTCTACTTAATTTTCTATCTCTAACATATACAGGATTAGCAGAATCTGTTTTTTTACGTCCGGATATTTTTTTAAAAATATCAAAAGGCTCAAAAATTTTAGTTTTTAAAACTGTAATATTTTCAGGGATATGCTGAAAATTAGCCTCATCAAAATATGGATATTGAGCATTTTTTGGAGCATAAATTATAGGTTCCCAGCCAAATTTTTGTAAATATTTAGCAAATTTTAAACAGCGATGAACACCTATTCCTCCAGATGGTGGCCAATAATAAGAAATAATTAAAACTTTTTTCACAAAACAAAATTAAGTTAATTATAAGAAATTACAAGTTTTATTGTCTTAATTTTACTCAACAATCTGAATAGGATAAGAAAATCCATTATATTCCTTAGCAGAAAATATATATGCTCCTGCCGGTTCAACACATAAGATATCTCCTTTTTTTATTGATTTTGGCAATTTTACTTTGTATGAGAAAACATCATGAGTATCACAACTTGGTCCACAAACAACAAATTCTTCAGTTTCAAAATTTGATTCAGGTTTTTCAGCTCTAATATTGTAATTCAATCCACTTAAAATCCAATAAAAACCTTGAAAAATTCCTGTATCAACAAAAACCCATTTTTTGCCTTTTTTTTCAATAATTTCAATAATTTTTGTATGTAATATACCAGCATAAGCAACTAAAAACGAGCCAGGTTCAGCAATTAGTTTAATATTTTCTTTTCGCCACTTATTCAAATATGGTAAAATTATTTTTGCAATTTCTTTTAAATTTTCTTTTCCATCATTTTTGTGAGCTGGAAAGCCAGAACCAATATTTATAAATTCAAAACTAAAATTTTGATTTATTAAATCATTTTTAAGCTCATTAATATATTCAAAAACATTATTCCAATTTTCAATATTATCATTATTCCAACCAACATGAAAACTAATTCCGCAAGGATTTAAACCTAAAGTTTTACTTTTTCTAAATAATTCAAATAAATCGGTTTTTGAGCAACCAAACTTTTTTGTCAAATCCCATTCTGCTCCTTGATTACTTATATTAAGTCTAAAATACACTTTAGAATTTGGAGCTAATTTTGCTATTTTCTCTAATTCAACAAGACTATCAAGACCAAAAATATTTATACCCAAACTATATGCTTTTAAAATATTCTCATCCGATTTCACGGGATTTCCATAAAGTATATTTTCGGGCAAAATCCCAAGTTTAAGTAAATTTTCAATTTCTGAAATTGCTCCAGTTTCAAAATTCACCTCTTCTTTTTTTAGCAAATTCAAAATATTCTCATCTGAATTTACTTTTACAGGATAATAAATTTCTTGGTTTTTAAAACCTAAAGTTTTAGTAAAAAAGTCTAAATTTTCTTTAATAGTTTCAAGCGAGAGTTTAATATATGGAGTTTTATTTTTCTTCATCAAAAATTTTGTTTTGCCTAAGAATAGATTCTTTATGTATCATTTGTAAAACTTTCAAAAGAAAATCTTTAGAAATATTATCTTGATTTGCATAGTTCAGGCGTGATTCTATAATAGATTTCCATCTTTCTAATTGCAAAATAGTTATATTATTATCTTTTTTTAGATTTCCAATTTCATCAACAAGCTTAAATCTATGTTCCAACATATCAATTAGTTGAAAATCTATAGCGTCAATTTTTTCACGTAAATCATTTAAGCTATTTTGATATTCTGAATTATCTGTAAATGTTTTTCTAAAATTAAGCTCTGAAATTATTTTAGCTAAATTTTCCGGTGTAATTTGCTGTTCTTTATCACTTAAAGCAATTTTTGGATTATAATGCGTTTCAACCATAAGTCCGCACATGTTCAGATTTATTGCTCTTTGCGAAATTTCCTTTATATATTCAGGTTTTCCTGCTATATGGCTTGGGTCACAAATAATTTTCACTTCTGGTAATCTGCGTGCAAGTTCTATTGGAATTTCCCAACGTGGAATATTTCTTAAATGAGTTTTTTCATAAGGATAAAATCCTCTATGTATGGCGTAAACATTTTTTATTCCTGCAACTAGAAATCGTTCTATTGCACCCATCCACAATTCTATATCTGGATGAATTGGATTTTTTACAAAAACTTCTATATCTTTTTTGTCGCAAGCAGAAACAATTTCTTGTACAGAAAAAGGATTTGCAACAGTTCTTGCTCCAACCCAAAAAGCTTTTAATTCGTTTTTTAAAATTTTTTCAACATGATTTGCACTGCCTGCTTCGGTAATAGCTTTTATTCCAAATTCAGTTTGTACTTTATTTAGCCAAGTCAAAGCTTTTGTACCAACTCCCTCAAAACTTCCCGGACGGGTACGTGGTTTCCAAACTCCTGCACGAAAATAATCAGGTTTAAGTGTTTGACTAAGCTTTTTAGCAGTTAGCAAAACTTGTTCTTGAGATTCTGCACTACAAGGGCCGGCTATTATTGTAAAATCTTTGCACATAAGTTGCAAAGATATAGATTATATTTATTGTTTAAAATCTTTAAAAAAAAATATATTTTAAAGCAAGATTTTTTTTCATATATATTACTTTTGCAAGCAAAAATTATTTTATGAAAAATAAAAAATTAGCCCTTATAGCTTTTGGTGGGAATGCTCTACTAAGAGCTGGTCAAATCGGAACAATAGAAGAACAAAAAGCCAATGTTTATGAAACTTGCGAAAATTTGTTAGATCTAATAAAAAGCGACTACAATATTGTGATTGCACATGGTAATGGACCGCAAGTTGGGAATATTTTATTACAAGTAAATGCTGGCAAAAAACTTTATAATATTCCCGAAATGCCTCTTGATATTTGTGGTGCTTATTCTCAAGGTTTTATTGGCTATTTGATTGAGCAGCAGTTTAAAAATGTCTTAGCGAAAAATGGTTTTGATAAAAATATTATTACTATTGTAAGCCAAGTTTTGGTTGACGAAAAAGACAAAGCTTTTCAAAATCCAACAAAACCAATTGGACCTTATTATTCAGAAGAAGAAATGAAGATTCTAAAGTCTAAAAATCCAAATGATAATTTTGCAAAAGATCCTAAAGGAAAAGGCTGGCGAAAAGTTGTTGCTTCACCAAAACCAATAGACATAAATAACAAAGAAATTGTAGAAGCACTTGCCCGCCAAGGAAATATTGTTATCAGTGTTGGCGGTGGCGGAATACCTATTATTTTAACAAAAAACAAAAACTTACAAGGGGTTGAGGCTGTAATAGACAAAGATTTAGCTTCATCTATGTTGGCAGTTTATATAAATGCAGATGAATTTTATATTTTAACAGATGTACCAAAAGTTTGTTTAAATTTTAACAGTCCTGATGAAAAAAGTTTGGATACTATTACTGTGAATGAGGCAAAACAATATTTAGAACAAGCTCAATTTACTGAAGGTAGTATGGCACCAAAAATTAGAGCTGCTATAAACTTTATTGAAAATGGCGGTAAAACTTGCATCATAACAGAAGCTTCTCAATTAAATAATCCTTTGGCTGGAACAAGAATAGTAAGATAAAAGTCGAAAGTCTGTAAAGTCGAAAGTCTGTAAAGTCCATAAAGTTGAAAGTTGAAAGTCGAAAGTTGAAAAGGCTTCGAGTTTTTCGCTAGGCTCAAAACGGGAAGTTGAAAAACTAAACAAGTAGGAAGATTTAAAATTGAATTTTTATTTCATCTTAACAATCCTAAATATATTCACTTTTCCCTGAATAATTATCTTAAATATATACACACCTTCTGATTCTTGCTCTAGATTAATATCAAATTGCCCACTTGTAGTAAGCAAATTAGATTGTATTAATTTACCTGATGAGGAGAATATTTGATAATTTAAACTTGTTTCTTTAGCTGTCCCTAAATCAACAGTAAACACATCTTTAAATGGATTTGGGAACAATGTAATTTGCGTATCATCAAGTTTATAATCAACATAAATTATTTTGGAATACGTATGTTTTCTATCAAAATCAGTTTGTTTCAATCTATAATAATTAATTCCCTCTTCTGGGTAGTAATCATATTCAAAATAAGACTGAGCAGTGTTAGAATTTCCGGCTCCTGGAATATTTGCAATAGAAATCCAATTTGTTGCATCAAGGGAATGTTCAATACTAAAGTATTCGTTATTTATTTCTGTAAGGCTAATCCACTCTAATCTTACTTTATCATCTTCTTGGAAAGCTACAAATTTTAATAATTCAATAGGTAAAGCCATGTCTTCTAATTGACCACAATTATAATACTGAATAAATCCATAGCCATCTCCTATTCCACCATAAAAAAACATTACAGGCTTATAATAACAAGTATTTCCATAATGAAGATAATCAAAACCATCAGCCACACCACCTACATACATTGGATATAAAATTTGAATAAAAGAGCAAGTATCTCCAAAATGTGCATTACTAAATCCATCGGAAACTCCACCAGCATAAGCGATATAAAATGGTGGGTCATAAACGCAAGTATCGCCATGGTGTAAATAATCAAAGCCTCCACCTTCACCACCAGTATAAACCGTTAATAAATTGGGGATAAAAAAACATGTATCACCAAAGTGTGCATTATTAAAACCTCCACCATCACCACCTGCATAAGCCACTAAAGGATTAGATATAAAATAACAGGTATCGCCGTAATGTAGATTAGCAAATCCACTCCCTGCTCCACCAGTAAAAGCTGTTAAAATTGGCAAATTGTAAATACAAGTATCTCCAAAATGAAAACTTGCAAACCCATCGCCTGCTCCACCAGTAAATTGCGTTATTTCATAAGGTTCTGCATTAAACTCATCGCACATATCGTCTATACAAATATTAGCAAACCCATCTCCTAAACCGCCAAAATAAATTGTAAGTGATAGATAATTACAAGTATCTCCGTAATGTAATCCACTAAACCCACCACCACTACCTCCTTTATACACTATTAAATCCTGTAAAGAATAAGTACAAGTGTCTCCGTAATGTAATCCATAAAATCCACCATTATCCCCTCCTTTATACATGGTTATAAGTGGTAGAATATATTCGCAAGTGTCACCATGGTGTATATAATTAAAACCTCCACCATTGCCACCGATGTTTCGGGTTCTTTTTTTTACAAAGTATTTAGTTTTTAATTTATCCTCAATTCTTAATTAAAAAACCACCTCACTACCGATTCTTATCGAAGACTTTAAACCATCCACTAATTAATCTTTAGTCCTTGAGCTTCCAATTATTAGATTGGACAGTTTTGGATTGTTATATACAGACGAAATGCAAGAAGCCAAAATTCGTGAAAATTCGTGCAATTCGTGGTTGTTTTCCTTCGAGCATTGAGCGTAGCGAAATGCGAAGAAGCAATAATTATTTAACCGAAGGGTTAGGGTCATTGTATCTTATATTAGGCCAGTTGGCATAGCCTGTTGATTTCCAGCCGTTAATATGAATTCCTATCCAATCAGCAGTTTGTGGCATACTTGCATTTTCATCTCCATTTGTGTCGCCTTTTAGCTCGTCATCTTTTAATGAAGTAAAATATACTCCATCACCATCGTAATTTATTAATGAACTTTCGGTTTGCAAAATATCTAGTTGGCTATTTTCAGAAAATTTTAATACAACATTATCTCCTAAACTTAAACTTGCATTAAGTTTTATTTGCATTTCATCAGAAGTAATAACAAAAGCAACTTCATCTTCTAACCAAGTTGTATTTTTAGTAATATCTCGTGATACAAAAATTCCATTATATTTATTTGTTTCTCCATTTTTTGAAAATTTGTTTGAATTATCAATATTAATATCTCCGGTAATAGTTATAGGTAGTTGGTTAGCATAAAATAAGTTATTTTGAATTATTGTTTCATCAGAAGCGTTATCTGCATGTAGAACACCTATATAATAACGTCCATTTACACCTCCACCGTTGTGAGCAAAAGTGCAGTTTTTGATTTCAGCAACAGATTCAGCACTTAAGTCCATAGTAGCACTAGCTCCTGTACCAAAACCACCGTAATAAAATTCGCAATAATTAAAGACAGAGCTTTTTGTTCCGTTTAAATCTATATTTGCCCAATCTCCCATATTTGGCGAGCTAGCATCTCCATCTTTATTTGTATCTCCTCCTTTTGAATCATCTTTAATAGAAGTAAAGACTATTGGTTTAGATGAATTTCCATTTGCAATTATTTGTCCTTTGCTAGAAAGAGTTAGGTTTTTTGCTTGAGAGCTGAATTTTATTATCGCACCGGCTTCAATGGTTAAAACGTTTTCAACATAAAAGTCGTGTTTTTTGATAATATAAGTTTTGTCGCCACTCCAAATACTAGGAGTAGTTATATCTTCTGTTATTTCAATAATATCTTTATTATTGTCCTCTTCTTTAGGGTCGCAAGCTGTGAAAAATATTCCTAGAAAAGCTATTGCGATTAATAAAATATAAAAATAATTTTTCATAATGTATAAGTTTTGTAGTTTATTTACAAATATAATGCCTAAGTTTTGATTTTTGCAAATATTTTACAAAAAAAAACGGTTTTATTTTTCCTTAATTTTAATAATTATCAAGATTTTAATAATTTTTTGTTGATATTTTCCCATTATTTTGCTCAAAAATGCTTGATTTATCAGTTAATAGAAGAAATTTATAAAAATAATTTCAAGTTATGTTGTTAATAAAAAAAATTAATTTACCTTTGCAGTCCGAAAATTTATAAAAAAGTAGTTGAATTTAAAAAATTTATAGGTTTTATGCCAACAATACAACAATTAGTAAGAAAAGGAAGGCGAGAAATGTCTTACACAAGCAAATCTCCGGCCTTGGGTTCATGTCCTCAAAGAAGAGGTGTGTGTACAAGAGTTTATACAACCACACCCAAAAAGCCAAATTCGGCAATGCGTAAAGTAGCAAGAGTAAGATTAACAAATGGAAAAGAAGTTAACGCTTATATTCCTGGCGAAGGTCATAATTTACAAGAACACTCTATAGTATTAGTTAGAGGTGGAAGGGTAAAAGATTTGCCAGGTGTTAGATATCATATTGTTAGAGGAGCATTAGATACTGCAGGAGTTGATGGTCGCAAACAAGGTCGTTCAAAATATGGTGCTAAGAGACCTAAGAAAGGCGTAGCTGCTGCTAAAGGAAAAAAATAATTTAATAAAGGAAAATTTAAGATAAAATGAGAAAATCTAAACCTAAGAAAAGAATTATACTACCCGATCCAAAATTTAATGATCCAAGGGTAACTCGTTTTGTTAACGATATGATGTGGAGCGGTAAAAAATCAACTTCATTTGCAATTTTTTATGATAGCTTAGAAATTATTGCTAAAAAAATGAAAGATTCCGAAGATGCTCCTATAGATGTATGGAGAAAAGCATTGGATAATGTTACTCCTGCTGTAGAAGTTAAAAGTCGTCGTATTGGTGGTGCAACTTTTCAAGTACCAACCGAAATTAGAGGCGATAGAAAAATATCAGTAAGCCACAAATGGTTAATAGCTGCAGCTCGTAAACGTAGCGGACACTCAATGGCTGATAGTTTAGCTGCTGAAATTATGGCTGCTTATAATAATGAAGGTGCGGCTGTTAAGAAAAAAGACGAAACTCATAGAATGGCCGAAGCTAATAAAGCATTTGCTCACTTTAAATTTTAAGACTGTATAGAATAGAAATGAACCCCAAACTATTAAATACAAGGAATATCGGAATTATGGCTCACATAGATGCGGGTAAAACCACAACTACTGAGCGTATTTTGTATTATACCGGTATTAATTATAAAATAGGTGAGGTTCATGAAGGTGCTGCAACTATGGATTGGATGGAACAAGAACAAGAGCGTGGAATAACTATTACTTCCGCTGCTACTACAACCTTTTGGACATCCAATAATGAAAATTATAAAATCAATATAATCGACACGCCTGGCCACGTTGATTTTACTGTTGAAGTTGAACGTTCTTTAAGAGTTCTAGACGGTGCAGTTGCTGTTTTTTGTGCTGTAGGTGGTGTTGAGCCACAAAGTGAAACAGTTTGGCATCAAGCAAATAGATATAATGTACCTAGAATTGCATTTGTAAATAAAATGGATAGAACAGGTGCAGATTTTATTAAAGTAGTTCAACAAATTGAAGAAAAACTTAATGCTAAACCTTTAGTAATTCAATTGCCTATAGGAGATGGCGAGGAGTTTGTGGGTGTTGTTGATTTAATTGAACAAAAAGCTTACCTCTGGGATGAAGACGATAGTTTGGGAGCAAATTATAGAGTAGAAGATATCCCCGAAGAAATGCAAGAAGAGGTTTTTAAATATCGCGAAAAACTTATTGAAACGGTTATCGAAGTTGATGATATTATGTTAGAAAGGTTTTTTGAAGATAGAACAAAAATATCTGTTCAAGAATTTAAAAATCTTTTAAGAACTTTGGTAATTAATAAAAAATATGTTCCGATATTATGTGGGTCAGCATTTAAAAACAAAGGCATTCAACTACTTTTAAATGCTATTTGCGATTTTCTTCCCTCTCCATTAGATGTTGATTCTATAAAAGGACATAATCCCAAAACTGACGATTTGATTGAAAGAGAAGCTGATGCTTCTGCTCCTTTATCTGCAATGTGTTTTAAAATTGTAACAAGTTCTTTTGTTGGAAAATTAGCTTACTTACGTGTTTATAGCGGAAATATCAAATCCGGAGATATGATTTATAATGTTAGATTAGGAAAGAAAGAAAGAGTTTCTCGAATTTTCCAAATGCACTCTAATAAACAAAATCAAATCGAACTAGTAGAAGCAGGCGATATATGTGCAATAGTAGGTTTAAAAAATACAGTTACAGGCGATACGCTCTGTGATGAATCAAAACCTATTATTTTAGATAAAATGCAATTCCCCGAACCGGTAATTTCAATTGCTGTCGAAGCCTTGAGCCAAGCAGATATTGATAAGTTAGACCAAGCTTTGTTAAAAATGGCAGAGGAAGATCCAACTTTTGCAATTAGACATGACGAAAACTCTGGTCAAACTTTGGTTAGTGGCATGGGCGAGTTGCACTTAGAAATAATTATTGACCGTCTTGTAAGAGAACATGGTCTTAAAATAAATCAAGGAAATCCACAAGTAAATTATAAGGAAGTTTTTCTTGATACCATTAATTATAATCATATATTTAAAAAACAAACCGGCGGAAAAGGAATGTTTGCAGATATTACTGTAAATATTGGTTGTGTTGATGATAAAGATTTTGTGGGTTTGCAGTTTGTTGACAGTATAAAAGGAGGTAAACTACCTAAAGAATTTATAAGTGCTGTTGAAAAAGGTTTTAAACAATCAATGAATAACGGACCAATTGGAGGCTACCCAATGCATAATATGAAGGTAGAATTAGTAGATGGTTCTTATCATAGTGTTGATAGCGATTCCTTAGCATTTAATATAGCTGCTGGACAATGTTTTTCTGAGGTTTCCAAAAAATTGAAATCAACAATTTTAGAGCCTATAATGAAATTAGAAATAGTAACACCTGAAGAATATTTAGGAGATATAAGTGCAGACTTAAATCGTAGGCGTGCAACTATTTTAGGCATGGAAATGAGCGGAATACACAGAGTTTTGAAAGCTGAAGTTGCAATGTCAGAGCAATTTGGTTATATTACAGCTTTAAGAACTTTAAGCTCGGGCAGGGCAGTTTTTAGTATGGAATTTTCTCATTATGAAAAAGTTCCTGCACAAGTGTTAGAAGATTTAATTAGTAGTAAAAAATTTATTTTTTAATAATAATAAATAGTATGAATCAAAAAATTAGAATTAAGCTGAAATCTTACGACTATAATTTGGTTGATAAATCAGCAGAGAAAATTCTTAAAACAGTAAAAACTACCGGAGCAGTAGTTAGAGGTCCTATTCCTCTTCCAACTCACAAACGTATATTTACTGTTAATCGTTCGACTTTCGTAAATAAAAAATCGAGAGAACAGTTTGAACTAAGTTCTTACAAACGTTTACTTGATATTTATAGTACGACTTCAAAAACGATTGATGCTCTGATGAAATTAGAATTACCAAGTGGTGTAGAAGTAGAAATTAAAGCAAGTTAAAAACTTAAAAAATAGTAAAATGCAAGGAATTATTGGTAAAAAAGTAGGTATGACTTCCATTTACAGTGTTGAGGGAAAAAACATTCCATGCACTGTTATCGAGGCAGGACCTTGCGTAGTAACACAAATCCGTAATATGGAAACAGATGGTTACGAAGCGGTTCAGCTTGCCTTTGACGAGAAAAAGGAAAAGCATACAACCAAAGCAATGAAAGGCCATTTTTCAAAGGCCGGCACTAGTCCTAAGCGCAAAATAGTTGAATTTAAAGATTTTGGACAAATTAAAAAAGGTGAAAACTATAGCGATTTAGAACTTGGAGACATAGTAAGCGTTGATATTTTTATTGAAGGAGAATATTGCGATGTTGCCGGAATTAGTAAAGGAAAAGGATTTCAGGGAGTTGTAAAAAGACATG
>Ga0172382_10005989_pt1 | contig 17909 bp, 22 predicted proteins | sample Leawel138RmetaG_FD_122245 | JGI IMG/M metagenome (GOLD analysis project Ga0172382, IMG submission 122245) | Leachate microbial communities from a municipal landfill in Southern Ontario, Canada - Leachate well 138R metaG | ecosystem: Engineered > Solid waste > Landfill > Unclassified | place...
AGCAAAATGTAAGTAAGGGTCAAAGACAAGCTATGGAACTAATGAATGAACGAGGACTATTAATGTCAGATATGACAACAGACCGAATGGGACAGATTGAACAAGAAGCTATGACAGGACTTAATGCTCTAGTACCAGCATTATATGAAGCAATTACTAATGAAAGATATATGGAAAATCAAGCTCAAATGCAAAACTTAGTTTCATTACTAACTGGATATCAATATGAAGACCAAAGAGATATACAGAATCGTATGGCTCAAAATCAATTAAGTCTACAGGAAAGACAAATAATGTTTGAAGAGGCTCGTAGTATGAGAGATTATAATTTAATGGTAGATACTACTATATTTAATCAAGATTTAGCTGAAAGAAGCCAAGCATTCCATGAGCAGAGTGAAATACTAACTAATGCTATGAATAAAGTTAATACTTTAGGATATGTGGCAGACCAAGCTACAGCAGATTTACTAGGTGTTCCTGTGGGAACATTATCTCATGCGACTAGGGAAGCTGCAGCTAATAGACAAATGCAATTAAAAATTGCTAATATGACAGTAGCTTCACAAGAACGAGCGGAAAAGTCTCAGAACATAAATCAATTATTAGCTATATGGCAAACATCTGGGGTCGCTCCTCCAGGATTGGAGAACTTTGGAATTCAGCCGGGACAGTCACTACATCAGACTCCTATAGACGAGCTTCAAAATATATTAGCTTTAGGGGAGATTGCTGAACAAAATAAAGAATCAGCTAAAGAATTAGCTATACCGGATATACAATCTCAATTTGGAACAGATAAAATAACAGCAGGAGCAATATATACGATATGGGAAAACCCCACAAAAGACTCAGCAATGGCTGATTATAGTGCTACACTAAAAGACATGAAAAAGGACGGAATAAAAACTAAGTTGGTATTAGATGCTATAGATTTTAAATGGGATATGGAGCAAGGATTAGATTCGGGAAGAAGCTATCAACAATATTTAGATACTGTAAAACCTAAAAGTACAATATTTTCCCCATCTACTTATACTCAATATTCCCCGGGTGTAAAAGAGTTACAAGAAATGATAGGGAACTTTAGAAAAAGATAAGGAGGGAAATCAATGAGTCTTGTTGAAATGTATCAAAAAAGAAAACAGTCTGATATATCAGGAGTGTCAAAATTGCCCTCCACAACTTTACCTAAGATTGGACTATCAGGATTATATAATGTATCGTCTATATCTGACGATAGAGCAGATAGTCTTGATAAAACATTAAGACAAACTGAAAATATTAAAACAAGATTAAGTGCAATAGGGTATGAAGATAAAATTGAAAAACCTTCTAAATTAAATATTTCTAATATATTAAAGATGATAGCCAGGCCGGGATATGCTGCTAGTGGATTTATAAGAGAATTTACTGACCCTAGGTCCGGGATGACTCCAGATAAATTTGACCCATTACAAGCATTTTGGAGGGGACTAACTGGAGAAGAGGAATCTCGAGGAGCAGATATAATGCAAGACATTGGAGTTGAAAATGAAAAATTAGCTGCAGTTTTGGGATTTGCCTTAGATGTAGTTAACCCTTTAGATATTTTAAATTGGGTTAGTTTTGGAGTAAGTAAAGCAGTTACAACTAAAGGATTAAAAGGTTTACCAGCTTTAGAGAAAGCCTTCGGACAACAAGCTGCTTCTACTATTTACACAGCATTAGGGGAGGGTGCTGAAAATATCGGAGCAAGTACTGTGGGAGATTTATCTAAGAAAATTATACAAACTATTGGAAAAGATAAGGTATTTAGTTCAGATAAGCTAGCTGAAATTATGACAAAGGGAATGCTAGAAACCCACAGCACCTTATCGACCAAAATCCCTTATAAGGAAATAAAGAGATTAGCTGTAGGATTTGAAACTCCTTTGACATTTGGAAAACGAAAAACTATATCAGAGGCAGTAGATATTCCTGGAAGTGAATTAATTACAGGAGCAGTAAAAAAGACCGGGGACATAATTAAAGGTACTCGAGTTGGGGATAGATTAGGCAAAATGTTTTCAACTAAATATACTCCGGCTGAAGTTCCGGATTCTGTTATACTAAAGAAAATACAAGAACAAGGAGTAAAAGCCACTGAAAGAGTAGGAGATTATGAAAGAGCTGTAAGAACAGCATTACCCAAACAAGAAGCAATAAAAACAGTTGTACCTGAAGTAATTGACAATTCAATAGAAATAGCACCCCAGGTAAATAACGCAGTTCAACGAGTAGTTGAAATGACTGAAGTTGAGGGAGCTCAAGTTTACCAAGAATTTAGAAAAGGTATTACAAAGTTATTCGAAAAGACCCCTAGAGCTGAGGAGGACTTTTTAAAACAGGTTCAAGTTTTATTCTCTGGAACTACTAGGGATGAACGTCAGTTAGTTTTAGACTATGTGTTAAATCCAACTTCTATCTCATTACCAGACAAATTACAGCCTGTGGCAGATGGGTTTATTTCTTGGAGGGACTCTATTGTTAAGATGTACAAGGAAATGGGAATTCCTATTCATGAGTTAGAAAATTATGTTCCTTTTATTCCTACAAGATCTTTAAAACCTCATGAAAAAGCAGGATTAAGGTCTATTTTCGGTACAGCTGAAACTATGAGAGTAGATGAAGCTGCTGATGATATCTTTGAGATGATGAGTGTCATTGACCCTAACTTAATTGAAAGAACTACGCAAGCTCTAGACCCCCGAGATGTTAATGTGGCACTAAAGAAGCCGTGGTTATCCGAAGACCCTGCTCATATGATGATGGTAAGAGGAACACGAGCAATTAAGGCTCAGGAGGCATCTGGATTTATACAAGGATTTTTAGACCAATACGGATTGACTCCTGCTGATTTAGCTAAACTTAAGGATAGACCTAAAGGTTATATGTTATATGAAAATGTAGTAGATGCTACAGGAGCAAGAATGTTAAAAAAGGTTACAGGGGTATCCTCTAAGAATGTAGATAAAATAGTATCTATCCCTGAGGAATTTGCAGAAGTATTTAACGATTATATGAATCTATTCTTTAATCAAGACTCTAGAAATGCAGTCACAAAATTATTTGATAAAGCCACAGGGGTATGGAAGAAATTTGCTTACTTATATAATCCCGGACATATACCTCGAGATACTACCGGTAACCTGTGGCAAGGGTATTTAATGGGAATGAGGAATCCTAAATATTATCAATACTCAGCAGATTCCATGAAATATGTCTCAGAGGTCTCCAAACAATTAGAACCATTTTTAAAAGATGTTGATGTATCTAAAATAGATAATGTAATTAATATATATAAAAAGGCTGTAGAAAAAGGCGAAATTGTACCGAAGATACTAGAAATTGGAGGAAAACAAATTGACATATTTGAGGCCTTCCAAAAGGCTAATGAATATGGGGTATTAAATACATTTATGGCACGGGCTGAAACCCCTAGGGCGATAAAAGAGGCTTTGGATATTGCTCAAGGTCAAAATATTTTACAATCTACGGTGAGTGCATACGAACAAACGATGAGAAAATGGACTGAAAATTCTAATAATTGGGCTAGGTTTGCAGGATATCTACATCAACTAGAGGAAGGGAAATCTTTTGTAAGCGCTGCTGCACAGGTTAAAAAATTCTACTTTGACTATTTTGATTTAACCCCTTTTGAAAGAAAAGTAATGAGAAGATTAGTTCCATTTTATACATGGACTAGAAAAAATATTCCAATGGAATTAGAAGCATTATTTACTAGACCTAAGGATTTTGCGAATGTTCAAAGAGCAATAGATGCAATAGAAGGCATTGGGGGAGAAAAAGAAGAAATGCCAGATTGGGCTCAACGTGTAGGACTGGTTAAACTAGGGGACACTGGAAAATATATTAATCCTAATTTGCCTTATCAGGATTTAGGTAGATTGCCTGTGGATAAAAAGAATATAGCCAATTTACTTGCTTCATTAAATCCCCTAATTCGAGGTCCTATAGAATATGCGACTAATGTGGAATGGTATAGCGGAAAACCCATTGAGCGATATGCTGGGGAAGAGCAGGATATGCCTTTTATAGGGGCATTAATGAGATTATTAGGAGCAGAGGATGTACCACAGGTTCAACGAAGAGGACTTGGATATTTATTAAATCAGCTACCCATGCTTAGGAATATTGATACAGTACTTAATCCTGAGAATACTCGTCAAATGTCTAGGCTTGGTTCTATGGTGGGATTACCTAGTCACTTTGATGAAGAGCAATTAAGAAGGAGTGAGGTTTATGAGGAGAATCGTAGGTTAAATGAATTGATACGATTATTAAAAGACAAAGGAATAGACGTTCCGGAATTAGCAGATTTAGAAGAAAACCAAAGAAAAAGATTACTAAGGCAATTAGGCATTAGGATATAGAAGGAGGTTCATATGATAAACGAAGCTCAATACTCTGATATGTTGAGGAGGATTCAAGATATGGAAACTAGAATTAATAATCTAGAAAAAGAAATGAATAATCAGGCTATAGCTGACGCTAAGATTATTACTAGTTTTGAATCTATTAAAGAGGAATTTGACCGACTAAGAGAAGATGTGTTATGTACTATTAAGGGTCATACAGATAATATTTGGAAACTTATCCATAGAGGGATATATGCTATAGGATTTTTAATTTTAGTAATCCTAGCCTTAGTAGGAATTAAAATAGGTCCTGAGCTTATAAATATATTAAAATAAGGAGGTAAATTACATGGCGGGAATTACTGCAATAATTATATTGGCAATTCAAGTAGAGGCTGTTTGGGAAACTATTAAAATGATATGGGAAAATGGAAAAGTTAATATTGATAAAGTCGGAGCATTAGCAATAGGTTTACTAATCGCAGTTGGCGCTGACCTTCAACTTAACTTATACTTAGATGTTCATATAGTAGTACCTTATCTTGATACTATTTTAACCGGAATACTTATTTCTCGTGGAAGTAATTATATCCATGATTTAATGTCAAAACTATCATAAACTGAGCGAAAATTTGATACATTTTAGAAACTTTAATATGTCATGAATGTGATTATATGTTGAAAAAACAAAGAAAAAGAACCCCATTAATTAGGGTTCTTTTTCTATTTTAAAAGGGGTAACATTGACCAAACAATTTAAAGATCTATTCCAAAGTCGTCATCATCAAAATCTATATCCATTACTTCATCGTCTTCCTCTACTGCTACAGCCTTTACTGGTTTAGATTCTTTATTTTTCTTCTTAGGTTTTTCTTTTTTTGGTGCTTCCTTATAGGCAATATAACCGTCAATAACTTCTTGTAATTCCTCTGAGTCTTTTTCCCATTTCCAAGCTGCTCCTTTAGGTCTGTTAGGATATTGTTTCCTAAGCCATGCCCTTAACTTAGGTCCGTCTGTCCCTAGCTCTTTAGCAAGTTGTTCTGCCCTTACCATATTGTCAACCTTTGCCTTTTTCTTTTTAGTATCTTCAGCTATTTCCTCTTCAAGTCCTTCCAATTCATTTAAGTTAAAATCCTTGTCAATAACTGTAGCCTTAATTACCTTATTAGGTGAAATTCTAGCCATTTTTATTTCCTCCTTTTTTTATTTGTGATAATTAAATTATAACATTATACATTACGAATGTCAACCTTTATTTCTAATTTTTTTGTCTACTATTTGTAAAACTTTTAACGCCTGACTTACACTAGTAATTACTAAAGATATCCCTCCAGCTTCTTTAATTTTACGAATTTGATATGATTGTAGCTCAGTCAATGTGCCTTCCTTCCCCGGTAACTTAACCTCCATTCCAATAAATAATCCTCTATAACAAACCAAGAGGTCAGGAGTCCCCTTTTTAGTAAAGGGGCTCCCATGAAATTTTACTGCCCAGGCTCCTTTAGATTCTAATGCTTTACGAATTTTAGTCTGTAAATTAGATTCAGGTTTTGCCATTATAAATCAAGCCCATCTAAATCTATATCATTTACGTCTATGTCATCTCCGAAAGTATTATCAATAGCTTCGTCTATAGTTTCACTTACACTAGCTGACTTAATTTCTTTAATTTTAGGTCTTTGTTCCCCCTGATATTCTTCCATTACTACTTTAGCTGCAACAATCCTACCTAGAACTGAGTCTAAATCAATTTTTACCACAGACTTGGGAACATCCAATCCAGCCGCTACAAGTAAGTTTCTCAAATTGAATAGAGCCTGTGGTTGTAATGAAGTTACATGCCATAGTTTACAACCTTTAAATTCTCCGTCAATTATAGAAGTTTCCCAATTAAGATAAGGATTCCCAGTTTGACTTTTCTTTGCCTCAACCTTGTCAATTTTAACATTGTATGTTCCTGCTTTAGTAACATTTTTAAATCCGTCTTGTACTCCCGTGAAGTCTAAATTAATCATTCTACTCATCTACTTCTTCCTCCTTATTTTCTTCTTTAATTTCTTTTTCTTTTATCTTGCCTTCCATGAGGTCTTTTATTTGTTCATATCCAGGATTAACAATAAATTGTGGAACTTTAACTCCCGGGGGAACTCTAAATTTAGTTAAATATTTTGATGAAGGACCTAATCTTGCTACATATACTGGTATTGATTTAATTTGCCCTTGAATAGTTTTGGTTACTTCTCTTATCTCTGTATGAATAATATGTGTAGCTGCTCCTCCAAGTATACTTCTTATTGATTGCATTAGCTGTGGAAATACTTCATGTTTGTCTTCATCCACTTCTTCACTTCCATCACGTTTTTCTTGAACATTAAATGCTACATAAATATCGTCATCTACCAAGTCTCTAAACCGAATCATCCAGGCTTTCATTAATGAAGCTGCATTACCGTAGTCTCTAATTTTAGGCATATCCATATCTGACTTACTATCAATTTCAAAACCAAAACTTTTAGCTTCTTTATTCATTACATAAGCTAATGCTAGTTGTTCTAACTGAGTTACAGTATCTAATACTAATGTTCTAAAAGGGGTTTTTAATTTAGAATTTTGTGTCTTTAGAAACCAATAAAGTAATTCTACGTCCTCCCATCTTTCTATTTTTCTACGTTTAATTCCTTTTACAGTTTTAATAGAGTCTGTTCCTTTTTCTCTTATATCAGCTAATAATAGTGGTTTTGGGAATGTAGAAGCTGTTCGAGTTTTACCTGTTCCGTTTTGACCATAAATCAAAATACTAAAGGTAGTAGATACATCTTCGATATCCTCTATTCCTGCAATGAAGTCTTTTAATTGTTCATTCGTTATCGTCATTCTTATCCTCCTTTTCTTTTTTCTTATATTCTTCAAATTCATTTTCTATAATGAATTGAATATCGTGTCCATGGAGTTCAGATATACATAAATCTTTAAACTCACAATCCCAACTACAGTCTCTAGTAAAATTTCTTGGGTATCTTTGTTTTACTTTTAAGTCTAATATATTTTCTCCGATTTCAATTAAATCCAATATTACTTCTTTAACCATAGCTGAAGATTTTGGTAATTGTCGTCTAATGTAAAACTTTTTATTTGACACTAACGCTAACATATCAAGATAATCCTCAGGGTTTAGTCCATTTTCTATGATAGCATTATAATAAGTATCATAATCACAGTCAATGTCTTTTCTTTTGGATAACCCCCCATTTTTAAGCACCTGTGGTTTTGTAGGAACCTTAGTTCTAATGTAATTAAACATTACTCCGGAAATTTTAGTATCTTTATCAATTTTTAAGTAAGGTTTTAATTTCTGTACTACCCAATAGTAAATAGATAATTGAGTATCTGTTAATCTAAATTCCTCCGTTGGAATATTTTTAACTGACTTATGGTCTATTATCCATATTCCTAAAGCATCTTGAATAATTAAGTCTATCACCCCTGTTAGTACCACATTAGTCCCTGGAATTTGAATCTCAAATTCTTGTTCCACAGCAATTACTTTGTATTGAGAATCCTGTTTATTATATTTTTTAATATATCCTTTTATAATTCGTTCAATTTCCTGTGGTAAATCCCCATATTCAACTTTTTCCTCGTCAAACATTTTCTTCCATGTTTCTTTAAGATAATCCTCGTATCCAATCTTCCAATCCCCATCTCTGTAATAAGTTTCTAAACATTCATGAATCCAACTACCTCTTCGTAATGGTAATGATTTAGTTTTTTTAGTTAACTTCTGATTATATCTATAGTCATATCTTTTTTTACATCTCATAAAGTGTTTAGCTTTAGAGAATGATAACTCTATTAAATTTGGATTATTTTTATCTTTTATAGATATCAAGTTGCTCAAATTCATTCCCCCTTTACATAATAATATTCAATGTTTATAATTATATTATAATCCTTATTGAACTAAATTACAACTATATTTCTAAAATTTAGGACCTATATTTTTAATACCCCCAGTCAGGATTATAATAATTTTTTCTCCATTTATCCATGAAGTCTTCTACATTACTAGCACTTAAATTAGTTATTTTATCGTCAATAACATCACAAAGCTTAACAGCTAATACTTTTCTTTCCAATGCCTTGGATAAGGAGTTCCATGTTGCTCCTACATATACTTTTTCTTTTGTTTCTACATACCATACGTATCTAATTTTTAAAGGTCGCTTCCAAATATCTGTGGCATTAGCTCTATATTTACTCATTTAGTTTTCTCCTTTCTATTAATTTATTCATAACCCTTCTGCTATATACAGTTGAATCTATCCCTCTATTTAATAAACTTTTCATCCCCCCCTCCCCAGCATTATATGCTATATACTTTAGCTCATTCTTATATTTATTTAATGAAGATATTACATATATCCCTGCAGTAATATTTTGTTTAGGGTCTAACAAGTCATCTAATCCCATATCTTTAAATTGTTTAAATCTACAAGAGTTTATTTGAAATAAGCCTACATCAATAGTTCCATTATTATTATGATGAATTAGTTCTGGATTAATTGTAGGATTTTCTACTAACATTATAGATATAGCTTCATCAATATCTACCTTATGTTTTTTACATTCTTCTTTTAAATGTATTTGTAGCTCTAAAGATAAAGGAATAGTGTTATCAGGTTGTAATTCTTTTATCCCCTCTTCTAATATTTTTAAGTTTTCTAAAGTATCCTGATGAATTTTATTAATATTTTCTATTTTTTTAGTTTCAATAAACACTTCTATAACCTGTGGTTCTTTTGTAATTTCTATTATAAAAATTCTAAATAGTATAGCAATTATTAATGCTATGATAATCCTTCTCATTTGTTATACCTCACTTTACTTTAATTGAGTTAAATCAAAGTCCTTTATATTTTTTATTTCTTCTATTGTTAACTCTTGATTATACCCCCAATGTTTTCCTATTGCAATATCAGCAATTATAGGTAACGTAAAATCAACTCCATACCAATCTTTTAATCTATTTTTATCCTCCATTTCCTTTTTAATTATTGGTATCCATTTGTCTAATTTATCTTCATCTATTTCAAAGAATATAGCGTCATGAACTGTAATAATAATTTCTATTTCATATTCTAAAGGTTTATCTTTAATGTACTTATTATAGATATCCACAGCAGATGATAATGTGATATCCGAAGCAAATCCTTGAACAGGGGAATTAATTGCTTCACGTTCAGCTGCCTGGGCTTGAGAATCATCTATTGAGTATATATTAGGTAATCTTCTTTCTCTTCCATTAGGAGATACTACTTTACCCAGCATTAAAGCCATTTGTTTATATTTGCTATGCCAGTTAGGTAATTCTGCATATAACTCAAAAAATCTTTCTCTGTTATGTTTACATTCTTCATCTGATAAATCTAGTCCATATCGCATTTTAGCTGTCTTTTTAAATGTAGTCCACCATGCTCCATAAGCATACACTTATACCCTCGGTTTCCCGATATTTCCCTAGGGGTTTAGACTATACCTTCAAGGTCAATTAACACTATGATACCTTGCCCACCGTATATATAAGTTCGTTTGATTTATCTTTCGATAGTCGACTTATAATTAGTCGTTGCACTTCCTAGTGTTGGAAGCACAGGATTGCCATTTTAAAGGTTTCCCTGTTTTGAGTGGGTTTTAATTCGGCTAGCTTATTCAAAATTCTTGTGTAATTCGTGAATTTTTGAATGACAACTTCTACATAATTTCTGTAAATTTTCTGGAGAATTATTATAATGATTAAAGTCTATATGATGAATTATCAAGAATCTATCACTTCCACATTTCTCGCATACTTTGCTATTCTTTCCTTTTTTGCGATATATGTTATGATAAATTCTACTTTCCCCACCTTTCCATTGGGAATTATTTTCTCCCCATTGGTTTCCCCCTGAGCCTACACCTACCTTAATCTCAGGATTATATTTTTTACGACTTTTCATCACCTTTTCTACATCCTTCTTTTTCCTACAGTCTGGACAATACCAGGCAAATGACTTAGTTTGCTTTGTAAATTCTTCTCCACATTCTTTACATACAAAAGTCTTAATCGGTAACATAATATAATCTCTCCTTTTTATTTGATTATATCATATTATTTGAAAGTTGTCAACTTTGGGTTTAACCGAAATTAACTGCCTTAGCTGTTTTACGTTCATCTTTGGTAATCTCTTCCAATGGTTTTCCTGTGGTTTGTGAAGCTGTCATTGTATGAATATCTCCACCTGTTTGATATATCCTTTTCATTGTTCCATCTCCGGAAATAAAAGCAATTACTCGTAATTCAATTTGAGAATAATCAGCTTCAACTAATATCTTTCCCGGAGGTGCTCCTAAGATTCCTCGTATAAAAGGGTCTCGTGGCACTTGTTGAACATTAGGATTTTCACATGATGTACGTCCTGTTACAGTTAGCAATTTAAAGTTTGGGTGCATTCTATTATTACTATCTAGTTTTTCTTGCCACGGAGATAAAAACATTTTCCTATGTTGCTCCCATCCTTGAAATTCAGTTATTAAATCTATTACAGGATGACTAGATTTATCCTTTAAGTATACTAAAGCTTCTTCGGATGTTGAGGGACTACCTTTTGCTGTAGTCATAGTAATCGGTAGTCCCAATCCCACAGGGGGCTGTTCAAATAACAAAGCTGCCTTTTGCTTTGGACTATTCATATTAAATTGACTTATCTTATCTGGCTTTGTTTTGTATCGTTTGGTTAAATATTTATCAACAAATTCTGGGGTAATGTAAGCGTCTATTTTCGATTGTACGGTCTTTAAATAATTTATACATTGTTTATATCGGTCAATTAACATAGGTTTATCTACCCATATTCCTAATATTTCAGAACGAACATACATCTCAGTAGCTCCCATTAAAAGTCGTTTAAATATAACAGCTAATCGGGGATTCTGTTTTAATTCTTTAACTAAAGGTTTATACAGTCTTAAAGTATAATGTGTATCAAGTGCATTATATTTCATTACCCTTTTTAATGGCTCGTTTGCTAGATTACTTTGGTCTACCATTTGTTTATATGAAGGAACTTTTAAATATACTTGAGATAAATATCCTAAATTATGTGGAGTATTTTCATCTATTATATATGCTGCTAACATTGTATCAAAGAAAATATTACAATCTATATCTGCTTTAGCTTTTAACCATTTTCCTTCAAATTTAACGTTTTGAGCAATTATCTTCCCTTGTTCTAGTACTGGTTTAAATAGTTTTAATATCTTTACCCAATTTTTCCTATATGGGCTTTGTGGGTGTCCTAACGGAATTGGAAAGGAGTATTCTCCTATAGAGAATGACATAGTTAGTATTTTTTTATCTGGCTTCCAGTAGTCAAATTGCTCAGTTTCTATATCAAATCCTATTGGTTCGTTATTTTTTACTGCTTCCATACATTTAACATATGCTTGATTTAACCTTTCATTATTTATGCAATAGATAATATTATGAGTAGGTTGGTCTTCACCCCCATATAATAAGTTATATAATTTATTCAAGTCGGCTTGAAGCATCTTCCCATATTTAGGCATTCTCATTACTGCAGCGGGACTAACCATTGGAATTACTGTACAAGTATGAGAAAAATCCTTAAACTTAAATTGTTGTTCTATTTCAGTACCTCTGTATTTTACGATTCCACTTTTACCTGTTATAGCTTTTAAAACCTCATTTCCTAATGTAACAATATAATCTGGTTTAATTTTTACAATCTCATAGTATAAATAAGGAATACACTTTTCAATTTCAGTCTTAGATATTTCAGATAATCCACATTTTACTAAATAAGTAAGATATATTTCTTCTATGTTTAATGCAGCTTTTTTAATATACTTTTTTAATATATCAGGAATTCTTCCCATAAATGCTTTACCGGCTATATCAGCTTCAATATGAGGATAATCTCCTATAAACATAATTTTAGCATCTGTGGGACCTATTCCTTTCATTCTAACATTATTGCAATTAATGTATCTTTTACATCTTTTACAACTCATATACTTCAATCCCTACTTTATTTAGTAATCTTAATCCGTCCCCATTTCTGTATCTTTCAATATAATATAACTCTTTAATTCCAGAGTTAACAATTAGTTTAGCACATTCTAAACAGGGACTCATAGTACAATACATAGTAGCATTATTTGTGGCTATTCCATTTTTAGCTGCATATGCTATAGCATTTGCCTCAGCATGAACTGTTCTAATACATCCTCCATCCTTTCCGATTTCACATCCTATGTCTATACAATGAGGTAGCCCAGATGGAGCTCCAGCATATCCCGTACTAATTATTCTACCGTCTTTTTCAATTATAGCAGCTACTTGTTTACGACTACAAGTACTTCGTTTTTTAATAATTTCTAAAATTTCTCTAAACATTTCATGTCTTGATATTCTCATTTAATCACCTCTTTTATATTTTTATTCAATTATATTATATCATAAGTTGGTTAAATATTCAATACTTTAATTGTTTTTACAAATTCACTATAAATATTAGTAGGATGTATTCTTCCAATATCCTTTTGTCCTAATAGATAAACTATAAATAATAATATAAATAATCTATCCGGGTTTTTTATTTTTTCTTTTAATACCTCTATTCCTTCTGTGGTAATATGATTATTTTCTATTTCTATATATCCAGCTTGTTTTAATTTATAAAGTATAGGAAATTTATGTCTTATAACATATCTATATAACATACATTTATTATAATCTGATACTTTACTTTCACATTTCCCAGTAAGTTGACATTCTAAATGGCTACTACAACATCCAAAAGTGTCCTCCTTAGCCATTTCATTCCCTCCTATCTAATTTAATATTTATCCATAAAGCTACAAAGAATATACCACAAAAGAATCCCATGACCCAGCCTGCCATAAACATTAATTATTCCTCCTTATATGAAATTTTGTTCTCCCTCAAAAACATGTAGATTCCATATTTGCATAGTCAATGTTCCTGGCTTTATATTATTCCAATATTTATCTTCTTTTCTTAGTTCATTTAGAACCCACAGAAGTAATCTACAAGCTAAATATATGTCATTTCTTAAGTGTCTTCTAAAATCACAACTACGAATTGGATATATTATACTTAAATTATTGTCTCTGTGGATAAACCAATATCCAATAGTACATGGAACTCTTTCTCCGTGAACTGCACCAGTATCTTCTGGAAACCATAGGGGTAAAAATGCTTGTCTTGTATATGGGTCAGAAGATAATAGAGTTATAACGTCTTTTAAATCTCCATATTTATATCTTATTCCCTGTAGTTTTGGAGTCCATATTCGTTCAGGATAGCTGTGGGAAAACTTTTTATCTACTCGTCTCCAGTTTTCATCTTGTCTATAGTAAGGCCATAATGAATATGACGGAGGAGGATTTAAAGGTTCTCCTCCAACCCTTTCTTTAAAATGTATGTCAGCCCAAGGTAAATTAGGTTGTATTTGTTTTTTGAGCTCATCAATATCTTCTGAAATTTTACATGTAAAGGCGTAGTTAAAAACTTCCCACATTCCTATTGAAATATTTATTGCTTGCCATTTATGTGGCTTAACAATTTTTCCATTTTCTTTTAAATATCTTGCAGTATCTTTTAGTACATCTTGAAAATTATTATACATTATCTTCCTCCTCCCTTTTTTTCAAATAAGTCATCATATATTTCTTGGTCTAATTCTAATCCTGGTAACATATCATAAAGTTCATTATTATCAACTAACTCTATTTCATTATTTAAAATCCTATCAAAATTAAATGTAGCTCTTTGTTGTACTGCATAATTATAAACTTTACGATTCTCAATGTTCAAATCAAAATTCTTTAAGTATCTGTCCTTAACTCTTTTTTGCCATCTAGTATATTCAGTTCTATTCATAAAATTAATAATAGTTTTCTTATCATAAGTCATAGCTAGCCATAAATGACACCCGATTACTGATTGATATACTGCATCTATACTCCAATAAATTGTTAATTCTTCAAAAGGAATACCTACTTCATTGCATATCTTTTTTAATATTAATTGTATAAATACCATATCAGCATATAATCTCTGAGCTATTTCATTTGCTCTAGTTCGTATAAAAACTATCCATCCTTGAGTGGGGGATTGTCCTATAGATAAATATTGTAAACAAGCTCCAGTTCGATTCATACGACTATCAAAGTTTAAGGCTAAGGATACTACATAATTTTTACCTTTAGGTTTCATATTTTTATAATAATGTAACCTAGCAATAAATTCTTTTGCATTATCTTCTAACCAGTATAAATTAATCAAATTTCTAAATTTCATTTTAGTATATCCAATATATCCTAGATTAATATCTTCTATCTGTGGGTTTTCTATTTTCATTAGACAATTAAAATAATGAGCATTAGATGAAATATGTTCTGGATTTCCTCTAAAAGCCTGATGATTAAGTTTTTTCCAAGCATTACCAAATGATATTCCTTCTGTATATAGTCCATACTTCATTCATTAATACCCGCTTTCTTGTCTATGTTGATTTATTGAATTTTTATCCATATAAGCTTCATATAACGAATCCGGAAGAAATCCTGCAGCTATAGCAAATACAATAAAGTAATCCCAAGTTGAAGATAAAGAAGTATAAAATTTATTTATATACACTTCTTGTAATGTTTGTTTCCAAGCTTTATTCTTTAATAAATTTACTGTCATTCCTAATTGTGTTAAGAATCTTAAAGCAGCCCATTCTATAGTCATATCCTTGTCAATATCATTTCTCATAAATAGTATATCCCACTTATCAAGTATCTTACAGTTATCTGAAGTAAAAGAATCCAAAGATAGCCCCGATAATATAGTAAATTCTACTAAAAAATGCAATACATCAGAAATCTCTTCCTTAAACTCTATTGTTCTTATTCCTGACATAAAGTAAACCTGTAAAGCCTCAGCTATTTCTTCTGTTATTCTCCACGCAAAATCCCTTAATCTAGCTTGTCCTTCAAAACTATTAATATCCACAGGAACCTTATCGGTTTGAAGTAATCCATTTTTCTTTTCAATAGCCTCATACTTTATCATTAATTTCTTTTGCTTTTCAAAAATTTTAATTAGCCTATCCCCAGTTACTTTCATTTTATTTCCCCCTATCTATTTATTATAATTTCTTTAATTTTAGCTAATTCTTTAAATAGTTTTTCTTTATTCATTCTTTTTCTATTCTCTTTTATAAGATAATTTACAATATCTTCTATTTCTTCAAAGTAATTATTATATTCCTCTAATGTAGCCTCATAAGCAATTAAATCAGTATCTATTCGTCTGTTAGTTTCGCATGAGTAATAATATAAACTTTCTACATATTCAGCTACATCATTTCCTAATATGTTATTAATTAACCTAATAATTTTTTTAGGAGAATCAATATATTCAATAGAATCGTCTATCAAAGTTACTTTTTTTATATCATCATAATGGGTCATTATTTTCCTCCTTATTTCTCATAATACTATCATAAGCTATTAATAAAGTTTTAACATCCTCCTCTTTATCCCCTTTATAATTATAAAGGATTGAATATGGGGTATAATTATCAATATCTTTTAAAATAATATCTACATAATAGTCATAGATAAGTTTAATTTGTTTTTTATCTGCATATTGATTTCTTTTGTGGTATTCTTTAGTTATGGTATATAAATCAGTCATGCAGAATATTACTAAAGGTTTTATTTGTTTAATTAATTCAAGTAAAATCCCTCTTTGATTAAATGTAAGTCCAATTCTTCCCCTTACCACAGGTCCATATACTAATTCAGAAAAATATAATCTATCCCATATAACCTTTCTAGTGTCATGGGACTTTAAATATTCAATTACATCATCATAAAATGTAACTATTGATTCTTCCATATGTTCTTCATCTGTGGGTTCAAATTTTAATGGAGCTTTAGTTAGTTTTAATTCTTTAACTAAATAATTAATTAATGTTGTTTTTCCTGAATTATCTGGACCTTCTACAATAATCATTATATTCCTCCTTAATCTCTTAATGGGAGAACTATTCCCATCTCCTCTTGATGTAATGCTGCAAATCCTTGTCTAATTGTGATTATACTATAAGGGTCTCCATACTTATATAACCAATCTTCAAATAATTTAGCAAGTTCTGCAAATTGTTTTTCTTTACTTTTTTCCGGAATCTCCGGTACTGTGATATCAACTTCCGTATTTAATAAAGGAATTAAATAATCCTTAACTATACTTTCTCCGTAGGCCAGATTTGGAGCCCATTTTCCTCCTAATTCTTCCACATATTTTACAGTACCTGCCCAAGATAATTTTTTAACTACATGATATCTACTGTGGAGTGGAGTAGACGGGTTTAATCCTGTATAAGCAGATATGTGATTAAAGTGAGCTCTTACCCCTTCACTTGGAGTATCAAATGTTTCATGGTCCTCAGGCTTGTCCCCTGTGGGACTACCAATTTTAATTCCTGCCCAGTTATTTTGTTCCGGCTTTACAGCTCCGGTATATTTTCCAAAATTAGTTTCTTTAGCAGCTTGTGCATATAATACTTCAGGTCTTATTGTAGTTAATAATCCATAATAATGATAAATATCTGCTATATCAATAAATCTTTTATGAGCTCCCCGATTTGTAGCCCATTGTTTCATTTGTTCTATGGAGGATAATGTAGTTCCTACTATAGGTGTCATATTAGTTGAACGAGGTTCTAAGTTCATTGCCATAGAAATTCCTTCCCCCATTGCTTTTACCAATTCTTCTTTAAATAAAGAGTTCTCATTTAATAGTCGGGAGTCTACTTTATTAGTAATAAATCCATTTTCTAGTAATACTGCTGGCATATGAGTTTCTCTTAATACATAAAAATTCTCTTCTTTTTTTCCTCTTATTGTTCTACCATATTTAGCCCATATCTCGGATACATTACTATAAATAATTTCTTGTATTGCTTTTGTTACAAAAGGTGCAGTAGGATAAACATAGTCTTCATATCCATTAGCCTCCTTGTTATCACTTCCGTTAGAATGTAGACTAATAAATAAATCAGCTTTCCAATTATTAGCCATTTTTACTCTGTCTGCTAATGACACATATCTATCAGTTTCTCGGGACAACATTATGTTACACTTATAGTTGTCCAATAAATAGTCTTGTAATTTTATCCCTAATATAAGATTAATATCACTTTCTCTTATACCATTTCCCATAGCTCCGGGGTCACTTCCCCCATGTCCAGGGTCTAAAAAGATTTTCATTTTTATTCTCCTTTCGTAAAGTTATTTACTTAATATGTGAACCAAATTCTAACATAATGTCTCTAAAGTAAGTCATATCCAATCCTCCGTTTAAAAAGCTTACTCTTTCAGCTGCTCTTTCCTGCTTAGTATAAGTACTTTCTGTTATAAAATGATTTTTCA
>Ga0172382_10005990_pt1 | contig 17902 bp, 14 predicted proteins | sample Leawel138RmetaG_FD_122245 | JGI IMG/M metagenome (GOLD analysis project Ga0172382, IMG submission 122245) | Leachate microbial communities from a municipal landfill in Southern Ontario, Canada - Leachate well 138R metaG | ecosystem: Engineered > Solid waste > Landfill > Unclassified | place...
AATTAAATCCTAATCCAATTAAAAGAAAAATCACCAAACGTCAACTGGTGTAGTGACCATAAAACAGCTAACTCCTTATTTTACAGGTACGTCCACATTGGATATGGTAAAGTTCGGTTAACCAACATCAATTTGCCTTCGCTTTGATATTTCCCGGCTTTCATCCTGAGCATGTAAACCCCACTGCCGAGGTCTCTGCCGCTGGAATCTTTGGCTTTCCACACAATACTTTATTCACGGGAAAAGACCTCTGCAAAAACTGCTTGACTTTTATCAGGGATTTTTCAATTTACCTCTCATGAGATATTTGAAAGCAAGCTCGATTGAATATTTGCTCTGGCTCTACATCCTGGGCTGCCTGGCCTGGCTGGGTTTCCGTTTGAATATGTTGCCAGCTTTGTCGGCGTGGCTGGTTCTGGTTCCGCCTCTGGCTATTGGCCTGGGTTTTGGCGCGGTAAACGGCTCCTTGGGACGCCGGGTGGTTTTTCCTGCTAAAAATGGCGAAACTTCGTTTTGGAAGTGGGAAATTGGGATTGCTATTTTAATCAGTTTTGTGGTGGGCTGGGTAATCGTGGAAGTGAAGCCAATCGCGTTTTTGACCCAGGCTGGCAATGCGCAAAACATTGTGAAGGGGATATTTAACCCGGATTTTTCTGAGATGGTGCCGATGCTTGCAGCCTTGATGGAAACCATCTATCTGGCGCTTTTGGCCACGATATTTGCCATCCCGTTTGCCTTCGTGTTCAGTTATTTCGCAGCCAAAAACCTGATGCAAGGCTCGCTTATCGGGCGCATCGCCTACGTGGTCATCCGAAGCATTTCCACAGTTTTTCGCTCCATCGAAGCCATCGTTTGGGCCATTATTTTTTCTGTGTGGGTTGGAATCGGCCCCTTCGCGGGCATGTTGGCGCTGTGGGTTCATTCCGTGGCAGCGCTCATCAAACTTTATTCGGAGCAGCTTGAAAACATCGATCCGGGACCTGTGGAAGCCATTCGCGCCACCGGGGCATCGACCCTCCAGGTGTGGCGCTATGCTGTTACGCCGCAGATTCTTGCACCTTATTTGGCTTTCACGATCTACCGCTGGGACATAAATGTGCGCATGGCCACCATTGTGGGCTTTGTGGGCGGCGGGGGTATCGGGCTGGCTTTGAACCAACAACAGCAAATGCTTGCCTGGCGGAATGTTGGTCTGATAATGTGGTTGATCGCGATAGTGGTTTGGGTGATGGATATATTCAGCGGCTACATCCGCGAAAAGCTTGTTTCACAATAAGATAAAGGAAATATAATGCAAAATCCCGTGGAATTGATCTTGGCAAAGCGTGAAGGCAAAACCCTGAGCGCGGAAGAGATTTCTGGTTTTATAAAAGGTTTTTTGGATGGCAGGATTGCTGATTACCAGATGAGCGCATTGCTGATGGCAATTTATTTCAGGGGTCTCGAGCCCCAGGAAATTTCCGGGCTCACGCGCGCCTACATCGAAAGTGGACGCAGCATCTCTTTTGGCGACGAAAAGCCGGTTGCAGACAAACATTCCACCGGTGGGGTGGGAGACAAAATCAGCCTGATGCTGGCGCCGATTGCGGCTTCACTGGGGCTGGCGGTTCCCATGATTTCCGGACGCGGCTTGGGTCATACCGGTGGCACCTTGGACAAGCTGGAATCCATTCCCGGATTTAGGACTCAATATGCCCCGGATGAGTTTCAGAACTTGGTTCAACGTCACGGACTGGCTTTGGTGGGCCAATCTGATGAGTTGGTGCCTGCGGACAAGCAAATATATGCCCTGCGGGATGTTACCGCCACTGTGGAAAGTCCTGGCCTGATTACAGCCAGCATCATGAGTAAAAAGATTGCCGAGGGTGCTAAATATCTGGTGATCGACCTTAAAATCGGAAGCGGCGCCTTCATGCCAAACCTTGAAAAAGCCAGGGAACTGGCCCAACTGCTCATTTCCACCGGGGCAAGTTTTGGTCAAAAAGTGCGGGTGGTTTTTTCCAACATGAACTCTCCCCTGGGTTTGGCGGTTGGAAACGCGCTGGAAATGGTTGAAGCCATCGAATATCTGAAAGGTAATCCCTTGCGGGACACAAAAATACTCACTTCACAGCTGATAGCGCTATTGCTTTTGGAAGCCAAGCTGGCTGATACTGAGGAAAAAGCCTTTAAAATGATTGAAGATTCAGTATCCAGCGGGAAAGCGCTTGCCAAACTTGAAGAAATAATCAAAGCTCAAGGCGGCGATGCCAGAGTGTTGGAAGATTACAGTCTCCTGGGCACCAGCAAAGTCAAACTGCCCATATTCGCGGAAACTTCCGGCTATGTTAAAAGCATCGATTCACGTGCCATCGGCTATGCCCTCGTACGCATAAAAGCTGGCAGAATGAAGGTTTCGGATGCCATCGACTATGGCGCGGGCGCGTTGTTAATCCCAAAAATTGGAGATTATCTGAAACAAGGTGAGCCCATCGGCGAAATCCATGCCAACGATGCTGCCAAAGCAGAAGAGGTTGCTGCTCTGGTGCGTGCCGCCTACGAAATCGTGGCTGAACCGGTTGAAAAGGAAAAACTGATCTTCGATATCGAGTGAGGCAGTTACCAAAACAATTCATCCAGATTTGGAACAATATTGACCGGGTGTTTTCACAGCGAAAAGCCCGGTTTTATTTTACGGATAAAAAAAGCCCCCATCGCTGGGGGCATAGTTTTTATTGGCTTGAACTTATCAAGGCATAGGAAGATTAGTTACTTTGTTCATGAGTTCATCAACACGCTTGAGCAACCCTTCAACAAGTTCTTTTTGCTCACCTTCGGTTGTGTTTTCCAGATCAAGTTCTTCAACTTTCTCTCCCAAAGGCTGAAGCTGTTCAGTCATGGCTTCCACATCTTCCGTGGTAAATTCAGTTTTGGCTTCCCAAGTCTCCAAGAAAGCGGTAATGTCTGTAATCCACTGTTCTACGGGGGTGGGTTCTGGTTGTACTTCTTCTTCTTCAACTTTGTCGGTTTTGCAGGCGAAGGCGAACAGAGCCACCACCGCAAGCAGGATCATAAAATACTTCGTTGCTTTCATCATTTTCTCCTTTGTTTGTTGGTTAAATTCAACTCTTTTTAAATATGTTTTATTGAATGCACACATTCTTTTGAGATTGCGATGCCTGTCAAGTAATATTTTGGTCCAAAGGTCAAACACATAATAAATCCATTGTTTTTAATCTTTGCAAGCCTCACTGAATAAATGAGATAGCCCTTGCCCTTCATCTGTGTTTCGCTTCTTTTCACGGTTTTGATTGATATTCATATTTCTGCTTAACAAATCGACTTTTATCCCTTAATCAAACGAAAATTCCAAACTATCAAGATCTTTGTTTTTAATCATGCCGGAGTTTTTGGTAAGCGTCAGAGCCTCAGGCAATATGCCCTTGAAAATGGGATATGCTCCGCAGAAAACACTGCCCGGTTTTCCCACCTTTTTCCTTGGGATATACAGCAGAATGGAGCCATCCTTTTCCCAAACCAAATCGGATGGTTTGACAGTCTGTTTTGTGGCCTCATAATCCAGTCGTTCAAATCGTGCAATTTGACACAATAAAACGATATCACGCATAAACAGGGATTCATTTTGCAGATATCTTTGCACATCGTGATTGGCTTTCTCCACCTCGGTGAAATCTGGGCCGTCTTTGCCGAGTTCCAACTGCGGAACCCAAACCAGCGGGTATTTTGAAGAGGTGTCGCGACTGCGATATTGGCAGGTTATCTCGTGTTCTTTGATACGGAATATCTGTATCCACACATCCATCAGCTCTTCATAGTGGGATTTTCCTCTGGGTTGCAGGGATTCGTGTTCCCAAGCGTCTGTGATTTGCATGAAGCTATAGTCATCCACCTCGTCCAGCACCACGCTGCCTGCTATTTCACTGTGGCGCAAGATGAATGCATTGTCAAATTCGACGATGTAGGTGCCCAGGAGGGCTTTGAAGGGCAGGTCCCGATGGCTTTGAAATTGAACCATATCGCTGATTTTCAACACTCTGAAATCGCCATTGGGAAGCTTTTCCACCGCCATATACAGGATCAGGTGTTCACCGTTGTCCAGCATCCTGATGCTGCCGAGCACCTTCTGGTGGCTCAATTGGGTTTCGGGATCAAATTCCACCTGCAAATCCTCCACTGAAAAACCAATTTCGGGCACTCTCTCCGGCTGGATGGATTGGAGATATGTCTTATATAGGTTTCTTCCGTAATTTTTGTCAAGCAGGCGGATCATTTTTTCCTCCTTCATGAATACTATATGTCTCTGAGATGGGGGTTTGCTGACACAATTTTTTCAGGTATATGTAGGAAAATATCCGTGCCACTTCCGGATTAATATCCTTGTCGTCCAGATAGTCGCGCAGTTTTTTCCTGATTCGGGAGTGGATTTGATGAATGTTTGCCCGGTTTTCACGGCTCAGCCTGAGACTGAGTTTTCCGCATAAAGTTTCATGATAATGACACAGCGCATTCAGGTGTTTTGCTTCCCAATCCTGCTTCAAATCCACCAACAGGTGATCTGCCTGAACGCGAAGCTCAAGGTCGTTCAAGATTTCTCCGAGGCTGCGCGGTTCAGGATTTCCTGTAGTCACGGGGTTGCGGTTAAGTTCGTCCTCCATCCTTTTGTCACCCCGCCATTCCCAGCGAAGATCAGACAAGCCCCGGCTCAAATCTTCAATTGCAGCGTTGTTACAGAAGATAAGGTTATTTTCCAAAACCTTGTAAAAATAGGGAAAAAAGTCCTTCGGAGCCCTGCCTTGCAGGCGCTGGGACAATATCTCAATCTGAGGCTTCATCCTGGCATAAAGACAGCCTGAGCGCTCAAAAAGATATTGGATTGGGTCCAGATTCCGGATTGCGCACAAATCTATGATATAATGATTCTGAGTTCTTCTCACCCGGTTGATGAAAAAGGCAAAACAAAAGAGGTGTTCTTCTTCCTCATTTTCAGGCACAGCGCCGCGTAGGAGATCCCAGATTCTTTTCAGAATTTCTGAGAAATCCAAATCGTGGTTTACTTCCAGCCAGCGTTTAAGCCGACTTTCAGGGCTGCTTCCTTGCATTGGCGCGTTCATCTTTCCATGTTCTTATGTTTTTCAGAGTTTTTTTATAATCCACATGAAGTCCTTTTTTGTCAATCAAAATATCGCCTCCCTGCCCTCAGTCCCGAACTTGTGTTTTAGTTTGGATCAAATCCGGGCGAAGCCGCCAGAGACTTTCAGAAACTTCCAACTCTCTATGCCAATTTTGTTTACCTTTGATGCGTGTTCAGCAAAGACCGATGAAATCCGGGAAAGTTCAAATATTTTTGTCAGTATCAGAAGAAGCAATCGCATATAGGAAAATAGAACTGAAAACACAAGGAGATTTAAAATGAAAGAACATCTTTTCAGCGATCTGGGGAACTACACACCGGGCAAGGGATTGAGCTATCTCGGGCTCTCAATCGTGCCCATCGTCAAAACCGATCAAGAGCCGCATGGCTACATTTCTCTGCGCCAAGCCATGAAAGAAGGAATAATCACCATCAGCGAGATCAGCCAGGGCGGCAGTGTGCCAAACCTCAAGGTGGAAAACCGTGGCGAAAAACCTGTGTTGCTGCTTGCGGGTGAGGAACTTAGCGGCGCCAAACAAAACCGCATCCTGAATGTGACTGTTTTAGCGCCCCCAAAAAGCGAGCTCGTCATCCCGGTAAGCTGCACGGAAGCAGGGCGTTGGAGCTATAGCAGTCACCATTTTGAAGAATCGGGAAATGTGATGCCTGCCTTCATGAAAGCCAGCATAGCTAAGGATGTGACCGTCAATCTTCAAACACGAAACATACCGTCTTCTAATCAGAGCAAAGTATGGAGAGATATCGACGACCTGATCAGACGAAAAAAGACGCAATCTCACACAAGCGCCATGGCAGATGCCTTTGAACATCGCGGGCAGGATATTCACGATATTTTTCGCATCTTCAGTGAAGTTTTAGAAGGACCGGGCAGTTGTGGTATGTATGTGGAACTGGATGGCCGTTTTTTGGGCATGGATTTGGTTTCTTCGCCTGACGTGTGGAAGGATCTGGGGGAAAAGATCCTGCGCAGCTATGTGTTTGACGTGGTGGACCGTGTTCCTGATTCTCATCCAAGAGAGCATTGGGTCGATACCAATCAAGTTTTCGGAAGGCTGAAAAATTTGGGAGTCTCAGAATTTACAGGAGTTGGTTTGGGGCAGGATTTGAGGCTGGACAGCCCTGAAATCAGCGGTTCCACGCTTATGTTGGAAGGCAAAATCATATACCTGGGGGCATACGCAATGCAGCCGGGCGCATCCGGCAATCCCGGCTATCACAGCCCGCGGCACGGGTTCAGATTCTTCTAAATCCGGCTGTATATCAGAAGGGTTGAAGGCTGAAATGAAGTCCCGGCACACATGATGTCCGGGACTTCTATTTTTACTCTCAAGTTCAATTATATGTGGAAAACCGGCTGGGAGTCAACCAAGTTCGGGACGGGACACCCTTTGCTGAAAGCCTTAATCAAGTGATTATCAAGTCTTAATCAAGCGTTAATTATTAAGACTTGATTAAGGCTTGATTAAGAAGTGATGAAGGCTCTCAAGTAAGGGCGGAGAAGGTGGATTGAGGTCTTTATCTTTCATCAGGACATAAGGTTGCCATCTTATTTATGCTCTCACGCCAAAAAAACATCTTGACATTTTTGATGCTGTATCATAATTTTGTATCGTTGGCTCAATTTGGGCGGATGCCTGTGTTGATGTTTGACGCCTGTGATGATAAACGGTTTTTATATTCATAGAAGAAGGAGTAACTTATGTATTGCAACAACTGTGGAAAACAGATTGATGACAATGCCGTGGTCTGCGTGCATTGCGGGGTTCCCACCCAAAGTGGCAGCGCTCCCATCCAGTCCGATGAAAAGCTGGGCTGTTTTATGAGCGGATTATGCTTTTTAATTCCAGTAGTTGGCCTGGTTTTATACCTGGTTTGGAAAGACAGCGCGCCCGTAAAAGCCAAGGAAGCGGGAAAATGGGCTTTGATTGGCTTCATCGTCTGGTTTGTATTCAACCTAATTTACAGATTTTTCATTGCTGGTTCCATCGCGAGTCACGTTTACGACTATTATTGAATAGGATTTCCTGAACTCAGTCCCCCAAAGTGTGTTTTTTGCGCAAAAGGGGAGGTTTGCCCATAATTATCTATTTCGCCCGCTCCATCTGAACTGGAGCCTTTTTTCTTGACAGCCTGACAGCTGTTTCCATAGATGAAAACCATCATGTTTTCGTGAAAAGGATTTGACGATGAAATTCAACAAAGCATTCAGTTTGATACTCGTTCTGGCGTTTTTCAGAGTTTTAAGTGCGCTGCCGCTGAGCATTTTCTACACCGGCGACAGCCACGGAGTTTTTGAGCCGAAGCTGGGTCAGGATGGCTTGAAATACGGTGGCTATCCAGTTTTGGAGGAAGTTTTGAACCGGGAAAGGGCGAAAGTCGGGCGCAGCCTCTATCTGGACAGCGGAGACCAGCAAACCGGCTCCATCTTTGCCTCGCTGGTGGATGATGGTGTACATGGTGGTGCTGTGATTGACGTTTTTAATCGACTGGGACTGGAAGCCAGCGTTTTCGGCAACCATGAATTCGATTTTTCCTACGGCAACACCAAGGACTTGGCAAAACGGGCTGAATATCCCTTTGTTTGCACCAATCTCATCGATAAACCCACCGGTAAACCGCTTGGGGGAGTGCCTTTTACGATTTTAGAAACCGGTGGTTTGCGAGTGGGGGTTTTTGGTATCACCCTGGAACTTTTGCCCGAAAAAGTGAAGGCGGAAAACGTGAGCAGTCTGCGCATTTTGCCACGCGTGGATGCCATAAATTTGTATTTGGACGAGGTGGAGCGCAAAAGCGACCTCATCGTGGTCTTGAGCCATCAGGGCTTCGAAGCGGACAGTTTGATGGCGCAAAGCCTTGATCACAGGGTGGATATCATCATCGGTGGACACGACCACATCTGGAGCCAGGAACCCATCATGGTGAATGGAAAATGGCTGCTTTACAGCGGTTCACATCTTAATTGGTTGGGACACGCGGAGTTGGAAGTGGAAAACCGCCGTGTAGTTTCGCTGAAAAACCGTCTCATTCCATTGGTTTCGGAACGTGACGAATTCAAAAGCCCTTTGAACGATTTTATCGCTGAAAAGATGGAAACCATCCAAAAACAGATGAGCCGTGTGGTGGGCAATATTCCGCTTGCTTGGACTCCGGATAAATATCGTTCCACCGAGCTTTCACGCTGGATGGCACAAGCCCTAGCAACCGAATACCAAAACATTTACAAGCCCGAACTCGCCATCATCAACAACGGCGGTCTGCGCAAATCCCTGCCCGCGGGACCCATCACCCTACGAGATTTGAATGAACTGATTCCCTTCAATAACACTGTGACAGTCTTTTCACTCAAAGGAAGCGATTTGATTATTCTGGATGAAATTAACATGCTCCACGCCATCAGCAAACCTCATGATATTTGCGAGATTGCGGGTTGGGAAAAAATAGCCCATCCCCAAAAAGAAGCCGGAGAGTTTGAATACCTTGTGAATGGTGAGAAGCTTGACCCAGACAGGGTTTACCGCGTGATTTCCCACGATTTTGTGGCCGGGCAGTGGGATAAATATCTGGGTTTCAAGCCCTTCGACGTTTACGATACCGGAGATTTGTTCCTGGATGCCATCATCCATCAGGTGGAATTGCAGTACGGACCCGAAGATGAAGCCAGGGATTAACTTAACATACTGTAAATTATACGGTTTGACCCCTCAACGGAAATAAGCCTGCCAAAGCTTTACCCTGTCCCCAACCCGCTCTTTTTGCTGCGCGCTGAGCTTTGGCTCCACCATTTCCCTGAATTCGCTGGCTGAGGCGTTTCCGTTTTCCTCCGCCAGAGCGAACCAAAAACACGCCTCCTCATCGTTTTTTTCCACTCCCTCGCCCTGGGCATAGCAAATTCCCAGGTTGCTTTGAGCCATGGCGTAATTTTGCTGAGCTGCCAAGCGATACCATTTTGCCGCCTCAACCATATCTTTTTCCACTCCGCTGCCGTTTTTATAGCAAACCCCCAACATGTTCTGCGCCTTGGCGTAACCGGCTTCCGCGGCCATAATAAACCAACGCACCGCTTCCACTTCGTCTTTTTCGGCGCCACGTCCATTCATGTATGCCACACCCAGACCATACATGGCGCGGGGGTCATCTTCCATCGCTGCCAACAGCCACCAGTGCAAGGCTTTAGACTCATTTTGGGGAACCCCGTCTCCATTGTAATGCTGCAGCCCGGTTTCATATAAATCGCTGTATTTTCCTCTGTCCTCGGGTTGGGGTTTTTCGGTTTGGACAGGAGGTTTGGGAAGCGTTCCAGAATACGTATCTTCTTCCACATATTGACGTTGTGGACTGGGGCGAAGCTTCTCCTCTGGAACAGGTTTAGCGGTGGTGTGCATGCTATCAAGCTCTGGAAGTTTGTGGTCGGCACCGCTTTCCGCAGCCAGGCGATACCATTTTGCCGCTTCACGATGGTCTTGCTCAACCCCGTAACCGTTGTCATAGCAGATGCCCAGGTTATACATGGCGTTGGAATTACCCTGTTCCGCCGCCTGAGTCCACCAATGTGCCGCCTGCTGGAGATTTTGATCCACGCCCTCACCCAGATAATAGCAGAATCCCAGGTTGTTCTGGGCATTGGGATTTCCCTTGCGGGCGGATTCCTGATACCATCTGAAAGCCTCCACCTTGTTTTGTGGAAGCCCAAATCCATTGTCATAACACCAACCCAAGTTATACTGCGCGTGTTGGTTACCTCTGCGGGCAGCGATTCTCCACCATCTGGCGGCTTCGTCATCGCTTTGGGGCACTCCGTCACCGCGATAATAGCACCAGCCCAGGTTATTTTGGGCGTCTGTGTGTCCCTGTTCCGCAGCCAGGGAATACCATCTCACCGCTTCCCGCAGGTCACGCGTGATGCCTTCTCCGTTGTAATAACTCCAACCCAGACGATATTGGGAATCCGCGTCCCCATTCAGAGCTGCACGCAGCAAATCGGGGCTGTATTGCACATTGGCGCTCAAAACCGCCGCCAAAATGCCCAGCACCGCAAGCGCGACAGCCTTCGGAAAAAAGCCTTGTTTCAACATAAAAATATCCATTGTCATTCTATCTTTGTTTAACCAATTCTTTTCGCCATCATTGCAACCAGGCAGGGTTAATCCTTGGTGCCAGTCCAGGATCCGGGTCTTTAATCTCAAAACGTTCCGAATCGATTGAATAGCTTATTCTTACGCCCACCTTGCCTAAGGCGGGTTGGCTGATGGCGGTGATGATGCCTTCGTTGAATTCAAACTGAAATTCTGTCGTGTTAACTTCTTTGGGATTAACGAAATAATCCAAACTTGGAGGCCATTCATCAAAGAAATCCTGCTGTTTGTAATCCAAGGCCTCCCGCTTGATATAATCAAATTTTGGCAAGATGGCGCGCACTGCCTGCTCCGCTTTTTCCAGCTTTTTCTTTTCCGCGATGGCGTCCAATTCCGCCTGACTGGGGCCATCGTCCGCATTGACCAAGGTTTCGTCTTCCTCAACCCAATCCGTTTTCCTGCCAAAAATATCCAGTTCCCCCTCCAGGTAATATTTGGTCAAAAAACCTGCTGGAATCGCCAAAACGCAGAGTAGCAAGATGATGAGGAAAGCGCGCAGGCCTTTGGACATCTTTTTGCGTTTTGGAACAGGGATGACAATTGGATTTTGGGAAGGCATCGGCAAAGGTGTTATCGGTTCCGGTTGCACGACACGGACAGAGCTCAAGTCTCCAGAATCCAATATCTTAATGGCTTCGGAAGCGCTTGGTCGCAGGGCGGGGTCTTTAGCCGTGAGCGCGTGCATCAGCTTCACAATGAGGTCAGACATAAATGGATAAAAATCCCGCGGATTCGGCAAAGCCTGTTCCACAATCGCTTTTTCAATCTGGAAATTGCTTTCAGCTTCAGTGTCGAAAGGCAGGCGTCCCGTCAAAAGCTCAAACAGCAGCACTCCAGCGGAATAGATGTCAGAACGTGAATCCACTTCGCGTGGGGTTTCAACCTGTTCCGGGCTCATGTAGAAAACGGTTCCCACGCGCGAACCGGTCTGGGTGAGGTGCGGGTCTTCCAAAAGCCGCGCCACGCCGAAATCCAACACCTTCAGCTCGTCGTTTTCATCAATCATGATGTTGGAAGGCTTGATGTCGCGATGAACAACCCCTTGCTCGTGAGCGTATTCCAGCGCGGAAAGAATCTGGCGGAATATCACACGGGTGCGCTGTTCGGGAACGGGTCCGGTGTTCCGAATCAATTCCCGCAAAGTCTTTCCCGGCGCGAATTCCATCACCATGAAATAGCCATCCTCTTCGTTGAAAAAACTGAGCAGGCTCACGATGTTGGGATGCTTCATCTTTGCCTGAATGCGGGCTTCTTCGATGAAACGCTGGCGGAATTGTTCCTGATGGGTGATGCTGGGATTCAGCATTTTGATGGCGACTTTGCGGGCTAACAGCTCTTCTTCCGCCAAAAAAACCTTGCCCATGCCGCCTTCTCCCAGGTGGTCCAAAATGCGGTAGCTGCGAATGATGTCGCCCGGATTCAGGATCATTTCAGGACGCGGCCTCCTTTGCGCGTAGGCACGGATTCTGCCAAGGAAAGTTTGATGTGGTTCAGCGATTCATAAATCTCTTCGATTTTCCGGATGGCTGTTTCATAGTTTTGGCGTGGTGCTTCCAGGGAATTATCCACCCTGGGTTTGTCGTCTTCGGTTTTTGTGCTGTCTCGCTTTACGCCCGCCAATTCTTCCAGGACTTCCATCCCTTTTTTCACGGTTTCCTCAATTTTCTTGGGCGCCACCAGTGAAGCTTCCGCCAAGTTCAGTTCCAGTTTTGCCTGTCTGAGCCTCTCTTCCGCTTCCTGGATTTGGGACATATAGTCCTGTCTGCCACGCAGTTGTTCATGGCGTTTGTCAAATTCTTTTTGCGAAACGTTGGCGCTGGCTGTTCTGCTGATTTTTTCCACCACGCCTCTTTGGTTAAAAACGTTTTGAGGCTCTCCGATGCTGACGTCCACCAGGCAGTATGCCATCAAAATGGAATGTTCAAACCCAAGCTTCGCCGGCATCTGCTCCATGATTTTTTCCATGGTTTCCAGCTTTGAACGCCGTTCGGAAAGCTCTGATGTTTCACTTTCCTTGGTAACGTAACTATGTTCAATGTCGAAGCTTACGACATCGTCTTTGCCACCGCGGAAGAAAAGAAAATAGCTGCCCAGTCCCAAACCCACCAAAGCGAGCGCCACAATCACAATCACCCAGGGCAGGGAATTTGATTTTTTGGGCTTTTTTTCTTCATCCACATAGAAAACCGGGCTGGGACCCGTGTGCGAAGCTCCTGGAGAACCCGCCGAACCGCGTGAAAAAGCGTCCAAAAGCTGCTTCCAATCGAGGCTGAACGCTTTGCCCAGGGAAACGTGGTCTCCCGGTTTGATGAGCGCGGTGCTGATGCGCTGTCCGTTCACAAAAACGCCGTTCAGCGAGCTTTGGTCTGTGATGCGATATTGCGAACCTTCCACAACGATGATGGCATGGAGCCGGGAGATTTTTTCATGGTTTAAAACCACCTCACAATCAGCGCTCCTGCCGATTCTGATTTTTTGCACGGGCGGGGCAGTCTGCCCACAAACGATGCAAAAATTCGCGCCGGTTTCCAGTTCCGCGCCACATTTACTGCATTTCATGGCTTACACCTTTTTTCTTTGGTAAATTGTTCAATTAAGGCTGATGCTGTATGGGCTCAGCTTGATTCGTGAACGCAGGCGGGACAAACGGTTCGGATTATTGAAAAGCATCTGGGCATTGGTGCTGTCAAACTTTTTGAAAAGCTCCAGCGCTGCCTGCCAGGTTTTATCGTCCACACTTTGGTCGCCTGCCGCGAAAAGCTTTTCCTGCCAGCTTTCTTTGGGCAAATCCATCTTTCCGCTCGAGCGCACCAGGGCGATGGCGAGCAAGGCTTGAATCTCGTCAATTTTCAGCTCTTCCGAGCCGGCTCTGCCCAAAACTGCCAAATTGCTGTCCAGATAGATGCTTTGTCCGGGAACGATGAAAATAATCTGTTTTCCATCCCTGGATTTGAATTGTTTCAAGCTTTTCGCCTGGGTATCTTTGTTGCTCATGGCGTTGAACGCTTTCAGATATATTTCCCTGGCCTCTGTGGCTCCCAATTCCGTGGCGATGGTGGCTACGTCCACAAGCTGGGATGGGTCCAAAGCCTTTTCAGGCGCTTCTTTTTTACCCTTGGTTTTTTTCGCGGCTTTGGCGAGTGCTTTCTGCTCTGCTTTCAAGCGTTTTTGTTCCGCTTTCGCAGCCTTTTTCGCGTCTTTGGCGGAAACTTTGTCCTGTTTTGCCAGGGTATCTGCCACAGCCGTAATTTCAAGCGGCGCTGTGCTTTGTATGGATTTGCTATACCAGAATACGGCACCGATAAAAACCACCAGGGTCAAAACCAATGCCACCGGTGGAATCAGTTTTTTCTTGGGTGGCTGGGGTGGCTCTTCACGCAGAGAAAATGGCGAACACTGTTGAACCTCAACGAGTTGGATGGTGATGTTATCCGCTCCGCCGCGCTCGTTTGCCATATCAACCAGGTTTTGGCAGGCTATCTGCGGTTCTTCCTCCATCTGTTGATGCAGTTCATCGTCCGAAACGTATTCCGTGAGCCCATCGCTGCAGAGCAGGAATACGTCATCCTGCTTCAGCATGTGCGGACCCGAAAGCTCTGGCGAACAGCTTCCATGCCCCAGCGCGCGGGTGATGAAATTCCGCCGGGGATGGGTTGCGGCTTGTTCCTGCGTGATGATGCCGCTTTCCACCATCATCTGAACTTCGGAATGGTCTTTGGTGAGTTGAATCAACGAGCCGTCGCGGCTCAGGTAAACGCGGCTGTCTCCGCAATGAGCCACAAAATAATTGCCACCGCTCACCAATAATAGCGCCAGAGTGCTGCCCATTTCGCTAAGTTCGGGGTCTTCCCCCGCTTTTTCCGCAATCTGTTGATGTGCCAGTTCGATGGCGCGGGAGATGGTGGCAAGTTCATCACCTGCCACGAACCCAGTTTCAAAATGTCTGTGGATGCTTTCCACTGCCATTTGGCTCGCAATTTCGCCGCCGTTGTGGCCGCCCATTCCATCGCAAACCAAAAACAAATCGCCATAATCACCTTGAAAATGACCAAAATAATCTTCATTCTTTGTGCGGGCCGGATTTTTGCCAATATCCGAAATATTCGCGGCCCTGAGGCGGACTGTGTTTTTTTGCATGAATCTCTCCCTGTGTGATCGATTTTCCGGATTCAAAAACCGGATGCAAGCGTGTGACAACGCCCATTCAACGCCTTTTTTCAAAGCCGCGTAAAACGGATGCCGATGCCAATTACACACAATTTTTCATGATGAATCTATATCCCCGATTACGCGCAATGTGTCAAGTTTTATTTGTCACACGCCTGAGGTGGCAGGATAAAACCAATTGAAATCTTAGGGAAAGCCTGAACGAATCATCAGAATCCAAATTCTTCTTTACAGGGCAATCTCAATAAGCGGCTAAAACCCAGTTCCAGCAGGTTCATAACGGTCAGTTTAGAAAAGCTCTTCTCTTACAAACCACCTTTTTTTATTCCCACTCAATTTCAGTCAGGGTCGTTCATTTTTCCCAAAAAGAGCACGGTGTTGCTGGGGTTGTGCATAATCATGAAAACAAAGGGTTTATCCGCGCGGAAAAGAATCGGCTCCACAGGCAGAGCGGACAAGGTTTCCCTGCCGATAATCACAGCGGTGGCGGCGGCGGCTTCGGTGCCTTCTTCATTTACCTCCACAAAAGCCTTGTGGATGATGTCGTAGATGAAAATCAATTCCTCGGCTTCAGGCTGTATTATGCCGCTAAAATTCGCCGCTACAGGCTCGAAAGCGTCAATCATCCCCAAGCTTTCCAGTTTTTTTGGAACATCGCTTAATTCCAACTCCAGCTTAAACTTGGGTATCTGCAAATTCACGTCTTCCGTCCACATCGAGTCCGTCCATTTCCGCAGGTTTTCGTTGTTTAAATTCTTCACGAAGGTTTCCATCTCATCGGGTAGGAAAATCAACATGGATAGGTCTTTATGAGAGTAGGGCAGCTCCAAAACCTGAAGCCCAGGCGCGGTTCCCAACCGGTATTTCCCATTATTGTTCATCATTTGCACGGTTCGCTGATATTCGGGGGAACGCAGGGTCGAAGATGTCCAAAAGGTGTCTTCCTTGGTTCTGCGGGGGTAAAATTTCTCTTGCCAGCCGCCTTTGAAATGGATGGCGTTCACCAAGACCAAGCCTTCGTGGCTCTGCTCGATGTGGTCTGGCGTCACCAATTCCCGGATGTGGTTCTCGGTTTTTTGTTTCACCCAGTTGTTGATGAATTTCGCCGTGCCGTTGAAATCCTTGAAATTCAGGCTGTAAATGTCGCTTTCGTAACGCTTTCGCAAGGTGGTTACAAAGTCTGTTTTTATCCTGTGGCTGATTTTGTCGGCGCCGAAAAGCGCGTTTGCCACGCTGAGCTGCGCTTCCCCGCTTTCGGCGATGGCGTTAAGCGATTGTTGCAAAGCCTGATAGGCTTCATGTTGGTCACCCTCGAAAAGGTCAAAATTCAGCGCTTCCGCCATTTGTTCAGTGGTTTCACCTCTCGCTCCGGCATAGGTCATACTGAGCGCGGAACTCAGGCTGTAAGGGCTGAAAAACAGGTTTTTCCCGGGTTTGTCAGCCAGCCTCAAAAGCTCGAAAGCCAGGGCGTTGTTCGGAGCCGCGACCTGGGCGGCAAGCTTCGGGGAGAGGTTTTGGGGCTTTTCCCTGCCATTTTCCTTTTCGATTTTTCCGCAAACGCAGCCCAGGCTCAAACTGACCAAAAGCAGCGTCATCATCATATTCTTCAACATCTTAAACCACCTTATTTGTTGTGTAAACATAATTCACGTGTCGGGATTTCCCGTCAATCTTTTTCACGGGAACAAAAAGCGCGCCGGATAAAATCAGACGCGCTTGGGTTATCATGGGATTTAGGGTTTATTGTTTGGGCGGTTCGTTCATTTTGCCCATAAAAAGCACGGTGTTGCTTGGCTTGTGCAACAAGATATACACGAAGGGTTTATCGGCACGGAATGTCACAACTTCATCCGGTTCCGGAGACATCTTTGTGGCAACCACGATACCTGTGGCGGCGGCGGCTTCGGTTCCTTCTTCATTCACTTCCACAAAGGCTTTGTGGATGATGTCGTGGATGAAAACGCCGAGTCCGCTTTCCTTCGGGATGATTCCGGAAAAGTCGGCTCTGGCGTGGTCGAAGGCGTCGGTCATGCCCATGGCTTTCAGGATGTCTGTCAAACCGTCAAAGGTGAGTTCAAACTTGAATTTGGGGATGTAGAGCTGAACCTCGCGCGGGGACATGGATTCCTGCCAATTCATCAGGTTCGCGGAATTCAACTTTTTGGCAAAGCCGTCGATTTCGTCTGGAAGCACAAAGAGCATGGACAAATCCCGCTCGGCGTAAGGCAGTTCAATCAATTGCGCTCCAGGGACTTCGCCATATTGGTATCTGGCACGGGCGCTCATCATTTCCACGGGACGGGATTGGTCTTCCCCACGTTTTTTGGATGAAACGTAGAACTTGTCTTCAATGGTCAGCCTGGGGTCGAATTCATTGAGCCAGCTACCTTTGAAATAGATGGCGTTCACCAACACCATGCCTTCGTTGCTGCCCCGGATGTGGTCTTCATTCACCAAATCCTTGATGCGGTCGTGGGTTTTGTCCATCACCCATTTGTTGATGAATTTTGCCGTGCCGCTGTAATCCTTGAAATCGAGGTTGTAATAGTCGCTCAGATATTGTTGTTGTAGAAGCTTGATAAAGTCTTTTTGCACCAAAGCTTTACGGCTCTCCGCGCCAAAGATGGCGTTGGCGACGTTCAGTTCCGCCTTTCCATTTTCGCTGATGCGGTTAAGTTCTTTCTGCAAAGCCAGATATCCCTCGTGTTGCTTCATTTCGGGAAGCCCAAAATACAAAGCCTTGGACATTTGTTCAAAAGTATTATTTCTGGCGCCGCCATAGACCATGGACAGCGCGGTGCTGATGCTATGGGGTGAATAGAACATGTTTTTGCCGGGCTTGTCCGCCATTTCATAGAGTTTGAAAGCCAAAGCGTTGTTCTGTTCGCTGATTGTCGTCATTTCACTATCTTGCACCCGGTCGGGTTCAATTTCCTTTTTACACTTGCTGCAAACGCAGCCGAAGCTAATACTCAGCACCAGCAAAGCCAGTAACAGAGTTTTCAATTTTAACATTGGAACCTCCATGTCTTTTTATGATACTATACTCAATTGTCGCTGGTTTCCGTCAATCTATTTTTAAAAGAGTCTTGTTTTTGGAGTGTGAAACAATAAAAAACGTGGGTGGGACGCGCCAACTCACTGATGGATGGGGAAGAAAACCCTATTATGTAGAACGAGTCTGCTGTTTTTCGGGTTCATAAACCCTAAGCCTTTGTGTCGCTTAATTTTGCCTTTGAAATATAAGGGAGACATAAGGCGGTAACCGGGAAGGAACTCTGTTTTACCCCCATAGATTTATGTTGTTGCTCAAAAAGTGGAGGAAGTTCCGTTTTTGTCATCCCCACTCCAAAGAAAGTCCACGCCTGACTCTGGCTCAGGAGTAACCGCGCATTAACTCATTATCATCCCCATTTTTTATGAGGATGATAATGAGAAGCTATAAGGTCAT
>Ga0172382_10005992_pt1 | contig 17897 bp, 24 predicted proteins | sample Leawel138RmetaG_FD_122245 | JGI IMG/M metagenome (GOLD analysis project Ga0172382, IMG submission 122245) | Leachate microbial communities from a municipal landfill in Southern Ontario, Canada - Leachate well 138R metaG | ecosystem: Engineered > Solid waste > Landfill > Unclassified | place...
ACGGACCTTGCGAGGCATACCTGGATGCGTCGAGCGACAGCAGGAGAACATCTTGAGGTACATCTCGGGAGTGGACCAGTTGGTCAGCTCCTCCCACCCAATCCACGGATATGCGTGGCCGTGGTAGTTGTCATAGTCCGCAGGGCGAGACATGTAGCGCAGCAGGAGCTGCTCGCCGTCTGGGAACGTCCAGGTGTAGTCGCCCTCGTTGAACTTGGCGCCTGGGAACCACTGCTTGAACCACGCCTTGGACTTCGCCACGACGTCGGAGAGCTGCTTGTACGTGGAGCGGAAGAGGATGCCACGCCAGGCTGCTCCGTAGCCCTGACCAACGTGCTGGCAGAAGTCCGCCAGCAGTGCGTCGGTCTTGCCTGGTCCACGAGTGCCCTCGTAAAGGGTCTCGAAGATGGGGCTGGAGAGGAAGAGGACCTGGGAGCCTGCCTGCGCTGCCCAGACAGTCTTGCGAACCGTCTCCTCAAGCGTCGGCTTCTCCCGCTTCTTTTTCCAGTGTGGAGGACGATAGGCCATCAGAGCACCCTGTCCACGCGTAGCAATACGCGTGCCCACCAAGGAACGAAGTCGTCGAGCCAATGCGCGAGCGAGCGCGTGAACTCGCGATGGATGTTGTCCAGGTCACCAGGTAGGAGCGTCCTGGTCACATAGTATTCTAGCTGCCTGGCTCGCCAGCCGAGAGTGACCTCGAGCAGCTCACCCGATGCCTTGTCACGGATGACATAGTGGAGGCAAGGTTCCTCCTCGTCGATGTAGATGGTCTCGACGACCTCCAGGTCGCGGTCAGGGTGCGTCCGCAGGTACTCGACGCAGTTCTCGTAGCACCTGAAGTTGAAGAGGCCCAGTTCCGCAAGGACCTGAACCTGGGTGCGTGTGGAGCGCAGGTGGCGAACCAGCCTGCGCTGTGCGCGTCGGACCATCAGCTGTCGCATACCTACTCCTAGCGGCGCTCCATGCGCTCCGCACATTCGATCGTGAGGCCATAGCCGAGAGCGAGCCGCTTGGGATTGACCTCGTTCCCGCACCCGCATGCGCATTCACCGTCTTCACGCGGCGCCCAGCGGCGTTGTGCCGCTTCTGCTTTCGCACGCTGCAGCTTGATGGCGTCGTCCGTTTGGACGGCTGTCTCGGCCGACGCGCGGTCGATTGGGTCTGGATGGTGTTCAGCCTGCATTGTATTCCCCCTGTGGGTTTGATAAGTGAGTTGTTATTGTGGCGCGCATCAGGAGGAAGGCTCGCCCTCATTACCTGCAAACTTGGCCTGCTGCTCCCGAGCAGCTTTGGCCCACGCTTCGGGATCGATGGTGCCTGGAACGATGAGCACGCCGCCACCCGTGCCGGATACTTCCACCTTGTGGTTGTCGCGGTACTTCTCAGGACGAGCGCCCTTCAGCATGGTCTGCATCAGCGTGTCGCTGTACTTGCGAACCGTGAGCATCCGCTGTTCACCCGTTTCGGGGTCAATGACGGAAGTCACCATGCCCTGATAGATGACTGGCTCGTCATACCCGTCGACCGCACGGCGGAAGGCTTCGGCTTCAATCCGGTCCGCAGCCTCCTCGATGGCGATGCGATAGAGCTCATCGAACCACTCGGAATTCTCCCGCCACTTCTCCACCGTGGAGCGCGACACGCCTGCAGCGCGACAACCCTCGAGCACGATGCCGCGGGAAGCGAAGGAACGCAGGAAGATGCGACGACGCTCGATGCTCAAGCGTTCCGAGGTGGACAGGTCGTCAAGCTCCCATTCCACAAGCTCGAGCTCGGAGACCGGGCCGCGCTCATGGATGAACCGGCGCTGTTCGTCCGTCATGTTCTTGGCGGTCATAACGACCTCCTTTTCAGTTGAGTGTTGGCTTACATTCCGCGATGGTACCGCCTCCTGGTCGGGACGTAAGCCAGCGACGTTGGGACGTCCTTCCCTTGAAGCCCTCGCGCGCGGGACAGCTCCCGCCCTAGTGTCGCCGGAAAATGCCTCGAAGAATCGACGCTTTTAGAGGGTTCGCGTTTCGCAATCCCTCGTTCGCGTATCACCTCAAAGCCTCCCCGCGCGGCCACCGGATTCGGCCACGGATGACCTTCCATCCACTGATTCAGCTCCACCCGGATTCTCCCAGGGCGGTCGTGCCGACCATATTCCCTTATTTGCCCTAGATTGTCAATTTCATTGGAAAGGCTTATAAAAATCTAAACCTATCTAAGCCCTTATTAAAAAGGTTTAGATTAAATAAAGTAATGATTTATAAAGCATTTTTGACACAATCTAAGGCATCTAAGCCTTCTAGACCTTGTTGCTGTCGTCAGTCATTGCCGAAAAGTTGTATTTTCCTGGTGCAACATCGAGGCAAAGGCTCGTACGGCCTAAATGCCTCAATTTCCAACACCAAGGCCTTGATTTATAAGACTTTTTCTCGTACGAACCTGAACTAGACCTGGCTTTCAGTAGGCTCGTTAGTCCTAGACGAATCCCTCAATCCGAGCCCACCGTGGCCGACCGCGACGCTCATCAATCAAACGCGTCACGGGGCCACTGCATGCCTGTACCGAGCTTGAGCTCGAGCAGTTCACGGCAGTCCGCAAGACTGGGCACCTTGGTCGCGGAAGCGCGTCCCATGCGGTCGACCTTGACCGAGTAGTCCGCGTCATCAGGCTTGACCTGCGTGTTCTCGAGGCGACCGCTCACAAGCTTGTTGAGACGCATACCGAATGACACCGGGTCAGCAGGACGATACACACGCTGGTCCCGGGCGAAGTCCGCATAGTCCGCCCGCAGGTGCTCCTTGATGACGACGACAGGGCCTTCATGCCAGTCGCCGCGAGCATTCGGGAGGATGCCATCCAGCAGCTTGTTGTACCACCACCGCTCGACGTCATCCATCGTCATGACCTTCTGGTCGACGAGTGCCGAGGTCGCAGGTACGTTGTCACGCGGAGCCCAGTCACCGATGTTGCGAGCCAGGAGGTCGTGCAGAAGCGCCTCGATACCGCCCTGCTCGTACAGCTGCCGATTGAGCGCCGTGAAGAAAGCCTTATCGCCGCGCCGCTTGCTGGACACGGCGAAGACGGCAAAGCGCCGCTCACCATCCAGACCGGCTGGAACAACCCATTCACCATTCGCTGCCATGATGATGTGGACGTGGTTCTTGCCCATCACAGCATCGCGTCCCTTGCCTTCATACGCAATCGTCGGCTCTGTCACCAACTGCTTGAGCTTCGCCTCACCCGCCTTGTCACCTGCCCAGAAGGCCTCGTCGGCGAACAGGCAGATGCAGTTCTGCAGGTGAGAGTTGAAGCGACCGACAAGGTGCTCCGGTGAGGAGATGTGCAGGCCATGAGACCCCGCTAGGGCTGCAGCAGCACGACCGAGCGTCCCCTTGCCTGTTCCCTTCTCACCCTTGAAACACAGGGCCACTTCTGCTGCACGGCTCGGATGCTGCACCATGTAGGCGAGCCAGTTGATGACGTATTCGTAGTGGTCCACATCACCGTCAACGAGTACCTCGAGGATGAGCTGCTTGAGCAAGGACCAATCACCCTTGATAGGCTGAACCGCCCAGCCACGCCACAGGTTGAGCCATCCTTCATGCGCCCGTTCCGGGTCGAAGATGACGCCCTTGTATTGGCGACGATGCGGGTTGCGAATCCAGTAGGAGGATTTAGTCACCAGCTTGTCATGAATTTCCACGAGCTGGTTGCAATAGAGGTTCTCGAAGTCCTCCTTGGTGGAGCGCTGGAAGAAAGGCCTGCCGAGCACCGGGTCCATCTCTTCAGTGAAGATGCGGAACTTGCCGCCCTCCATGACGACACAATGCAGCTCGTTCAGGTCCTCCATGACTGCTGAGATGCCCTCGGCCTTGGGTTCGCTGCGCAGTACGGCATCGTCAACACCGTGGCCGGCCTCGTCGGGGTCTTCCCAGACCTCAAAGTCATCTTCAGGGGCGGTACGTGCGACTTCACCGCCAGCTTCCTGGACAACCTTGTGGAGGAACTTGATTGTGACAGGACGACCGCCGCGGCCGGAAGTGGCATGGAGTGAATCCCAGCGACGTCCAATAATCCACGCGTCATCCTGATACTTGGCATCCTGTGTGGACCAGTCAATGAACTCCTGCCGGCCTTCTCCGTTGGTGGCATGGTGACACGCCATCATCAGGTCACGCCATACGTCATGGTCCTGGAAGTCCTCGGCATCCAGTTGCTCGAGCGTCTCGGCGAGCATCTCGGGGGTCAGTTCGCCCAGGCCTGCAGCTTCACCGTGCGCCCTGGTAGGACGGCGGCAAAGGCGCAACAATGCGGCAGGCATCTCGGGCAAGCCGTCAGACAGTGAAGGGCCGAAGTCGTCCCATTCGTAATGCTTGCCGTTCGGGTGGACCGAGCCGGCAGCGACGACCTGACGGCCGAGCGACTTGAACTCCACGCCCTGATAGCTTTCCAGGGAGTCGAGCAGGTCCACATCGGCCGGCTTGCGGAAGTAGTAGTGATGACCGCCGGAGCCCGTAATCACATGAGGGGCTTGGGACAGGTCGAGCTCCATATCAGCGACAAGCTCGGCCAGGGAGTCGCGGCCGTCAGGGAAGTTGCGTGGGTCGACGTCGAGCACCATCACCGATGCCGGCAGACGGACACCCGCATTGATGCCCGAGCGTGCTGTCAACTCGACGACACCGTTGGAATCGTATTCCCTCGCTTGCCAGGCGCCATCACGAGGCGTCTTGCCGCAGTCACGTCCCTTGGCATCGACAGCATTCCACACGTGCAGCGGGATGAGCTGCAGGCCACTTTCTATATACGCGCGCAAGTCGCCTGCGCGTGGACGCGGGTTCGCTTTGTTCTTCTGGTTGCTCACTCCGTGACCCCCACTTCCTGGCGGCAGGCTTTGCCCGCTTCCTCAATCAATGCACGAGCTGCATCGGCCTCGGTGACCTTCTCGGGGTCTTGACTCTGGCTCTTCAGTTCCTCCAGCTTCGAGCGGATGAGCTCGCGGTGGCGGTCAGAAAGGCGCAGCGACATCTGTCGGCATAGTGCTGCCATGGGTGCGCTCCTTATAGGGTTTGGGTTGTTCGGGATCGGACAGTCATGATGCCTGGACGCAATGCGTTTTGAAGCCGACAATCGCATTGCGTCCGCGTCATGGGACCGTCGTCGCCCATACAGCGGCTCCGCAGTGCATGACTCGGCGGCATAGTTGCTACTCCCAGACCGTAACCATGAAGAGGAACGCAAGATGGATGTCAACGAGTATATGAGCAAGTCCCTGTCCCTGCTGGAGCGCATCGCGGAGGGCATCGAAGCTCTCAACGAGCAGGGCGTCCACGTGACCAACTTCCACCTGCCCGAAGGCACCGAGCTGAAGGCTGTTGGCGAGGTCGTCCACGCCGCACCGGCCGACAAGAAGGAAGCCAAGACCGAGGCCAAGGCGGACAAGAAGGAAACCAAGACCGAGACCAAGAAGGTCGAGGAGAAGAAAGAAGAGCCCGCCAAGACGACCGCCAAGCGCGCAACTGCGGATGATGCCCGCAAGGCGCTCAAGGCGTATGCCGCAATCGAAGGCAACGACGCCGCGATGGAACTGCTGACCAGCCTGGGCGGTGCTTCCGTGTCGGCCTTGGCGGAAGCCAGCACCGATGAAGACGACAAGCTGGCCGAGCTCATCGCCAAGTGCGGGGGCTGATATGTCCGAGCAGCCCAACATGAAGATGCCCAAGGACGCCGCGCAGCTGGTATTCTGGTTCAAGGGCCTTCCGCAGCCGACCGCCTTCCTGACCACGCGTCCGGAGGCGGACAAGGCCATGCTGGCATTCGCCGAGGGTGATGGTAATGTCGAGTTCCTGTCCTACCCGGATGGTCGTGGTGTGCGCTCGCAGAGCATCTTCCGCGTGGAAGACCTGCGCGGCATGACCATCGAGTATCCGACCATCCAACTGATGGGAGTCAATTAACTATGCCTAGCGCCCACGCAGTTCGTAACGCGTCGGGGGCCAAGCGCTGGATGAACTGTCCGGGCTCCATCAACATGGAGCACGGACGTCCCAATAACTCATCCGATGCCGCACGGCTCGGCACCGCGGCACATGCCCTCGGTGAGGCCTGCCTGCTTGACGGCAGTGAGGCCTATGAGTGGTTGGGGGGTTATGTCCGGCTTGACCCGACGGAGCAGGCGGTCGTGTACCGCCCTGCATCATCGCTTGACCCCGAGTCTGGGGACAGGACCATCATCGTGCCTGTCCATGCGACCGACGAAGGTCGTCCGCCCAAGGGCCACGAAGACTTCCCCATTGATGCCGACATGGCTGACGCCGTGCAGGTCTATCTGGAGGCAGTGCGGGATGAGCTCGAGCGCCTGGGCGAGCATGCCGAGCTCCAGGTGGAGAAGCGGTTCAACCTGTCCTGGCTGGTAGGCTACGACTACGACGAGGAAGCCGAGCAGCGGGCTCTCGAGAAGGGCGACTATTATGTCTCCCCGTCGGGCATCCGCCGTGATGACTTCGGCGACCTCGTCCATGCCGACGGCAAGCCCTGCCACGGTCCGATGTTCGGCACCAACGATGCCTCGGTTGTCCTGCTGTTCGACCACGTGACTGTGTTCGACTACAAGCACGGCCAGGGCGTTGTCGTCGAGGTGGAAGACAACGAGCAGGAGCTGTACTATGCCCTCGGTTGCGCGAAGGAGCTCGACTGGGCCTTCGACACGCTGGACCTCGTCATTGTCCAGCCCCGCGCAAGGCATGCTGATGGCAAGGTGCGTCGCTGGTCTACGACCAAGGCCTATCTGAAGGAGTTCGAGGAGCGCCTGCGGATTGCTGCCATCGCGACGGAAGACCCTGATGCGCCACTTGCAGCGGGAGACCACTGCAAGTTCTGCAAAGCCGCAGCGGTTTGTCCCGCGTTGCGGGAAGCGGCGTTCGATCAGGCCGGCGTAGACTTCGGGGACGGATTCGAGGAGCCGAGCGTCATGAGCGTGGGACCTGAAGACAGTGATGCCGACCTGGAGCTGCGTATGCGGGCGATCCCGCTGCTCGATAGCTTCATCAAGGCGACCCAGACGGAGGCGCTTCGCCGGCTTCGTGAGACCCCTGGTGGCGAGGCCTGCTATGGCAAGCTGGTTCGCAAGAAGTCCAACAGGGCCTTCCGTACTGACTTGACCGAAGTGGACCCGCAGACCGGCGAAGACCGTCCTGTCACGGCGTTCGAGCTGCTCGAGCGTCGGGGTATCCCCCGCGAGCTGCTGTACGAAGAGCCGAAGCCCAAGTCACCGGCAAAGGTGGAAGCAGTCCGTCCGCCCGAGCTGATGGCGAAGCTGAAAGCAGAGAAGGTGAGGGCTCCTGCGCAATTCATCAAGCAGGTCGTCGCCGAGGTCTCGTTCAAGCCGGAAGGAGGCATCACCGTCGCGCCTCTGTCCGACCCCCGCGAACCCGTCGACCCAAGCGCAGCGGCAGAGTCCGACTTCGATGCCGTGGGCGATGAGTCCACGTATTGAATGAGGGCGTAACCCTCCCAGGGGTAGGAGCATGATGAATGCTCTTACCCCTTTTCATTCATAGGAGAGAAGCATGCCAACAATTGAATATGAGGCCAGTGTAGGCGTCGGCGATGGGAGTGGCAATCTCCTTGTCCATGGCTCCTATGATGCCGTGAAGCGAGTACAAGCCATCATCCTGGAAAACGAACGGCTTCGCCGCATGCAGGCTTTCAATGGCCTCACTCCGGCAGAAGTCGAACGTCTCGCCCTCCTGGTTGAAGAGATGGGCGAAGCAGCCCAGGTCATCGGCAAGGTCCTTCGTCATGGCTTCGAGAGCTATCATCCGGAAGATGCCGAGCGCACTCCCAATCGCAAGCTCCTCGAGAAAGAGCTGGGCGATGTGAATGCCGCTGTCAATCTCATGACTCGCTCATCCGACTTGGATGCTGGGTCTATCTTCCATGCTTGCGCGGATAAGTCCAAGCGCGTCGAGCAATATCTGCACCACAACTGAAGGAGAAACTGATGGACATGAAGCACCCATTCGAGGGCCTCGAAAAAGGCCCCACACCGCAGCAGCAAGCGTTCCTCGAGCGCATGGCTGGTGAGAAGCAAGCCCAGTCGGACCTGCAGCGTGAGCTGCACGAGTTCATCGAGCAGGAGGCCAACATGGTCAAGGGGCTTGCCTCGCAGGGCAAGAAGAACCTGGCTCGAGAGATTGTCCATCTGCGGGGTGTACTGAAGACCCTCAAGGCAGCAGTCTCCCGCATCCAACCCGGCGCTCCCGCGTTCACCCATGTCGAAGCCTTCAAGCTGATGACCTACCGCGAGCAGGATGCCGTCGGTGAGCCCGAGACGCTGCTGGTCTGGAACAGCCGTGATGGCGTCACGCCGTTCGTGGTCATCATTGGCGAGCGTCGCTACCAGCACGACATCCCTCTCCAGCAGGGTCCGTTCTATGACCGTCCGCCGCAAGCGACGCATGAATGGGTGTCCCGTACCGACTGGCAGGTGCTCGAAGCCTGGTCACGTACACTCGCCAAGGCGGTTCAGCTGGGCAAGCTTGACCCTGACTGTGCCGCAGCGCTCCGGAACGACCTGGCGACTGCCGAGAGCTGTCATTACCGCATCGGCCTGCGCAACATGGCGACCGGCGCTTTCACTGACCAGGAGGAACTGCAGGATGCGTGACCTCCATATTGCCTACCGCGGAGGCGATGAGGCTTCCGGCGGGGTTTTCGTTGTCGAGACTGTTGCCCCCAAAGGCTATGAGCTCGAGTCCCATCGTCACAAGCATGCCCACACTTCTGTGCTTGTCAGCGGTATTGCCGACGTGACAGTCGACGGCAAGCGTACCCGGTATGAAGGCTACAACCTGATTACCATTCCAGCGGGCTCGGTTCATTCCGTGGCCGCTATCACCCCTATCATCTGGCTTTGCCTTTGGGCAGCTGACAAAGCTCCACGTGAAGAAGTAGAGGAGTCTCTGAAACTCGCTCCTTCACGTTCTGCTTGCGGCAGTTGCCCTGGTGGTTGCGAGCCAGTCTGATAACCAACCCAGGAGAAATACATGGACAAGCGCATTCCTGCACGTACCCTTGTGGTCGTGCCTTACCCTCAAATGGTCCGCAACCTCTTCAAGCCGATGGGCTCGGATGCGGCCACTCGTGTTCACGCTGCTGTCGGTATTGCTGGTGAAGCGGCGGAGCTCATCATCGCCAGTTCTATCGAGAACATCGTCGAAGAGCTGGGCGACATCGAGTTCTATGTCGAGGCCTACTACCAGGTGCTTGGCGGGCGTCGTACTGCCCTGGCGGATGAGCTGTCTCTGCAAACCGGTGACCCGAGTGGTAACCAGGTGCTCGGCACAGTCACCATCGCCATCGCTGCTACGGCAGGCGCTTTGCTCGACCTGACCAAGAAGAGCTGGGTCTACGAGAAGCCCTTTGACGCCAATGCCGAGCGTGCTGTACGCTATGAGCTGCTCCGCCTGGAAGTCATGATGGGCCAGCTGCGCGAGATGATTGGCGTCCGCCAGGCCGACGTCTTGGGTGCGAACCAGGGCAAGCTCGGCAAGCGCTACCCGGAGGGCGTCTATACCGACAAGGCCGCACAGGAACGCATCGACAAGCCTGAGGGCGAGTAATGTCCACAAGCGTCGTCAACCGCAGAACAGGCGTCCACTATGACGTCATGGTGGACCGGACGACGTTCTGGGGTAACCCTTTTCATGTCGGGGTGGATGGCACTCGCCGAGAGGTCATTGCCAAGTACAAGGCGATGGTGCTGTCTCGCCCCGATATGATTGCCCGCTTGCCTGAGCTTCAGGGCAAGGTGTTGGGTTGCTGGTGCAAGCCGAAGCCCTGTCATGCCGATGTGCTCGCTGAGCTGGCGGACAACATGCAGAACGGCGGCTTGCTCCAGGTACGCGACTCGGGATAATGAAAGTCCACCACAGCAAGCTGCGGTGGTAAACAAGACTCCATGTCTAACTCGTCTAAATCGACTAACCCGCTATAAGGAGTTTCATCCATGGCAACTGATAAGAAAGACGTCCGCAAGGTCACGTCCCCCCGCTTCCGCGCCAGCTTCGTCTGGGCCTTCAAGCCGCAGCCTCCGATGGAAGGCAGCACCGGCGATCCCAAGTATGGTGTCACGATGCTGTTCGACGCGGCGGCACGCAAGACGCCCCAGTTTGAGCTGATGAAGAAGCTCGCCGTTCACGCCGCCAAGGAAAAGTTTGGCGACAAGCTGAAGCCGGATGGCAAGGGCTGGTTCATCGGCCTGCGCAACCCGTTCCGCGACGGTGCTGAGAAGTCCGAGCTGGAGGGCTACGAAGGCATGATCTTCGCCAGCGCCACCAGCAAGATGCAGCCTGGCATCGTGGACCAGAACCTGTCCCGCATCATCAGCGAGGACGACTTCTACAGCGGCTGCTATGCCCGTGCCACCGTGACCGCCTACGGCTACGACAAGGCCGGCAACAAGGGCGTCGCCTTCGGCCTGCAGAACCTGCAGAAGCTGGCTGACGGTGAGCGCTTCAGCGGTCGCACCGCTGCCGAGGATGACTTCGATTCCGTCGACGACTTCGTTGGCGAAGGCGAAGAGTCCGGTGACGCCAGCTTCCTCGACTAACCGTCCAGGAATGTTGGTAAGAAGGGAGCTTCGGCTCCCTTCTTTTTACCCATTCAATGGCGTCCCAGGGCGAAACCACATGCCATGATTGCCCCACGAACTGAGGAGAATCACATGGCTACCTACTGGTTGAGCAAACCACCAGCGGAGTGCGACACCTGCAGCACTCCCATCACGACTGTCTTCTATGACGCAGACACTGGCAGAGGCTGGGCGTGCATGTGCCCCTCCTGTCAGGCACTGGGTACAGGCTTGGGCCGAGTAGGTCCGGGTCGTGGGCAAAAGTATGAGAAGCAGGCTGACGGCAAGTGGCTGAAAACGGAGGGCTGAGCATGTCCCGCGAAAGCAAGAACGAGTATCGGACCAACCTCGAGCTGGTCGACGACCGGACGGAGAAGGAGCGCTTCCGTGAGGAGGCCTTGCGCAAACTTGCTCCGCCGAGCGCTGAAGTCCGTGCTGCCATAGCGGCGGCAAAGGCGCGTGCCAAGAAGCCAACTGCCTTCCGCCGTGTGGTGCGCTTTCTGCGGGGTCAGCGGTGAGTCCGACAGTACAGATGCGCGACACAGTAGAGGGTGCTGGATTCCAGTTCCTGAAGGACGACCGAGGATGGGCGCTGTATGACCTTGACGATCGGTCGGAAGTCCCGGGGACACGGACTGGCACATACGGCAACAGTATATGGGCCGCAGCTGACGTGCTCGGCCTGAATAACGTAGAAGGAGAGAAGTGATGGAAGAGAACAGAAGGGAGAAGCTCATCTCCCGCCTCAAGAAGTGCCTAGCGCTGTCGGCCAGCCCGGAGCCGCACGAGGCTGCAGCTGCTTTGCGCCAAGCGCAGAAGCTGATGAAGGAGCTGGACCTCACGGAGGCCGACCTGTTGGGCCTCGAGCTGGGTGAATCGCTTGTCAAGACTCGCGAGGGCTTTGGCGCCTGCAGGACGATGAACTTCCTGACGTCCATCATCATGGAAGCCTTCGGTGTCCAGTGCATCTATGAGCGGAATCCAGGCTCTGCCAATCGTCTCAACGTCCGCTATGTCGGGCCTCGCGATAGAGTCCTGCTCGCCGAGTATTCCCACCGAGTCGTCTGGCGAGCCATGCAGGGCTCGTGGGATGAGTTCCTGTCGCGTCGTCCCTGGATGAAGGGAGATGGCGGCAAGCGTCAAGCCTTCCATCTCGGTTGGCTTGTCGGTGTACGCGAGAAGGTGGAAGCTATCGTGCCGGCAGAGGATGAAGTCGCCGCAGTCAATCGCTGGATTGCCAAGAAGTATGGCGAGCTGGTACCCGGCAAGGCAGTCAAGCAGAAGCCCGTCAATTCGACTGCCTTCAATGCAGGCATCGAGGCCGCGGAAGACTTCTCTCTCCATACGCCTGTCGAGGAGCAACAGCTTGCCATCGGGTGCTCGTCATGAGCCGGTGGGATGGCGAAGAGCGTCGCACTGGCAATCGCCGCCAGGCAGATATACAAGCGGCGCTCGAACACTACCGCGGAGAGCTGGACCGGATGCACGGACAGTTCCTGCGTGAGGCGCTCGAGAAGGCTGGATTAGGTGGCAAGGTCGTTGTGACCAAGCTGCATGATGAGGTGCTGTTCACTGTGGAGGTCTCGTCATGATGGACTGGCTTCGCACTGTCTCCTGGTTGCTGCTGACTGGCGGCCTGAGCTCGCCTCTCCGCGCGATTAAGGAGGGAGTGCCTTATCGTGTAGTCAAAGCGGGCGGCAGGCTCATCATAGAGGAAATTCCCACTCAATATGACGTTGATGCAGTTCGCTGGTTCAAATCCGGTGACCGCGTAGTTGTGTTACCACATGCTGGCTTTCACCGCAATGCTTGCGGCTCGGTCTCCTACCATGCACCAGACGGCAGGGTATGGGTTCGTCGTGATGGCGCCTCGTCCGACGTCTTCTTTTATCCTCACGAGCTTGATTGGGAGCAACCGCAATGAGCATCCATCTCCGCATACTGCCCAACAAGGCAGGCAACCGGTTCCGCGTCCAGTATCGTTGTCGGTTTCTCTTTTGGACGTACTGGGTCGATACCAGCTTCGTCCGCGCACAAGGGCGTCGTCTGCCTGTCGTCTATCCAACCCGAGAGATGGCAGAGGAGCATCAAGCTGAAGTCGCCCGAGTCCATCGTCTCCGTCATTCGAGTAACTGGTAATGGAACGGTGCGAACAGCATGGGATGTCACTCCCGTGCCCTCTCTGTCAATTCGGTGCGTGGCCTCTTCGCGACCTCAGAGCCGTGGCCGACTTCGCCGGCAAACCGGTCGACAGGCCGGATGGCTTGGTGCCTGAGCACCAATATATCCGGCTGAGTCAGGTAGTGCGTTCTATCGGGCGTCGCTGGGTTGAGTTGGAGGCCATCAAGGTCACAGTGCTCCGTCCGATATGGGCGACCAAGAATGCGCTGGTCCGAGAGGCGAGAATCGGCGCGATCGACATCGGCAAGCTCGAGAAGGCGGCAGGCCTTATCGCCCGTGGACAGACAGCCGACCCGGACCCCGTCATCAACTGCTACTTGCAGGCCATCCTGGAGGATGAATCAGAATGGTGATGCTGATGGCTTGTTCGGGATTATAAATAGCTCACAATGCTGTCAAGATATTCGAGGTGACAGTTATGAGCATACCATCAACTTTGGACATAGTGGAAAGCCTTTTTGAAGAAGGTATTTTCGAAACACAAGAACTTGCTGATAGGGTAGAGAGCATGATAGGTCGTCGCCCGCCTACTAGCACTCTCGCTAATTATCGATCATTATTTCGTCGGTTCGGGTCTACTTGGAGGCAAGAGCTGCGAAGCATGAATCGCCAATGGGCAAAAGATAACCCAGAGAAAAAGCTTGAAGGAACTCGTGCATGGGGTTATAAAAATCCAGCGCGCATGTTGCTAGGTCAAGCTAGACAGCGTGCCAAGCGGTTAAAAGTGCCTTGCACTTTAACTGAGCATGATATAGACCTATTATTGGAGGGGATGACCTGTTCAGTGACTGGTCTATCTCTTAGTTTCACCAAGCATGAAGGAGACTCGTTGAAAAATCCGTGGACTCCATCATTAGATCGCATAAACCGCCAACTAGGATATGCTGCAGGCAATGTCCGTGTAGTGTGCTGGTTATTCAATCATATGCGCGGGGATTACTCGGATGAGAATGTTATGAGGGTGGCTAAAGCTCTGGTGGAGTCTATAAATGAATGAGGCTCTTGAAGCAGTACCCCAAACGGTTATTTCCTACGATAATCCGCCTAAGGCTACTATCGACTTTGAAACGCGATCCGCTTGTTCCTTAAAAGACTGCGGGTCTTGGCGCTATTCGCTGGACCCAACAACCCAAGTCATGTGCCTTGCTTTTCGCATGCCATATTGGGAAGAAGGAAGAACAGCTCTCTGGCACCCAGCTTTTGAGCACCTCGGTGTGGAAGAGGCTGACTGCCCTGAGCTAGAGGAGTTGTTCAAGTGGATTACTGATGGCAACCTGGTTGAAGCCCACAATGCCTGGTTTGAGAGGGGCTGCTGGACCAACATCTGTGTGCCCAAGCTAGGATGGCCCGAAGTCGGCCACGAGCAATGGAGATGCTCTGCTGCCAAAGCAGCGGCATACTCCTTGCCGCGTTCGCTTGAGAACCTGACCGCTGCGCTCCGCCTTCGTGTCAAGAAGGACACCGAGGGCGCCAAGGTCATGAAGAAGATGGCCAAGCCTCGCAAACCTCTGAAGAGGGATGTGCAAGCATGGCTGGATGAAAACGCCGACCTTCCATTGCCAGCGAAGAAGTGCGTCACGACTCTCTACCCGAATGACGATGGCACGTATGACGTGACAGCCGAGTGGGAAGGCGGGGAAGAGACGCATCGGCTTCCGGTGTTCTGGCATGAAAGCGCCGAGCTGCTCGAGATTCTGTGCGCCTATTGCCGGGTTGACGTCTTGGCGGAAGAAGCTGCTTCCCATCGCCTGCGTGACTTGTCGGCACGTGAGACCCAGATGTACTTGATGGACCAAGCCATCAACCAGCGTGGCTTCCAGCTCGACCAAGAAGGTATTGAAGCTGCACTGGAAGTTGTCAATGGTATCTATGCAGAGCTGAACGCTGAACTGGTCGCCTTGACCAATGGAGAAGTTCAGAAGGCGACGCAACGTGCGCGCATGATGAAGTGGTTCAATGAGAACGGACTTCCACTTGAAGACACGCAGGGCGATACCATCGATTCATGGCTCCGGCGGCAAGACCTGGAGCCCGACGTCCGTCGCGGTCTGGAGCTCGTCAGGGCTCTCGGACGGTCGAGCACAGCCAAGTTCGTAGCTGCGCAGAATTGGGCTCACCCAGACACCTGGCGGGTGCACGGTGGGCTGTTATACCACGGTGCAGGTACAGGCAGGTGGTCCGGTTCAGGCGTACAGCCTCACAACTTCCCCCGCGGCGACATCAAGGACATGGAGCTCGCTTGGGAAGTCATCAAGACCCGTGACATCGCTTACATGGAGATGATGTATGGGGATGTGATGACCCTGCTCTCTCACGCCTTGCGCGGGATGATTATCCCCACACGAGGCCGCAAGCTGATGGTGGCAGACTATGCCGCTATCGAGGCGCGGGTTCTGCTTTGGCTGGCAGACGATGAGGAAGCCCTGGAAGTCTTCCGCCGTGGCGATTGCATCTACATGGCAATGGCGACGGAGATATACGGGCGCCTCATCGACGACAAGGTGAAGTATGCCAACGAGCGCCAGATGGGCAAGCAAGCCGTGCTTGGTCTGGGCTATCAGATGGGGGCCAAGAAGTTCCAGGCAACCCTTGCAGAGAAGTGGGGCATCTTCATCGAGCTCGACTTCGCCCAACGCATCGTTGACGCCTACCGTGCGAAGTTCTGGCGTGTCAAGAAGATGTGGTGGGACCAGGAAGCCGCTGCAATCGCCGCCGTCAAGAACCCAGGTCGCACGTTCCGCTGCGGCAAGGTCTATTGGCGTGTCATCGACGGGTTCCTGCATTGCAAGCTGCCAAGCGGTCGCCTGCTCGGTTACTGTGACCCGCAGGTGCATAAACGCAAGACGCCTTGGGGAGCAGAGCGTGATGCTCTCACCTATATGGGTGTTGACCCGTACACCAAGAAGTGGCGTCGTCAGGATACCTATGGCGGCATGCTTGTCGAGAATATCACCCAGGCGACTGCTCGCGACTTGATGGCGGATGCCATGCTCCGCTGCCACCAAGACGGCACCTATGATGTCATCCTTAGCGTGCACGATGAACTGCTCGCCGAATGTGATGAGGGCGTCGGTAGCGTCAAGGACTTCGAGGCGGCGATGGCGCATACAGAGGACTGGGCGGCTGGTTGCCCGGTAACTGCGGAAGGCTGGACCGGCTACCGCTATAAGAAGTAAGGAGAATCAAGTGGAGTTCGGCTTTCGCCTTCAAAACTACAAGCATCAGCAAGATGAGTGGGACCGACATCGTGATGACGACGCACGAGCACTCCTCTGGCAGATGCGGACCGGCAAGACCAAGGCTGTTCTGGACCTGGCGTGCTATCGTCGCCTGAAAGGAGACATCCAGGCCGTCCTGGTCATCGCTCCCAACGGCGTTCACGTGAACTGGATACGTCGACAGCTTCCCCAACACATGTGGGAGACTGTGCCTTATGTCGCTCATGCTTGGCAGGCTTCCGAGGCCCACAAGCCGGAGCATGCGGCATCGTTGGAGAAGCTGCTCTCCATCAACGGTCAAGCGCTGGCCGTGCTCGCCGTCAATTCGGAATCCATCATTCATGACAAGCCGGCGAAGATTATTCGTCGGTTCTTGAAACGGCATGAAGGCAAGGTGTTGCTGGTTGTCGATGAGTCCCATGACTTCAGGTCGCCGGGCTCAAAGCGCACCAAGCGGGCTCGGTCGCTCAAGCGGTACTGTAAAGTCCGACGCATCCTGACAGGTACTGCGGTATCCAACAGCCCGCTTGCAGCCTATAGCCAGTTTGAGCTGTTGTCGGACCATGCCCTCGGCTTCCAGAACTTCGCCGACTTCGAGAGCCACTATGCCTACTATGTCCAGGAGCGGACAAAGGGAGGCAGGTCATACGAGCGGCTTGACCATTATCGGAACCTGGATGACCTGCAAGGACGCATGGCAGAGTGGTCCTCTGTCGTCCTCCGCGAAGACGTCGACGACATGCCTGACCTGGTTATGGATGAGCGCACCGTGGTGCTCCCGGAAGCCATGATGAAGGCCTATCGCACCTTGCTCAAAGAGATGATTCTCGAGCTTGAGGGCGGTGGCGAAGTTGAGGCGATTGATGGCGGCGCTCGACTGGTCAAGCTGCAGCAGATGCTTGGTGGCTTTGTCGTCGATATGGATGGCGTCGTCCGTGAGCTGGTCTCGGATGATGAGAACCCTCGCCTGCAGTCGATGCTCGAGGATGTGAAGGAGTCCGACCGGAAGTGCATCGTATGGTGCAAATACCGGGAAGATATTCGTCGGGTTGTTCGCGCATTGACGGCGGCGGGTATCAAGTGTGTCGAGTATCATGGAGCTATCCATTCACAGTCCAAACGACAGGAGGCGATCGACGCATTCAATGATGACCCCAGTGTCACGGTCTTTGTCGGCCAGCCGAAAGCCGGTGGACAGGGACTTGACCTATCGGCGGCAGACCTCATCCTCTGGTACTCTCACACGTTCGACTTGATTGAACGGGACCAGGCGAATGAGCGTGCCACCCAGATTGGTGGCAAGACCGTTACCATCAGGGACTACGTGACACCTGGAACAGTTGACGAGTACATCCTCGCCAACTTGAACCAAAAGCGGTCGGTGTCCGAGTCGCTCGCCGGTCGCGGATTGCGTGACCGGCTGCTGGCTCTGTTCAGGCAGCAACTGTAGTACCCGACCTGGGCCGCGAACAACGGCTCCGCAATACACGACCCGGCGTTACACTACACCCACTGACGCACGCCGGGCAAGCCGCCCGAACGGGTGGCGACAGGCAGACCCAACCACTGACTCCGAAGGAGAGCAACATGACCGAAGATACCAAGACCGGCGCCGAGGGTGCCACCGAACAGCCGAAGGAGAAGACTCCTGGTGTGGGCGACCTGGCGAAGGACCTGATCCGCGCCGGCAAGACCAACGAGGAAGTCCTCGCCTCGGTGAAGGAATCCTTCCCGGATGCCAAGACCTCGATGGCCAGCATCAACTGGTACCGCAACAAGCTGCGTGGCGACGGCGAGAACGTCCCGACGGCTCGCGAGCTGAAGGCGGAAGCCAAGGCCGAGCAGAAGGCCGCGAAGGAAGCTGCCAAGGC
>Ga0172382_10005993_pt1 | contig 17897 bp, 17 predicted proteins | sample Leawel138RmetaG_FD_122245 | JGI IMG/M metagenome (GOLD analysis project Ga0172382, IMG submission 122245) | Leachate microbial communities from a municipal landfill in Southern Ontario, Canada - Leachate well 138R metaG | ecosystem: Engineered > Solid waste > Landfill > Unclassified | place...
AGCCCGGGGCGGCGGGCGGGGCGCCCTCCTCCGTGGTCAGGCCCATGAAGCCCAGGGGCGCGCCGTCCGCGTCGCGGGCCACGGTCAGGGCCGCGCCGGGCAGGTATTCCCGGCGCACCAGCCGCGAATAGAACTCCAGGTCCCCGGGGGCGAGGAAGTCGTGGGTGGCGCGCACGGCGGCCAGCCACAGGGCGTGCAGGGCGTCCAGGTCCCGCGCCCGCCCGGGGCCCAGGGTCAGGCCGTGGCCGCGCACGGGCCGCAGCCGCCCTGGCGCGCCGCCAGGTATTCCTCCAGGCAGCGCCCCAGGCGGCGCATGCCCTCCTCGATACGCTCGGGCTCGGAGTTGGTGTAGTTCAGGCGCAGGGTGTTGTCGCCGCTGCCATCCACATAGAACGGCCGCCCGGGCACGAAGGCCACCTTGCAGCGGATGGCCCGCTCGAACAGCTCCATGGACGAATAGCCCTCGGGCATCACCGCCCAGAGGAACATGCCGCCCTCGGCGCGCGTCAGGCGCACCTCCGGGGGCAGGTGCCGCGCGGCGGCCTCCTGCATGGCCCGGCACTGCCTGCCGTAGCACTCGCGGATGCGCGCGATGTGCGCGTCCAGGTCGTTGGTTTCCAGGTAGCGGTACACGATGCGCTGGGTCACGGTGCTGGTGTGCAGGTCGCTGGCCTGCTTCACGCGCACCAGGGCGTCGCGCAGCGGACCCCGGGCCACGATCCAGCCGATGCGAAAACCCGGGGCGCAGACCTTGGAGAAGGAGCCGGTGAGTACGCTGTTCTCGGGCCGCAGGGCGTAGACAGGGGGCTGGTGCTCCCCGGCGAAGCGCAGCTCGCCGTAGGGGTCGTCCTCGGCGAAGAAGGTGTCCGTGCCCGCCAGGAGCTCGGCCACGGCGCGGCGCTTGGCCGGGCCGTAGGTCAGCCCCGAGGGGTTCTGGAAATTGGTCACGGCGTAGAAGGCCTTGACGCCGCGCGCAAGCTCGCGCTCCAGGACCTCCAGGTCCGGCCCGTCGTCCTCCAGGGGCACGGTGCGGAACTCGGGCTCGAAGACCGAGAATGCCTGGATGGCGCCCAGGTAGCCCGGGGCCTCCATGAGCACGGGCGAACCCTTGTCGATGAGCACCTTGCCCATCAGATCCAGGGCCTGCTGGGAGCCGGTGGTGACCAGGATGTCGTCGGCGGTCACGTCCAGGCCCTTGCGCTCGCGGTAGCGCGCGGCGATCCACTCGCGCAGGGGCGCGTGGCCCTCGGTGGTGGAGTATTGCAGGGTGGTGCGGCCCTCCTCGCCGATGACGTGCGCGGCGGCCTCGGCCAGCTCGCGCATGGGGAACAGGCCCGGGTTGGGCAGGCCCCCGGCGAAGGAAATGACCTGCGGGTCGGCGGTGACCTTGAGGATTTCGCGGATGAACGAACGGTGCACGGAGCTCATCCGTGCGGCAAAGGGAGAAGACATGGGCCAAGGCTCCTTCGGGAGGAAGGTTCTGGTTGCGCCGTGCGGGAACGGCGGTTTCAGCGCGCCGCGTCCGCAGCGGCTCGCAAATCTGCCGCCGCGCGCCGGGGGTCGGACGCGCGGCAGATGGCCGACACCACGGCCAGCCCGTCGGCCCCGGCGCGCAGCACGTCGGCGGCGTTGGCCGGGCCGATGCCGCCGATGGCCACCAGGGGCCGGGCCGTGGCGGCGCGCAGCCGGGCCAGGCCCTCCAGGCCCCAGGCCGGGCCGGTGTCGGTCTTGGTCGGCGTGGCGAACACGGGGCTCACGCCGTAGTAGTCCACGTCCAGCCCCCGGGCGGCCTCGGCCTGGGCCGGGGTCTCCACCGACAGGCCGATCACGGCCTGCGGCCCCAGCAGGCGCCGGGCGTCGTCCGGGTGCATGTCGCCCTGGCCAACATGGACCCCGTGGGCCCCGGCCGCCAGGGCCACGTCCACCCGGTCGTTGACCAGCACCAGGGCGCCGCTGCCCTCCAGGGCGGCGAGCACCTCGCGGGCCAGGGCCACGAAGGCCCGGGTGCCCAGGGTCTTCTCGCGCAGCTGGACCACCCGCGCGCCCCCGGCCACGGCCAGGCGCGCCGTGGCGACCACGCCCCGCCCCGCGCACTGGGCCGCGTCGGTGACCAGGTAGACCGTGTAGTCCGGCGCCGGGCGGCCCATCACCCCTCCACGCGCACCTGGGCCTCCAGGTCGGCGCGGTCCAGGGTGTAGAGGGTATCCAGGAACTGCGCCTGCATGCCGCCCGGCCCCTGGGAGCGGGCGGCGGCCGCGCCCCCGGCGGCGGACATCACGGCCATGCCCGCCACGGCGGCCTCGAAGGGATCGGGCACCACGGCGGCGAAGGCCCCCGTCAGGGCCGTAGCCGTGCAGCCCATGCCCGTGACCAGGGTCATGAGCTCGCTGCCGCCGGAAACAAAGGCCGTGCGCCGCGCGTCGGCCACGGTGTCCACCGCCCCGCTGACCACCACCACGCAGCCCGCGGCCCGCGCCACGGCCCGGGCCACCTCCTCCACGCCGCGCCCGGAGTGGGCGCTGTCCACACCGCGCGTGGCCCCCGCGCCGGCCATGATCGCCTCCAGGCGCGCGGAGTCCACGGCGTCCAGGGCCCCGGCCACGGCCAGGATCTCCGAGGCGTTGCCGCGCAGGATGGCCGGGCGGACCTCGTGCAGCAGGTCCAGGGTCGTGCGGGTGCGCATGCGCGAGGCTCCGGCGCCCACGGGGTCGAGCACCACGGGCACCCCGCGCCCGGCCGCCGCGCGCCCGGCCAGAAGCATGCTGCCGACCCACGGGCCGCTCAGGGTGCCGATGTTGAGCACCAGGGCTCCGGCCAGGGCCGCCAGCTCCTCCACTTCCTCGGGGGCGTGGGCCATGACCGGCGAGGCGCCCAGGGCCAGCAGGGCGTTGGCCGTGACGTTCATGACCACGAAATTGGTGATGTTGTGCACCAGGGGCCGCTCGGCGCGCACCCGCTCCAGGGCGGAGTGGACCGAGGCGATGGCGTTGCTGGCGGGCATGGGCTTCTCCTTGCTTGCGTGGCGCGTGACCTTCCACTGATACGCAAACCGCCCAGGATTTCAAGAGCTCCGGCGCCCGGGAGCGGCGGGGGGCGCATATTTCCCGCGCCGCGCCCCCGGGAGGGCTGTTTTCCTTGACAGCGCGCGCCCCCCGGGCAAGGTTTGGGCATACCCCGGCGGGTAGGCGCCGGGGCAACCGCCGCACCGGAGGCCCGCGATGCGAAAATGCATGGATTCCGCCAACCTGCACCGTCGGCTGAACAAGATAACCGGCCAGCTCAACGCCATCGGCAAGATGATCGACCAGGACGTGCCCTGCGAGGAGGTCCTCATCCAGGTCAACGCCGCCAAGAGCGCCCTGCACAAGGTCGGGCAGATCATCCTCGAAGGGCACCTCAGCCACTGCGTGCGCGACGGCATCGAGCACGGCGACGCCGACAAGACCATCGAACGCTTCGCCAAGGCCGTGGAACACTTCTCGCGCCTGTCCTGAACGCCGCACGCGCGCGCCCGCGCCGGGCATGGCGACTGCCGCTCTTGCTCCCCCGCCCCTGCGCCGCGCGCGAACGCCGCCCCCGCGCGCCCTCCCCCTGCCCCAGCCAGCCGCCCGGCTCCGCCCGGGCGGCTTTTTTTGGCGTTGACAGGCCCGCCCCTCCAGGCATACCCATACCCCCTATGGGTATCTAAAACAGGAGGGACGCCACCTTGCACCGTCTGCTCGCCTTTCTCGACAAGGACAACCGGCTGGAAATCCTGCTGCTGGCCGTTTCGGGGCTGGCCCTGGGGGCCAGCTTCCTGGCCGGGGAGGCCCTGGCCGCGGACCCGGCCTGGGCGGCCGTGGTGCTCTGCGGCGCGCCGATCATCAAGGAGGCCGCCACGGGGCTGTTCACACGGCTCGACATCAAGGCCGACGTGCTGGTCTCCCTGGCGCTCGTCGCCGCGGTGGCCATCGGCGAGGTGTTCGCCGCCGGGGAAATAGCCTGCATCATGCGCCTGGGCTCGCTGCTGGAGGAACGCACCGTGGCCAAGGCGCGGGCGGGCATCGAGCGCCTGGTGCGCCTGACCCCGCGCACGGCGCGGGTGGTCGATGGCGGCGCCGGGCGCGTGGTGCCCGCCGAGGAGGTCCGCGTGGGCCAGGTTCTGCGCGTGCAGCCCGGGGAGGCCGTGGCCGTGGACGGCGTGATCACCGCCGGGCGGACGGCCATCGACCAGTCGGTGATGACCGGCGAGTCCCTGCCCGTGGACAAGGGGCCCGGCGACGAGGTCTTCAGCGGCACGGTGAACCAGTTCGGATCCTTCGACATGCGCGCCGAGCGGGTCGGGCAGGACAGCGCCCTGCAACGCATGATCCGCCTGGTGGAGTCGGCCGACGCGGGCAAGGCGCGCATCGTGGCCGCCGCCGACCGCTGGGCGACCTGGATCGTGGCCCTGGCCCTGGCCTGCGCCGGGGGCACCTGGCTGGTCACCGGCGAGGTCATCCGCGCCGTGACCATCCTGGTGGTCTTCTGCCCCTGCGCCCTGGTGCTGGCCACGCCGACGGCCATCATGGCCGCCATCGGCAACGCCACGCGCCACGGCGTGCTCGTGCGCCAGGGCGACGCCCTGGAGCGCCTGGCCTCCGTGCGCCGCCTGGCCCTGGACAAGACCGGCACCCTGACCCACGGCGCGCCGCAGGTCACGGCCGTGGAAAGCCTGGACCCCGCCCTGGGGCCCGGAGCCCTGCTGGCCCTGGCGGCCTCGGCGGAGTTGCGCTCGGAGCACCCCCTGGGCCGGGCCGTCGTGGCCCACTGGCTGGCCCAGGGCCGCCAGCCCCCGCGCGAGCCCGAGGATTTCGCCATGCTCCCGGGCCGGGGCGTGCGGGCCCTGGTGGACGGCGCGCGCGTGCTGGCGGGCAACGCCAGGCTCCTGGAGGAGCACGGCGCGGCCCTGCCCCCGGCCCTGGCCGAGGCCGTGCGCCGCCACGCAGCCGAGGGCGCCACGGCGGTGCTCCTGGCCGTGGACGGCCGGGCCGTGGGCCTCGTGGCCCTGGCCGACACCCTGCGCGAGGCCGCCCCGGCCATGATCCGCGACGTGCGGGCCCTGGGGCTCACCCCCGTGCTGCTCACGGGCGACCACGAGCAGGCCGCGCTCCACATCGCCCGGCAGGCGGGCATCGCCGAGGTCCAGCCCGGGTGCCTGCCCGAGGACAAGCTGGCCCTCATCGACCACTACCAGGACCGCGGCCAGCCCGTGGCCATGCTCGGCGACGGGATCAACGACGCCCCGGCCCTGCGCCGGGCCCATGTGGGCGTGGCCATGGGCGGCGTGGGCAGCGACATCGCCGTGGACGCGGCGGACATGGTCCTGGTGGGCGACGACCTCGCGCCCCTGCCCCATGTGGTGGCCCTCGCCCGGCGGATGATGCGCACCATCCACCTGAACATGGCCCTGGCCATGCTCCTGAACGCCGTGGCCACGGTCCTGTCCATGCAGGGGCTCATGGGGCCGGTGGCCGGAGCCCTGGTGCACAACGCGGGCTCGGTGCTGGTCGTGCTCAACTCCACCCTGCTGCTGCGCTGGGCCCCGCGCGCGGAGCCGGAACCGGCCGCCCCGCCCCGGGCGCGGGCCGCGGCCGCCGGCCGCTGATCCCGCCGCAATCCCCGTTTTGCGCGGCCCTGCCCCGCTTCTTGCGCGGGCAGGGCTTTTTTTACGCTGGCGGGCTTCCCCAGGTGCCCCGGCTGTGGTACTTTGGGTGCCACTGGAGCATCGTATCCGACTGGAAGGAGAGACATCCATGGGAGTTCTGGGCAGCTCGCTCACCCTGCGCAAGCAGCCGAAAATCAGCGACACCGAGTTCGCGCAGCTGCGCGATTTCATCTACGACAAGACCGGCATCAGCATCCCGGACAAGCGCAAATACCTGCTGGAAAACCGCCTGGGCACCCGGCTGCAGGAGCTGAACCTCGCCTCGTTCAAGGACTACTACGACTACCTGCGCCTGGACGCCAACAGGACCAGGGAGATGGACGCGCTGTGCGAGCGCATCACCACCAACGAGACGAGCTTCTTCCGCGACATCAAGCAGCTGACCATGTTCAAGGACCACATCCTGCGCGAGACCATCGAACGCCAGGAACAGGCCGGGCGCAAGGAGCTGTCCATCTGGTCCGCCGGGTGCTCGTCGGGCGAGGAGCCCTACACCCTGGCCATCATGCTGCATGAGGTCCTTGGCATGTCCATCATCGGCTGGCGCATCCGCATCACGGCCAACGACCTCTCGCCGGCCATGCTGGAAAAATGCCGCCGGGGAGTCTATGGCGACTACGCCTTGCGCACCACGCCCAAGGGCATGCTGACCAAGTATTTCGACGACGTGGGCGGCGGCGAGTTCAAAATCAAGTCCAAGGTCCAGAAGCTGGTCAGCTTCGGGCCCATCAACCTGTCGGACCGCGCCCAGGTGCGGCGCGTGCCGCCCTCGCAGATCGTGTTCTGCCGCAACGTGATCATCTATTTCGACGATGTGATGAAAAAGCAGGTCGTCTCGTCGTTCTACGACAACCTCGTGCCCGGGGGGCACCTGTTCCTGGGGCACTCGGAGAGCATCCACAAGCTGTCCACGGCGTTCCGCCCCGTGTTCAAGCCGGGCGGCATCGCCTACGTCAAGGCCTAGGCCCCGGGCGGCGGGCAGCCCCCGGACGAGGAAAAAGAGCATGGCCGGCCCCGCGCCGCGCCACACAGATACGGAGGACAGGCGTGTACCAGATCGACACCAGCGCCGCGAATTTCCCGGAAGCCGACGACTATGTGCGCGGGTTCTTCCTCTATGTGGACCCGGACCACGAGGCCATGGTCGCCCTGTACCGCGTGACCGTGGCCAGGACGCTGGCGGCCCTGCGCGCGGGCTGGGCCTTCCCGACCATCGACCAGCTCATGCCGCGCAACGTGGAGCACCTGCGCGACATGTTCTACCAGGAGCAGCAGGGCGGCGCCCGCGAGATGGTCGACGCCGAGACCAAGATCGCCTCCTTCCCCGACGTGTACTTCCGCCTGCGCGAGGTGCTCGACCGGCCCACCAGCTCCGCCGACGACGTGGCCGACGTGGTCGGCACCGACGTGGCCCTGACGGCCAAGCTGCTCAAGCTGGTGAACAGCCCGCTCTACGCCTTCGCCGAGCCCATCGACTCCGTGTCCCACGCCGTGTCCCTGCTGGGCGTGCGCGAGGTATCCAACCTCGCCCTGGGCATCTCGACCATCAATTTCTTCAAGGACATCCCGCCCGAGCTGATCGACATGCGCACCTTCTGGAAGCATTCCCTCAGCGTGGGCATCTTCTCCAAGCTCCTGGCCGCCCGGGTGCGCGGGGCCAACACCGAGCGGCTGTTCACCGCCGGGCTGCTGCACGACGTGGGGCGGCTCATCCTGTTCAAGAAGCTGCCCTACGCCTCCACCCAGGCATTGATCCACGCGCGCTCCAACATGCTGCCCGTGGTCGACGCCGAGACAGACGTGTTCGGCTACGACCACACCAACGTGGGCCAGACCCTGCTGGCGGCCTGGAACTTCCCCCAGGAGATGACCGACCTGGTGCGCTTCCACCACACGCCCATGCAGGCGCCCATCCCGCTGGACGCCGCCATCGTCCAGGTGGCCGACAACCTGGCCAACGCCGCCGAAATCCCGGCCGGCGGCAAGTTCGTACTGCCCGGGCTCGCCCCCGGGGCCTGGGAGCTGCTCGGCCTGGGGCCCGACTCCATCGAGCCGCTCATGGAGCTGTACGACCTGCACATCGAGGAGGTCACCGAAACCTTCCTCTAGGGCGGGCCCCCGGTTGCGGGCTTGCCTTCGCGGCACCGAGCGACTATAATTTCAAATGCGCCCGCCTCATGGCGGGCGCAGTGGTCCCCGCCCCCACCGGGCCGCACCGGGCCGGGACGGTTCCGCCCGCCCCCAGTCAACAGCAAAGCCAGGCGGCCATGACCATCAAATACAACGTCGCGTTCATCAACCCCTTCCTGGAAGCCGTCATCAACGTGCTCTCCACCATGGCCATGGTCTCCGCCACGCCCGGGCGCCCGTATATCAACACCCGGCGTACCTCCCAGTGCGACGTGACCGGGCTCATCGGCATCACCGGCCACGCCGAGGGCACCATCGCCCTGTCCCTGTCCAAGGGCGCCATCCTGCGCATCGTCGGCAACATGATCGGCGAGGAATACACCGACCTGAACAACGACATCGCCGACGCCGTGGGCGAGCTGACCAACATGATCGCCGGGCAGGCCCGCCAGAACCTGTCCGTCCTGGGCCTGAACTTCCGGGCCTCCACGCCCTCGGTGGTCATCGGCAAGGGCCTGCGCGTGGCGCATCCGGCCTCGGGGCCCATCCTGACCATCCCCTTCACCACCCCCGACGGCGACCTGGTGGTGGAGGTCTGCTTCGTGCGCGCCCAGGAGGTGGCCGTGGGCAAGGAGGTGGCCGCCAAGGCCCCCGACGCCAAGGCCAAGCCCCCCGAGGCCCCCGAGGCCAAGGCCGCCGCCCCCGAGCCCGCCCCGGGCCCCAAGCAGGAAAAGATGGACCAGAACGCCATCGACAAGTTCTTCGACTAGCCCCCGCCGCCGCGCCCCGGGGCGCCCGGAACCCGCGCCCGGGCCAGGCCCCGGCTTCCGGGGGCGAAGCTTTGGGGGGCGGCGCCAGCGGACAGTCGCACGCCGATGCTCACCGTGCCCCGGTGGGGCGGGGCTTTGGGGATGCGGCGCCAGGGAGCGCCGCCGGGGGCAGCCGCTCCCGGGGGCAAGCCAGGCGCCCGGCACGGCGCCCTCCGGGCGCGGGCACGCGGCGCCGCCGCGCCTGCGGCACCCGGGCCGGGCCCCCCGGCACAGCGCCCCCCGCCGGAAAGGCGCCGGGGAGGGGAAGAACTCCCGCTCAGACAGGCCCCAGGCGCCATGAACGGACAGGCCGGATTCCATATGGAATCCGGCCTGTCCGTTCATGGCGCCGCCGTCCCGGGCGCGGCGCCGTCCGGGCGCCATGCCGGTGGCGGGGGGCGGCCAGGGGCGCCGCCCCGCAGAAGCCGCGCTACCCGGCCACCACGGCCCGGTCGCGCCCGCCCTCCTTGGCGGCATAGAGGGCGGCGTCGGCGCGGGCGAAGAGGCTCTCGGCGGCCTGCCCGGGGCCGTCGGCCTGGGCGATGCCCGCGCTCACGGTGATGCGCAGGGGCGGCTCGATGCCCGGAAAGGTCATGGCCGCGGCCGCGTGGCGCACGCCTTCGACGATCTCCAGGGCCCGGGCGCTCGCCGTGGCGGGCATGATCAGGGTGAACTCCTCGCCGCCATAGCGGCAGGCGAGGTCGTGCCCGGGGCGCACGCCCCGGCGCACGGTGCGGGCGAACTCGCGCAGCACGAGGTCGCCCGTGGCGTGGCCCCAGGTGTCGTTGACGCGCTTGAAGTGGTCGATGTCGAAAACCACAAGGCACAGGCTGGCCCCGGGGCGCAGGGCGGCCAGTTCCTCGGCCATGCGCGCGTCGTAGAAGCGGCGCATGTACAGCCCGGTGAGGCCGTCGACCATGGCCAGCTCGAAGAGCCGGGCGTTGTCCAGGCTCACGGCCAGCACCGTGGCCACCAGCCGCAGGGAGGCCAGGACATCGGGGGCGGCGGAGGCGGCATCCAGGGTCAGGGCGCCAAGGATCAGCCCGCTGGAGGCCACCACGGGCAGCACCAGGCAGCCCTGGCCGGGGGCGGGCCCGGCGGGCAGCGGAGCCGGGGCGCCGGGCAGCGCGTCGAAGGCCATGTCGCGCTTTTCGGCGAACACGCGCCCGAAGGCCCCTTCCGCCACGGGCACGGTCAGCTCCGGACGGGCCGAGGCGTTGCCGGAAAAAACGCGGTCCAGGGTCAGGGTGGCACCGTCGGAAGCCAGGGTCCACAGGGCCGCGCGCGGCGCGGCGGCGAAATCGGCCAGGGTTTCCAGGGCCATGTCGGCGACGGTGTCGCGGTCCGATGCCTGGGCCAGCATCCGCGAGGCGAAGTTGAGCAGGAGCAGGGTCTCGCCCAGGTCGGTTTGGGACGCATGCATGGCGGCTCCTTGCCCGGCCGGGCCGGGAGGATTCGAGGTCCGGCTCACAGTTCCACGACCATGCCGTCGCGGGCCATGAGCACTTCCAGGGGGGTTTCGGGCATGAACAGCCGGGCGTAGCGGCAGGTTTCGTCGTGGAAGGCCTCGATGGAGGCGTCGTCCAGGGTGGGTTCCTGGTGGAAGAGGCACAGGGCGCGCACTCCGGCGCGCTTGGCCAGCTCCACCCCCGCGATGTTGGAGGAGTGGCCCCAGTCGCGCTTGCTCGTGCTGGCGGCCTGGAAGGTGTACTGGGCGTCGAAGACAAGCAGGTCGGCGCCGCGGATATGCTCCAGGAACGGGTAGTCCGCGGCCTCGGCGTCCTCGCGGTGCTCGCTGTCGGTGGACATGACGAAGCACTTGCCCCGGGCCTCGAAGCGGTAGCCGTATGAGCCCCCGGGGTGGTTCTGGGCGAAGGGGGTCACGGCCATGCCGCCGATCTCGACGCTGCGGCCCGGGGCCAGGGTCTCGAAGCCGATGTCCGCGCCCAGGTCGTCGAAGTTCACGGGGAAGAACGGCGGGGACTGCTGGGTGCGCAGGGCGCGCTCCAGGGCCTCGTGGCAGCCGTGGAAGCGGATCACGTTGCCGGGCACATAGGCCGGGGTGAAGAACGGGAAACCCATGAGGTGGTCCCAGTGCAGGTGGGTCATGATGAAGTCGTAGCGCCCGCCCGAGGGACCGCGCGTGGCCAGGACGGCAAGGCCCAGGTCGCGCAGGCCGGAGCCGCAGTCCACCACAACCACGCCCTCGCCGCCGCCGTCCACCTGCACGCAGCAGGTGTTGGAACCGTAGGTGCCCCACACGGAAAACGGCAGCTCGGAGTCGATGAAGGCGTCCACGTCGGCGCCGGGGCCAAGGCCCTTGCGCGCCGCAGCCCGCAGGGCCCGGGCCACCTTGCGGCGGATGGTCGGGGCGGTGGTGGACACGGGCAGCGATCCGCGGCAGCCCCATACGGTCACTTTCACGGCGGCACCTCCTCTCGGCGCGGCGGCGGTTCGCCTTTTATACAATCGTCGCGGCAGGAGGTCAAAGCAGCGGCGCGGCGAAAGACACGGGAGGGCGCGCGGCGCGGCGGCCCTAGTCGAAGTCGGCCAGCAGGGCGCCGACGTGCAGCTCGTCGCCCAGGGCGTAGGTCTGGTACTGCTGGCGCAGGCGCCAGACGGCCTGCTGGAGCTGGTCGGACGAGATGCCGTTGCGCAGGGCGGAATATGCCTCCACGAAGGCCGCCAGGCTGTCGCAGACCTTGATCAGCTCGCCGTCCTTGGGGTCCTGGTCGTCGCGGTTGGCGGGCCCCTGAAGCTCCTCCCAGGTCACGGGGCGGACCGCGCCGTCCCGCACGGCCACGGCCTGGAACTCCGAGCCCGTCTCGCGGCCGAGGAAATAGCCCAGCCGCGCGGACAGGTCGGCAAAGCCCCCGGCCTCCAGGGGCCCGTAGACCCGCCGGGCCAGCTCGCTCTCCTCGTACTGGCGGATGAGGTCGCCGATGGTGCGCACGGATTTTTTCACCGGCGAGATGATGTCGCGGGTGAGCACCTCGGGCAGGTCGTGGAACAGCCCGGCGAAGAAGTTGTTCTGCCTGCGCGCCGGGCAGGCGCCCACGGACAGGCTGAAGAACCAGGCATAGGCCGCGACGATGAACAGGTGGCCCAGCACGGAGGTTTCGGGGATGCGCGGGGTCTGGGACCAGCGCGTCTGGAAGCGCAGCTGGCCGCACAGGTGGGCGAAGCGGCCCAGAACGGACTCGGGCCCGGCCAGCAGGTCGCCCACGCCGCGCAGGTCGGTGAAGCGGCCCAGCCCGTCGACGAAGGACTGCTCGATGCCGGCCTTTTCGTCGTCCCAGGGGCCCAGGTCCTTGATGAGGTTGAACTCCCAGCTCGAGGCGTAGAGGTGGGCGGCGTCGAGGATGCGCCCGGCCAGCCCGGCCTGGCCCTGGGGCAGGGACAACCGGGCCCGGAAGCGGTCCCAGAACTCGCGGCCCACGGGCAGCAGCAGGGGTTCGAGCTGGTCGAGGACCCAGGCCGTGAGCTGGCGGTGGTGCTCGGGATTCTCCTTGATCTTGTAGAAGATGGGCGGCTTGATGTCGGTTATGACCAGGCGGTAGAAATAGTCGAACAGGCCGCCCTCGACCACGGCGTCGCCCAGCTCGCGGCGCCGGGCGGGCGTCATGTCCCGCGAGTTGAGCATGAAGAGCATCCAGGCGGCCATCATCTTGTGGGCCTGCTTGTCCACTTCCAGCAGTTCCACCGGACGCAGCTTGTCGTTCCAGCGCTTCATGGTCGTGCCGGAGAAAATGAATTGCAGCAGGCTCTTGCGGATGATCGGCATGGCGGCTCCCGTTATGGGCCCCACCCTATCCCGCAGGCGGGCAAAGCTCAAGGCCGACGGCGCCGCCGCAGGGGCCCCGCGACGGGCGCCGGGCAGGCGCCCAGGCGCGGGCTCCGGTCGTGGACGTGGACGGCATAACTGGCTCGCTGCCGAGGCGCCGCGCGCGGGCTCCGGGTGCGGACATGGCCGCATGGCCGCGCGCATATTGGCGCCCCCCCCGCGCGGAGGCTCCCCGCCAGCGTTCACCGCAACTCGCCAGCGCGGATCGCCGGTGCCCCGGGCGGGATCCCCGTGCCGGGCTGGCAGGGGCGCAGCCCGCGCGGGCCGGGGCCCGACGCCCCGCCCCGCGAAAAAGGCCCTCCAGGGGCTTCCCAAGCGGAAATTTTTCGGGTAGGTTTCCGGTCCCTGTTACGTTTCGCGCCGTATACAATTTCGATTGACAGCCCGGTGCAAAGCTCTTAAGGAGCTTTGTTTCCGACTTCATGACCCGAGGAGCTTCCTATGAAGACATATAGCCCCAAGCAGGGCGAAATCGCCCGCGAGTGGTTCGTGGTCGACGCGCAGGACAAAATCCTGGGCCGCCTGGCCACCCAGATCGCCACGCGGCTGCGCGGCAAGCACAAGCCCGAGTACGCCCCGCACATGGACACCGGCGACTTCGTCGTGGTGGTCAACGCCGAGAAGATCAAGGTCACCGGCGCCAAGCTGGAACAGAAGAAATACTACAGCCACTCCGGCTATGTCGGCGGCATCCGCGAGATCGCCCTCAAGGACCTGCTGGCCAAAAAGCCCGAAGAGGTCATCCGCAAGGCCGTGCGCGGCATGCTGCCCAAGAACCGCATGGGCCGGGCCATGCTCAAGAAGCTGAAAATCTACGCGGGCGGCGAGCATCCCCACGGCGCGCAAGGCCCCAAGCCGCTTGACATCTAGCACGCACCGCAAGGAGTGAGACAATGAGCGAATTCTTCTACGGTACCGGCAAGCGGAAGACCTCCGTCGCCCGGACCCGCATCTACCAGGGCGGGACAGGCCGCATCATCGTCAACGGTCGCCCCTACGAGGAGTACTTCCCCCGGGCCACCCTGCAGATGATCATCCGCCAGCCCCTGAACCTGACCAAGACCCTGGGCAAGTTCGACATCAAGATCAACGTCGACGGCGGCGGCATCGCCGGCCAGGCCCAGGCCGTGCGCCACGGCATCACCCGCGCCCTCATGGAGTTCGACGGCGGCCTGCGCCCCTCCCTGAAGAAGGCCGGGCTGGTCACCCGCGACGCCCGCAAGAAAGAGCGTAAGAAGTACGGCCAGCGCGGCGCCCGCGCCCGGTTCCAGTACTCCAAGCGCTAGGATCGGTTCTCACGCGGTGCTCTTCCGGGCGGGCTTGCGCTTTGCAGGCCCGCCCTTCGCTTTGGCCCCGGGCGGCCCGCTCCGCCGCCCGGCGGCCCCCACCCCTCGGAGGCGCCATGTCCACCGGAACCAAGGTCCAGCCCCGGCTGCTGTTCGCCGACGCCAAGGGCACCATCTACGACGACCCGGACCTGCTGCTGCTGTGCCGCCGGGGCGACGAGCTGGCCCAGCCCCGGCCCCAGGACCTGACCCCCCTGCCCGAGGGCAGCGACGTGTTCCTGCTGCCCGGGCGGCGCGCCGTGGGCCTGGACCCTGAAACAGGGCAGGCCCTGGCCCTGGAGGAGAACGCCGTGGCGGCCTTCGTCTGCCCGGCGCATACCGTCACCGGCGTGGCCGCCTATGCCACCGACCAGGGCGCCCCGCGCCTGCCGCTCATGGCCTACGCCGCCGTGGGCTTCGCCGAGGGCCGCTTCTGGGTCTGCGCCAAGCGGGTGGACGAGGACCGCCGCCAGGTGTTCAGCGGCATCCCCGAGGAGCGCATCGCCCAGGGCGCCCGCAACCTCCTGGCCAAATACCCCAAGAACCGGCTGGTGGCCCACCTGGGCCGCTGCGCCCTGACATTCTGCTGCCCGGCGGCCAAGAACCTGGCCCTGGGCCGCTTCGAGGCTCCGCTGCCCACGGCGCGGACCTGCAACGCCCGCTGCGTGGGCTGCATCTCCCACCAGCCCGAGGACTCGGGCTTCCCCTCGCCCCAGGGCCGCATCACCTTCCGTCCCAGCCCGGCGGAGATCGTGGAGGTCATGGCCGAGCACGCCCGGCGCGAGCGGCGCCGCCCGGTGTACTCCTTCGGCCAGGGCTGCGAGGGCGAGCCGCTGACCGAGGCGCGGACCATCGCCGAGGCCGTAACCCGCTTCCGCGCGGGCGGCGGACGCGGCACGGTGAACGTGAACACCAACGCCAGCCTGCCCGAAACCGTGGAGCCCCTGGCCCGCGCGGGGGTGGATTCCATCCGCGTGTCCATGAACAGCGCCGACCCCGGGCTCTATGCCGCCTACTACCGGCCCCAGGGCTACGACGGGCTGGCCGCCGTGCGCCAGACCGTGGGCCAGGCCAAGGCCCACGGGCTGTTCGTGTCCCTGAACCTGCTGTTCTTCCCCGGCGTGACGGACACCGAGGGCGAGCTGGAGCGCCTGGCGGCCTGGGTCCACGATCTGCGGGTGGACTTCATCCAGCTGCGCAACCTGAACCTGGACCCCGAGCTGTACCTGGAGCTGGCCGCGCCCTTCGTGGGCGGCCCGAGCATGGGCCTGGCCAACTTCAGGAAGCGCCTGAAAAAGCACTGCCCCTGGCTGGAATTCGGCTATTTCAACCCCTACCTGGGCGAGCGCGAGGCCCCGGGGGCGCCGTAGGCCCGGCGTCCCGGTCGCGGCGCATGAAAAAGCCCCGGAAGGCAAGACCTCCCGGGGCTTTTTCGCGCAGCGCGCGCCGCGCCGTCAGCAGGACTCGGGGAAATGGACCACCACCTGCTCGGCGTCGTCCTTGCCCATGCGCTCCACCGTGCCGATGACCCAGGCGCGCTCCTGCATGCCCTCGGCGCGGGACACCACGTCCAGGGCCGCGTCCTCGGGCACGATGAGGATGTAGCCGATGCCGCAGTTGAAGATCTGGAGCATCTCCGGCCAGGTCATGCTCCCGGCCTCGCGCAGCCAGCGGAACACCGGGGGGATGTCCCAGGCGCCGAAATCGATATGCGCCGCAACGCCCCGGGGCAGCACGCGCGGGATGTTGTCGTAGAATCCGCCGCCCGTGACGTGGCACATGCCGCGCACTTCCAGCTCGCGCATCAGGGCGCGCACGGTGCTCACATAGATCTTGGTCGGCGCCAGGAGCACCTGGGCCACCGTGGACTCCGGCTGCCCGGGGAAGGGGTCCTGACCCTTGAGCCCTGCGGCCGCGGCCAGCTTGCGCACCAGGGAGTACCCGTTGGAGTGGACCCCCGAGGAGGCCAGCCCCACGAGCTTGTCGCCGGGGCGCACGGTGGAGCCGTCCACGATGCGCGCGTTGTCCACCACGCCCACGCAGAAGCCGGACAGGTCGTATTCGCCGGGGTTGTAGAAATCGGGCATCTCGGCGGTTTCGCCGCCCAGAAGCGCGCATTCGCCCTGCTTGCAGCCCTCGACCACGCCTTCGAGCACCTTGGCCGCGCGGTCCACGTCCAGCTTGCCCGTCGCAAAATAGTCCAAGAAGAAGAGAGGCTTGGCCCCCTGGACCAGAATGTCGTTGACACTCATGGCCACCAGGTCGATACCGATGGTATCATGGACATCGTACTCGAAGGCCAGCTTGAGCTTGGTGCCCACGCCGTCGGTGGAGGCCACCAGCACGGGCTCTTCCATGGCCGTGGTGTCGAGCTTGAACAGGCCGCCGAATCCGCCGATGTCGGTGATGACGCCGCCGGTGAAGGTCGAGGCGACCATGCTCTTGATACGCGAGACAAAGGCGTTGCCCGCGCCGATGTTCACTCCGGCTTCGGTGTAGGCCTTGCTCCTGTCGGTCATGGGAACGCTCCTTGCAGGGAAAGATCGGGACGCACGGGCGTCGAGGGGTGCGTTATAAGTGTTTCGCGCCCAATCTTCAAGGGAGTATTTTCATGAATAATCACGGCTTTTTCGCGTCTGGCGGGCCCTGGCGGGCCCTGGCCCTGGCGGCGGCCCTGGCGGCGGCCCTGGCCCCCGGCCCGGCCCCGACGGCCAACGCCACGGGCGAGGGCGGCGCCCCGGCGCAAAGCGTCCGGCCCGCCCCCGGGCCCAGGAGCTTCGGCACCGGGAGCGGGGATATCCAGGTCGGCCGCGACCCCGCGACCGGGGCCGAGGTCATCCGCGTGACCCCCGCGCCCCGGGAGGAGCCCCGCTACGATGTGCCGCCCGTGGAGGTCCGCCCGGAAATCCACTGGCCGCCCAAGAAAAAATAGCCCGGGCCCCGGCCCGCGATCCGCCAGGAGGGCGCATGCATCCGGCCCAACTCTGGAAACCCTTGGCGGGCGGCAAGGTCCAGTGCCGCCTGTGCGCCCATTTCTGCGTGCTGGCCGACGGCCAGCGGGGCCAATGCGCCGTGCGCATCAACGACGGCGGCGCCCTGTTCACCCTGGTGGCCGACCGGGTGGCGGCCCTGGCTGCGGACCCGGTGGAAAAGAAGCCCCTGTTCCACTTCCGCCCCGGGACCACGACCCTCAGCCTGGCGACCGTGGGCTGCAACATGAGCTGCGCCTTCTGCCAGAACGCGAGCCTCTCCCAAGGGCCGCGCTCGGGGGAGCCCGTGCAGGGCCGCCCGGCCGACCCGGCGGCCCTGGCCCTGGCCGCGCGGGAGCACGGCTGCGCCAGCCTGTCCTACACCTACTCCGAGCCCACGGTGTTCTTCGAGCTGGCCCGGGCCACGGCCCAGGCCGCCCGGGCCCTGGGGCTGGACAACATCCTGGTCTCCAACGGCTTCATGAGCCCCGAGTGCCTGGAGGCCCTGGGGCCGCTCATCCAGGCGGCCAACATCGATCTCAAGGCCTTCTCCGAGGATTTCTACCGCGAGCTCTGCGGCGCGCGCCTGGGGCCCGTGCTGGACAACCTGCGCCACATCAGGGCCCTTGGCTGGTGGCTGGAGGTGACCACCCTGGTCATTCCGGGCCTCAACGATTCCGACGCCGAGCTGGCGGCCCTGGCGCGGTTCATCGCCACGGAGCTGGGGCCCGACGTGCCCTGGCATGTATCGCGCTTCCATCCGGACCACCGCCTGCGCGGGGTGCCCGCCACGCCGGTGGCGACCCTGGAGCGCGCCTGGCGCCTGGGCCGCGACGCGGGGCTGCGCTTCGTCTATCCCGGCAACGTGCCCGGGCACGACGCCGAGTCCACCCGCTGTCCGGACTGCGGCGCCCTGCTGCTGCGCCGCACGGGCTTTGCGGTGCGCGATGATTTCCTGGGCCACGGCCAGCAGCGCGGCCGCTGCCCCGGATGCGGCCAGCCCGTGGCCGGGGTCTGGTAGCAGCCGGGCGCCCAAAGGAAGCGGGGCGGACCTTGCCAAGGCCCGCCCCGTTCATGCCGCATGGGCACCGCTCCCCGCCCTCGCCGCTTCAGACCACAACGTCCACGGATGCG
>Ga0172382_10005994_pt1 | contig 17894 bp, 17 predicted proteins | sample Leawel138RmetaG_FD_122245 | JGI IMG/M metagenome (GOLD analysis project Ga0172382, IMG submission 122245) | Leachate microbial communities from a municipal landfill in Southern Ontario, Canada - Leachate well 138R metaG | ecosystem: Engineered > Solid waste > Landfill > Unclassified | place...
ACGATGCCGTACATGTCCTCTTTCGGTTCGCCGACGCTCAGCCCGCCCAGCGCGTACCCGTCAAATCCGATGGCGACGGTTTCCTCCAGTGATTTCTTCCGCAGGGAGGGGAAAACCCCGCCCTGAATGATCCCGAAAAGGGCCTGCCCCGTGCCGCTGCGCCGCGACTCCCGGGACCTCGCCGCCCACCGGAGCGTCAGTTCCAGGGATTTTTCCGCATACTCCGAAAGCACCGGATATGGGGTGCACTCGTCCAAGCACATCATTATATCAGAGCCGAGCGTTTCCTGAATGCGAACCGCATCAGCCGGCGTGATGAAGCACCGTGTTCCGTCTATATGGGACTGGAAGAGGACCCCTTCATCCGTAATCTTCCTCAGGGCGCCGAGGCTGTATACCTGGTATCCTCCGCTGTCCGTCAAAATCGGCCGGTTCCAGTTCATGAACCGGTGCAGTCCGCCCAGCCGTCCGATCAGCTCGTGACCGGGCCGGAGGTAAAGATGGTAAGTATTTCCGAGGACTATTTCAACCCCAAGGCCGGCCATCGTCTCGGGAAGAAGACCCTTCACCGTACCCTGCGTGCCGACCGGCATGAACGCGGGCGTCTGCACCTTTCCGTGCAGGGTGGTCATTTCGCCCAGCCGCGCCCCCGTTTCCCTGTCTTCATCAATTATCTTAAAACTAAAGCCCATTTTAATTTCTTTTTTGCTGCCGTTCGGTCCTGAAATCCTAAGCACGAAATCCTAAATCCTGAACAAGCACAAATATCAAAATTCAAAATTCCAAAACACGCTTCGCGGAGTTTGGGACATTAAAATTTTGGATTTTGAAATTGTTTAGGATTTAGTGCTTCGGATTCAGGATTTTCCCAATGCCCAAGGCCCAGCGACCTATGCATCAAGCCTACAGAATCAGCATACAATCCCCATAGCTGTAGAACCTGTATCTTCGCTCAATCGCCTCCCGATACGCCGCTTTTATCCGTTCCGTGCCGGTGAAGGCGCACGCCAGGAGAAACAGCGAAGATTTCGGAAGGTGAAAATTTGTCAGGAGCGCATCCGTTTTCCTGAATCTGTATCCCGGATAGATGAAAAGGTCCGTAGCCCCGCTTCCGGCGCGGACCCGGCCCGCGCCGTCCACGGCGGATTCAAGAACTCTCGCCGATGTCGTCCCGACCGCAACAATTCTCTTCGCGGCGTTGATTTCCCCCGCAGCTTCAGCGGAGATCTCATAATTCTCCTCTTCCATCCGATGGTCTTCGACTATTTCCTCCTCTATCGGGATAAAGGTCCCTAAACCGACGTGGAGCGTCACGGCCGTCACGCTTACCCCGCGACCCCTCAGGTCGCGAATCGTCTTCTCCGTGAAGTGCAGCCCCGCCGTCGGAGCGGCGATGGAACCCGGCTTCGCCGCATAAACCGTCTGGTACCGCTCGATGTCCCGCGGCGCGCTCCGCCTGCCCCCCCGCCGGATATAAGGAGGGAGCGGGGCCAGACCGCACCTGCGCAGAAAGGAATCGAAATCGCCGACCTGGAATTCCACCAGCCATTTCTTATCCGTAACACGGCTGATGATTTCCGCCCGCGATCCGTCGTCGAACCAAACGGCTGTTCCCGGGGCCGCGCGCTTTGCGGGCTTGAGAAGAACTTCCCAGACCAGGGGTCCCTTTTTCGAGAGGAGCAGCATTTCGATCTTTGCCCCCGCTGCGGCCCCCGCTCCCTTCCGCCCCGACAGAAGCGCAGGCACGACTTTCGAATCATTGAGGACAAGGACATCCCCGCATTCCAGATACCGGGGGAGATTATAAAAACAATCGTGTGCAACCGGATCGAGGGACCTGTCCAGGATCATCATTCTGGACTTGTCCCTCTGCTCTGCAGGCTCCTGCGCAATCAGGTCCGGATCAAATTTGTAATCAAACTCCTCAGTTTTCATATCAAACACATGGGGTCAGTCCGAATATCAAGTAATACCCGATCCAAGGTAAAAGATGTTGCAGCCTGTTATCGCGTGCCGAAATAAACCATAGCCAGCCCCGCGATCATGGCGAAAAATCCGAACAGGCGGAGCGTACCTTCCGGCATCTCGCCTATCTGCGCCAGGACCGACTTGATCCGGCCGGGAAAAGCGAAGTACGGCAGGCCTTCCAATATCAGATAAAGTCCGAGTGCGCAGATAAAGATCCTCATTCGCCGTCACCTGATTTCGACTCCTCCCAGAGCCGGTCCATTTCCTCCAGCCCCGCCTGTTCGGGAGTCAGTCCCCGCTCCTTCAGCCGTTCTTCGATATAACCGAAACGGGATATGAATTTAAGCAGAGAGGACCTCAGAGCGCCTTCGGCGTCCACGCCGGCGAAACGGCTGAGGTTTACCACGGAAAGGAGGATATCCCCGATTTCTCCCTCCACATGCCGCTTTTCGCCTGTTTCCAGTGCTTCCCTGAGCTCGCGCGTTTCTTCTTCAATTTTCGCCAGCACGTCATTCACGTCCGTCCAGTCGAACCCGACCCGGGATGCTTCCTCGGTAATCTTCTGGGCGCGCAAGAGGGAAGGCAGAGAGGGGGAAATCCGGGAGAGTTTTCCGCCCCTGTCTTTCTTCTCCACCTCCCGCTTGATCTTTTCCCAGTTGCGCTTGATCTCGCCGACGTCGCGGACTTTTGCATCTCCGAATACGTGCTCGTGCCTCCGGATCATTTTTCGGGTAACTTCCGAAATTACGTCCGAAGCGCCGAATTCCCCTGATTCCTCAGCCATCCTCGACAGAAATAGGATCTGAAACAGGAGGTCTCCCAGTTCTTCCCGCAGGTCGGCGGCCGTTCCGCCGTAAACGGCGTCAAGAACCTCATGCGCCTCTTCGAGGAGGTATTTTGCTGCGTCCTCTTTCCGCTGGCGGATATCCCATGGGCACCCCTTATCCGGAGATCTCAAAATCCGGATGACGTCGAGGAGCTCGACCAGCGCATCGGCTGCGCTTTTTTTCCCGAAGCTGTTGCGGTCCATGATTATCCGAAGGATGTCCGATTCGAAAAATAAAAAAACCCCGGTGACGGGGTATGAACAGCGGATTGATGCAGCTCAGCCTTTTTTGCCCAGAGTCTTGAGAAATATTTGAATGCCTTTACGGATCGCGGCGGCGTTCTTGAGCAGGCTCAAAACAGGCGTTTCAATCCCGGGGCGGATAGCGGTATCGACCAGACTGGTAATCTGCCTGACCCGGCCGAGCGCCGTTGTCAATCCTTCGAGCCCGGTTTTCAACATGACGGAGGAGACCGTCAGATTTCCCGTTACCTCCTTGATATCGGAGAGAATGCCCGGAAGCTTCCCGTTGATCATTTCCAGGATGGCTTCGATATTCCTGGCTGTCTTAAGTACCTGCAGTATAAAAAATGCGACAAACAGCGTCAGCAGAAAAAACGACAGGCTGATGATGGTAAGGCTGATCTCCCAGTCCATAAATCTCCTCTTGAGAATTCAGGCGTTGGGCGTCAGGCGTTTGGCGTTGGGATACTTACGAGATCGACTTGGCTTCTGGATGCCCAATGCCTAAAGCCTACCGACTAACGCCGTTCCTTTACGCCTTCTGGCGTTCCTTTTCTTCCTTGTACGCCTCTATCCCGGCGTCAACTGCTTTTTTCAGACGGCTCCGACTGTCATCCAGGGCTTCCTTTCCCGTATCAGCCAGGTGATCGAGCTTCTCATGGACTTCTTCCGCTTTCCTCTTAACTTCCGACTGGATGCTTTTAAAATGCACCATCATGTTATCGTAAGCTTTTTTGCTTTTCTCGAGGTTCCGCTCGTATTCTTCCTTTGCCTTCGTAACCAGTTCTTCCGTTTTTCTGGCTATATCCTCCCTGGTCTCTTTCCCGCTCTTCGGCGCGAAAAGAATGCCCAAAGCGGCCCCGATCAAGCCCCCCACCAGAACCCCTTTCAGAAAATCCGCTTCCCTTCCCATAACCCCTCCTTATACGGGCCGCTTTGTAATGGCCGCCCTGAATTCAGATCGTGCGATATCGAACATAATAATAGGAATATCGGCCGTTTTGTCAAGGAAGTTTAAATCAAGGCATCAGGCATTGGGCTTCAGGCATTTGGTTCCGGAACGCGGGAAAAAACCTCGAGTCTGTTGCGTCTATTGCGTCCGGACTGCGGGAAAGGCGCGACCGCGGAAAATTTTTCCAGTCTTTAAGGTATGTACATGATTACTAGCTAACAAAATTATACCCTGCCCAATACCAATACCAATACCTAATACCTAATACCCAATACCCAATGCCCAACGCCCAATACCTATATTTACAATCGTCCTTCGGCGCGCAATTTTGAAATAATCGCCTGAATTTTCGGCATGGCCTCGGCAGCAGCCATCTCCCCTTCGAGAATGGCCTCATGCCGCTTGCTGAAATCAGCGGACCCGATCTGGCGGGTTTTCGGGCGAATAACTACATCCGCTCCGTCCGTTTCATTGGACCCGATTCGGGCATACATTATATCGACCGCCTGGAGCAGCGTCTCGATCGTACCCTGGGGAATACTCTCGACAAACGATGATATATCAACAGCTATGACGACATCCGCGCCATAACGCCTTGCCGTCCTCACCGCGACGGGGCTGACGACGCCTCCGTCCACATAGATCCTGTTCCCGATCCGCACAGGCTGGAAACCTGAGACCCGGGACTTGAGACTTGAAATTCAAATTTCATTTGCGCACCAATTCAGAATGCCCGGATGCAAGGCCCCTCCTTCGACTGCGCTCAGGATAAACTCCGGCCAGATTGTCATGGTGAGCCTGTCGAACCACGAGGGCCAAGGGAAACGCCGCAGATGGGCGTTATCAATCCATCAGCAAAAAAAACGACCGAGCATCCAGAGTCTGGATGCTCGGTCGTTTATACCCTTCATGTTTTGTACTGTATTACTTCTTTGGAGCTTCCGCCGGCTTTGCAGGTGCCGCAGGCGCTGCCTTGTCAGGCGCTGCCGGGGCCTTGTCAGGAGCCGCAGGTGCCGGAGCCGGAGCAGGCGCGGGAGCCGGAGCCGGAGCTTCGGGCTTTTTGGGCTCTTCAGCCTTCTTGCAGCCAAACGTGAATCCCAGAACCACGACGAGCATCAAAGAGCAAATCAATGCCAATGCCTTCTTCACAATCTTTCACCTCCTTTACGAAAGCTTCAATTTAAATTGCCCGGAAGCTAAAATAAAAAACCCTTCTTGTCAAGAAATATTTTTATTCCGATTCCAGGCGCAATGCTTTGCAAAGGTTTAATATCAGATAAAAAGGTATGTGACAACACAAAAAGAAATCCGGTCCGGAACGCTCGCGCGCGCCCCCCTCAACCCCGGCTTGACACTTCCCTTTCTCTCGGTTAGATTGCCCTCCGGGTCTGGCGGCCCCAAGGCCATTTTTCAGGGCCGAATATCACTCATGAGCGCCAGAAAGGGGAATTCGGATGAGCGACGAAGCGATAAAGAAACGGACACAGGAGACGGCCAATAAACTCTTCGGGAAAGGGATCAAGATGGATCCGCCCTATCTTATGTGGAGAGAGTTCAATAAGGACCTGGCCAATGATTTCTCCAGATTCATCACCGGCAATCTGTATTCAAGAACGGTTCTGACTCTGCCCGAACGCCAGATGGTCGCCTGCGCCATGCTGGCCGCGCTCAGGGCGGGAGGGGAATTAAGACTGCATGTCAACGCCGCCCTGAACGTGGGTTGCGATCCCAAAAAGCTCGCGGAGATATTCTTCCAGGTAGCCACGTACGCCGGAATGCCCGCCGTCAACGAAGCGCTTGAGATTTATAAGGAAGTACTGAAGGAACGGGGCGAGTGGCCGATCAAATAAAAGTTCCAGGTTTCGAGACCCGGGTCCAGAGTTGGCTCTTCAGGTAACTCTGGGCTTCGGACTCGGGACTCGGAACTCCGGACTCAAGAGCGGCACGGCCCCAGGTGCGGCACCATGGCAGGAAAAGGTTTCCCCAGTATCTTCTCGAATTCCAGGCTGGTCTGAACAAGCCGTTCGAGATCTATTCCCGTCGCGATCCCCATGTCGTGAAGCACGGAAACAGCGTCTTCCGTCGCGATATTTCCCCGCGCGCCTTCTATAAAAGGACAGCCGCCCAGCCCTCCCAGCGACGCGTCGAATATACAAACCCCTTCCTCCAGTGCGGCATAGAGGTTGGCAAGTCCCCGGTCCCTCGTATTATGCAAATGGAGGGAAAGCCCGGGCAAGGCGGTTTTCATCCTTACTTTTCTCAGTCTCGATATTGTATCCCTGATCAGACGGGGATCGCCCAGCCCGGAAGTATCGGCAAGGCAAAGTTCGTCGGGACCGGCGCCGCAGAGCCGGCGGCAGAGTTCGATCACTTTATCGGCCGGAACAACTCCTTCGTAAGCGCATCCGAAGGCATTCATTACTCCCGCCCGAACGGAGACGCCCTGCGATTTCGCCTCGGATATCAGCATAAGCGCCTCGGAGAGAGCTTCCCCGACCGTGCGGCGGCTGTTCCTCATCGAATGGGTTTCGCTTGCGGAGACAAAGATCCCTACCCGTCCGACCCCGCACTTCACGGCCCTTTCCATTCCCCCCCTGCTCAGTATCAGCGCCGAGAGAATGACGTCCTTGTATCGGACAAGACCCGACCAGAGGTCCTCTGCGTCGGCCATCTGGGGCACGAGACGGGGATTGACGAACGAAGACACCTCTATTCTGCGTACCCCGCACGAGACAAGCTTCCCGATGAGATCGATCTTTGCCTGCGTGGGAATTATCTTCTTCTCGTTCTGGATTCCGTCCCTCAGGACCACCTCCTGGATCTCCACCTGTCCGGGCAACTTTATTTTCATGATGTAATCTCTATTGTTTGTTTAAGCCGCTTTTCAGGGACCGGCAACAAAAACTGAAAACCGGAAAACCGTATGTTTTGATCTACCCGCAAGAGCGGCTCCTGTCAAGCTCCGGCAGCGCCGTGAGGCCGTTGCTACGGCCGGCTGATTCTGGTATGATTCCGAATCTTTTTCAGTCCAGGAAGAAATGAAGACGTCAAAATTCGGAAAGATCACGTTTATTCACGGTCCGGACCGGGGCCGGTATCCCGGCTGCAATTCGATCTTCATCGACGACGGGGAGGGCGCCGTCATCGATCCCGGATCGAGCGAGCGCTTTCTGCTGAAAATACGCGACAAGGCCCGGTTTCTTTTCAATTCTCATTATCACGAGGATCATACCGCTTTCAATCATCTCTTCCCCGAAGCGCTGTTGTACGTGCATCGGGAAGAATCATGCTGCTACAGATCTATCCGGAACGTTCTGGACTATTATGGATTGCTCGGGAGCGAATTCGAGGGCTTGTGGCGGGACATCCTGATCGAGCGCTTCCACTACCGCGAAAGGACACCCGACGGGGAATTCCTGGACGGAGATGTATTTATCGTGGGCGGCACAAGGATGGAGGTGATCCATACCCCCGGTCACAGCCCCGGGCACTCGAGCTTCTGGTTCCCCGGCGAGAAGGTCCTGTTTCTCGGGGATCTGGACATGACTCCTTTCGGGCCCTGGTACGGCGACCGCGTCTCCGATATCGACCAGACAATCGACTCCGTCCGCAAAATCCTGGAGGTTCCGGCAGAGATATTCCTTTCCGGCCATGAATCGGAAATAATTGAAAAAGAGGACATTTTTCCCCAAGCCGAGGCATATCTGGATATTATAGAGAAGCGGGAAGGGAAAATACTCGATTACCTGGCGGAGCCCCGCGGCCTTGATGAAATCGTGGAGCAGTGGTTCATATACCGGAAACCGAGAGAGCCCCGCCATTTTTTCCTGTTCGGCGAACGCGCTCTGACCGGCAAGCATCTCGAACGCCTCGTCCGGAACGGAAAAATCCGCCTCGAAAAAGGAAAATATATCCGTAACTGAAACAGGGTAATAGGTTATGGGTTATAGGTAAAAGAATCTTCTCTTGTCCATTACCCATTACCCATTACCTATTGCCCGTTGCTGAGGGGGGGAGTTATGGTTGACGATGCCTTCATAAAGGAGTATCAAAAAAGGTTTGAACAGAAACTCCGGGAGCACGAAATCTCCGTCATTGAGCATTGGAAAGAGCGCCTCGACAAAGTCATACAAATGCGGCCCGAAGGGATCGCTTCCCTCCAGCTTGAATTGAAGAAAGTTTCTGATATGATGACCAACAGAATCCAGGCGCTGAAAAAAGGCTGAAATGCTGATGCTGAAAAACATCGTCAATTTCATTTTTGAAGTGGGAATGCTCAAGAAAACGCCCCGTACCGGGTTCCAGTTCCTCGGGTCGGGTTGTGAATCGGTGGCGGAGCATATCCTGCGGACAATGTTCATCGGCTACGCCCTCTGCAAGCTGGAACCGGACGTGGACGAGCTCAAGATCCTCAAAATGTGCCTGGTGCACGACCTTCCGGAGGCGAGAACCGGCGACATGAATTATGTGAACAAGAAATACGTGAGGGTGGACGAAAAAAAAGCCGTCGCGGACCTTGCCGAAACGCTTTTCTTCGGAAGCGAGATAGAGGAGACCATCGACGAATTCAATGCGAGAGAGACCAGGGAATCCCTGCTCGCGCACGATGCGGATCAGCTTGCGCTGATTTTCCAGCTCAAGGAATACGGGGACCTCGGAAACAAGTACAGCAGGGAATGGATCGGTTTCGCCAAACAGCGTCTATACACGGAAACGGCCCGGAGCATTTCAGAACAGATTATGTCAACCGACTCGTCCGATTGGTGGTTCAAGGACAAAAGTGATTGGTGGATAAATGGAAGCAACAAATAGAACACGTCTTCGCCGGATGTCTGTTTTTTTCCTGATCTTCGTACTTCCTCTGTTCGCGTCCGCATGCGCCAATGAAATGGCCGCCAACCTGCACCTCAAGTCGGGAATGGCCTACATCGAGGCGCGGCAGTACGCCGCGGCGATAAAAGAGCTCCTGGCCGCGGAAAAGGAAAACCCGGGAGACCCGGCGATCAAATACTATCTCGGCATGTCATATCATCTGAAAAACCTTCCGGACGAAGCAGTAAAATACCTGACCAGGGCGGTTGAACTCAAACCGGATTATTCCGAAGCATACAATTATCTCGGTCTCGTTTATGACGGAATAGGGCGCTACGACGATGCGATCCGCTCATTTCAGAATGCGGTTTCGAATATCCTCTATGAAACGCCCTCGTATGCGCTGAACAACATGGCGTGGAGCTATTTCAAAAAAGGGGACTACGAATCCGCCCTGGCCCGCTTCAAGGAGGCCATGGGACAGGAGAACAACCTGTTCAGCCGCGCGATGCTCGAAAAGAACATCGGCATGGTCTATTTCACCAAAGGGGACATGAGCCAGGCGTCCGCGCACCTCTCCAGGTCGCTCAACATGGCTCCTGAATTCACGGAAGCCCATTACTGGCTCGGGAAAGTGTACGCGGCGACGAAGAAGAGAGGCGCCGCCGTCAGGGAATTCCAGGAGGTAGTCAAGGCGGCTCCGGAATCCGAATTCGGCATCCGCGCTAAAGAGGAACTGGAAAAGCTCCCGGGCAACCGGCGATGATAAAGAGCGAAGATGCGAAGTTGCGAGATGCGAAGACAGGAAGCTGAGAGGGTGAGAAGTTGAGATGGTGAGATAAAAACCTGTGACGAAATAAACCTGACTCAAAGAAGTTTCCCGCTTCTCCGGTCCCAACACCTGACGCCCATTCCGGACGCAATGGACGCAACGGACCTCTTTCCCGCATTGCCCACCCTCCAAAAAAGAAGCTGAGAAGCTCAGAGGCTGAGATGACTCAATAGACGCAACGGACGCTACAGACCCCTTTTCGCCTTTCCCGCCCTTCCAGTCCATAACCCATTCCCTCTGCCTTTTCTTGACAGCCCGGGAAAAATGCCATAAATTGTCAAAGTTTTATTGAGGAGCGGCGCATGACATCCAAAAAAAAGAGGAAGACGGAAGATATCCGCGCCAAGAGGAGAAAAAAGAAGACCCGCTTTTTCTTTCTCTCGATAATAGTCCTAGCCGGAATCGGTTTTCTGGCCGTCCTTTTTTTCACGCTGTCGGACTACATCGATCTGATCCCCGGCAAAGCGGGCGCGCCGAAGAAGAAGGAGCGCCGGCAGGTCGTGCTCTATTTTTCAGACGCCAATGAAAGATTCCTCGTTACCGAAAAAAGGCTTATTCCCAAGGGGGCGGGACCGGAGGCCCAGGCTGAAGAAGTCATAAAGGCCCTGATCGAAGGACCCAAAACGGACCTGGTCGGAACTCTGCCCGAAGAAACCCGCCTGGAGAGCGTGTCGATTGAGAACGGCACGGCTTCCGTCCGTTTCGACGGCAGTCTGGTCGAGCAGCATCCGGGAGGAAGCGCCAGCGAAGCGGCAACCGTTTTCTCGCTCACAAATTCCCTCGTCTCCAACATCCCCGAAATAAAAAGAGTGCGCATTCTCGTCGAGGGCGAGGCGGAAACCCTGAAGGGGCATATAGATATAAGGACGCCCTTCGCCTTTAACCGGGAGATAGTCGCCCGGACTCCGTCTTCAGAGTAAATTATTATACCGAAAAGCGGGATCATGGCATCCAGATCAAAGCTGTCGAGGACAAGAAATATCGGCATCGTCGCCCACATCGACGCGGGAAAGACGACCGTGACGGAAAGGATCCTTTTCTATACAGGCAAAACTCATAAAATGGGCGAGGTGCACGATGGAGAGGCCGTGATGGACTGGATGCCCCAGGAACAGGAAAGGGGAATAACCATCACCTCGGCTGTGACGACCTGCTCATGGAAAAACCACGAGATAAACATCATCGATACCCCCGGCCACGTCGATTTCACGATAGAGGTTGAAAGGAGCCTCCGGGTCCTCGACGGGGCGGTCGTCGTATTCAGCGCGGTCGAGGGAGTTGAGCCGCAGTCCGAAACGGTATGGCACCAGGCCGACAAGTACGGCGTGCCGAAAGTCGCCTTCATCAACAAGATGGACCGGCCCGGAGCGGATTTTTTCGAGGCGGTCCGGATGATGAAGTCCCGTTTCGATTCCATTCCCCTGCCGGTGCAGCTCCCGTACGGAAGGGAAGAAAACTTTCGGGGGTGTATTGACCTTATCCGCAGAAAACTGATTACCTGGGATGAGGGGGGTCTGGGACTTACTTTCCAGGTTTCCCCCGTTCCGGAGGATGCCTCCGCCGAAGCGGAAGAGCACCGGGAGAAGCTTATCGAGTATCTCGCGGATATGGAAGACGGCATCGCCGATCTCTATCTCGCCGGCCGGGATGTCCCCGAAGACCTGATCGTCACGGCGCTCCGCCGTTCCACCATCTCGCTCAAAGGCGTGCCCGTCCTCTGCGGGGCGGCGCTCCGCAACAGGGGCGTCCAGCCTATCCTGGACGCGGTCGTTTCATATCTGCCCTGCCCCGACGAGATGCCTGCCATCCGGGGTCTGAACCCGCTCTCCGGGAAAGAAGAACAGAGGGAAAGCTCCGAAAAAGTCCCGCTCGCGGCATTGGCGTTCAAGGTAATAATGGACGAGGGCCGCAAGATGACTTACCTGCGCGTCTATTCGGGAAAGCTGCTGGCGGGCGGCGAGGTTTATAATTCGAGCAAGCGCAGGAAAGAGAAAATCGCCCGCCTGCTGAAAATGCACGCAAACAAAAGGGAGCGGATCGAAGAGGCGGGAGCGGGAAAGATCATCGCCGTCATGGGACTCAAGGAAACGACGACGGGCGATACCATCTGCGACGAGGGCCACCCGATCGTGCTGGAGCCGATCGAGTTTTACGAGCCGGTAATCACGCAGGCGATCGAGGCCAAAACGCCGGCCGACCAGGAGAAGCTCGCCGACGCCCTGCAGAAGCTGATGGAAGAGGATCCCACGATTAAATCGAGGTATGACGAGGAGACCGCACAGACGGTCATCTCCGGCATGGGGGAACTCCATCTCGAGATCCTGATTGACCGCCTGATGAGAGAATTCAACGTCCGGGTAAATATAGGAAGGCCCAAGGTCGTATTCCGCGAAACGATCGAGAAAAAGGTGGAAATCGAGAGGCGGTTCGACAAGGAACTGGGCGAAAAGAAGCACTTCGGGAATGTCAGGCTCCGCCTGGAGCCGAAGAAGCGCGGAGAGGGAATCGAAGTAAAGGATGAAATAGCTCCCGAGGCACTCTCTCAGGAATACAGGGATGCAATCCGGCAGGCGCTGCTCGAATCGGCGCCGAGCGGCCCCCTTTCCGGCTTTCCCGTCACCGATGTAAAAATCGCGATCACGGGGGCCGAGATACGTGAAGGCGAGTCCAGCGAGCTGGGATACAGGATAGCAGCGGCGACAGCATTCCGGGACGGGCTTGCCATTGCCGACCCCGTGCTTCTTGAGCCTGTCATGAAAATCAACGTCATCACTCCGAGCGAATTCATGGGCGAGGTGATCGGAGATATAAACTCGCGGCACGGGGTCATCCTGGCGATAAACCCCAAAGGCCATACAAGCGAGATAAGCGCCAAGGTGCCGCTGCAGAGGATGTTCGGCTATTCCACCGACCTGAGATCGGCAACCCAGGGCCGCGCCACTTTTTCCATGCAGTTCCTGGAGTTTGATAAGACTTAGAATTCGTAAGATTGAAATTCCATATTTCCCCTGATATAAGCGAAACAGAGGAAAAAGATGCCGGAAACGAGACAGGAAAAGAAAGGAACCGTCAGGGACAGGCTGCCTTTCCGGATAGACAAGGACAAGCTCATCAAGAGCATGTTCCGCATCAGCACCTTTATGGCCGCCCCGCACATGGACGGCCTGACCCATAATCTCTTCTTCGATGATTTCCACTTCGAGAGCGTATCATTGAGCGCGCCTTTCTCGGTGGATGAGATCATGAAAAAAATCCTCGATGAGACTGTGGATTCCCTTGGTTTCGACCGCGGCATTATCTGTCTCCTGGACCAGTCGAAAGAGAATCTCCTCACCAGGGTCGCCAAGAATTACAACCAGGAAGAAGCGGACAGGGCCTTTTCCGTGGCGCTGAACCTGAATAAGCACGACAGCTTCGAAACCCGCGTGGCGAAAACGGGACAGTACATAGCGCTGGAGGACTCCGAGACGGACCCGCGCCTTACGGATACCGACCGGAAGATCACCAAATTTTACAAGAGGGGATCAACCTTCTATGCGCCTCTGAGCATAGAGAACGAGGTCATCGGCATTATTGCGGTCTGGACGAAGAACAAGACCACTTTCTCCCCGGAGGAAATAGAGATTCTCCTGACCTTTGCCAACCACGTCAGCATCATCATCCACCTTGCAAGGCTTTTCGAGAACAACTGGGAGAGAATCCAGCAGCTGCTGATGCTGCAGAAGGCGGTCTCCGAGCTCAATTCGAGCTCCAGCCTGGACCATATTCATGATATCCTGCTTAAATACGCCGTCAAGCTGGGACATGCCGGAAAGGGAATAATCTATTTCCTGGATGTGGATAACAACCGGCGGCTGGTCTGTGATGAAGAAAAAGTCGCCGTGGACGAGAATAATGAATTCTCCGACCGGATCGAAAACTCCATCATCCGCAAGTCAATGGAGAGTGAAGCCATCCTGATCCGTCAGGTCGCCTCGGCGGAGAGGAAAGATTATCTCTTTCCCGATTTCCCGTCCGACATCGTGGTCCCCTTCCGGATAAGCCAGAAATTCCGGTGCGCGCTCTACCTCTGCAAAAAGGAGGGGACGTATACACAGGACCAGATAAACATGCTCGATATCCTGTGCAAGAACGCCGCGACTTCCTATGATAACGCCATCATGAATTCGAAGCTGACGCTTGAAGCGAAATCCCTGAAATCCGAGGTAGAAAAACTGAAGGAACGGGAAAACATCCTGTTGGGTTTCCACGACATCATCGGCAAATCCGCACCTATGCAGAAGATATTCCACGTCATTCAGGAAGTCGCAAAACACGACACCCATGTTCTCGTCCAGGGGGAAAGCGGGACGGGAAAAGAGCTGATCGCCCGGGCGATCCACCGGCAGAGCAGGCGCAACGCAAAGAGGTTCGTCGAGGTGAACTGCGCGGCTATCCCGGGAACGCTGCTGGAGAGCGAGCTCTTCGGGTATGAAGCCGGGGCGTTTACGGACGCTCGAAAGAGGAAAACCGGCCTGCTCGAGTACGCCAGCGGCGGGACGCTTCTGCTGGACGAGATCGGCGATATGAGCCTTCCCCTCCAGGCGAAATTCCTGCGCATGCTCGAAAGCGGCCATATCCGCAGGCTCGGCGGAACGGACAACATACCCATCGATGTCCGTTTCATTTTCTCCACAAACAAGGACCTGCACCGGATGTCTGCGGAGGGGTCATTTCGCGAAGACCTCCTGTACAGGATACGCATCGTGCCGATCATGATTCCGCCTCTGCGGGACCGGACGGAGGATATCATCCCCCTCGCGAAACACTATATTAAGGAGTTCAACAAAAAGCTCAACAAGCGCGTCATGGGATTTACCAAAGACGCGGAGAAGATGCTGGTCCGGTACGGCTGGCCGGGAAACGTCCGGGAGCTGAGGAACATTATCGAGCGCATTATGATCCTGCAGAATCTGGGAAGGAGCATTACGCACAAGGACCTGCCCGCGGAGATAAAAGAGAAAGACTCTTATGGCGTCAAGCTGGACGCGGCAACGATGCCCATCAACATCCAGGACGGGCTGGATTACAGGATTACCGTCGACCTCCTTACCCGCGAGATCAAAGAGAAAATACTGACCCGCGCCCTGACCAAGGGCGGAGGGAAAAAAGCGGCCGCCGCCCGGTTTTTGGGAATTTCGAGATACGCATTTCTTCGAGAGCTGAAGAAGCTCGAAAACCGCAATTCGTAAAACTGGGCGCTTATCGCACATTGCGTTCATAATCCGCACGCTTCCAGCCATCTGACCCCCCAAACATCGAAAAAGACCGTCTCGACGTGCGCCAGCCGCACGCTAATTCGGCCGGAACAGAATGGAAAGTGCCCAGGATTCATTGTGCGCGCGCCCTCCAAATCAGCTAAGCATATGTAATTATTATCCTCATCTGAAACCACGCGAGCACCCCAAATGGTATGCATATTGCTCTGGATAAAGACCGAGATCTTTGAATGGATATATGCCTTAAAGACAGATATTCATGTAGATGTGGGGAGGGTTGCTGTTCAAAGATCTCAATATTGAAATGAGTTCGCAATTCGCGTGAATAAAGAGGGTAAAGTCGATACGGAAGGCGTAGTTGAGGAAACTTCCAAAAGTAACAAAAACAAATCAAGGCCCGAGACGGATTTCTTCGTAGCCGGACAGACGCCAGGTTCGACGGAAACGGGTAATGCGGAAAAGCAGGACGGAAAAGGGGATGGAGAAAAGGAGAGCAAAAGTGAATCCTTCTTCGTTTCCGGAACTGAAACCTGAAAAACAGATTACCTCTCAACGTGATATCGGTGGATGGTTTTTTGTCCCTCCTTTCCATCCACCGACCCTCTTTAAGCTAATCTGAGGGGATGAAAGCCCTCTCGGTTCATATACGTGGATGGATGCCGGGGAATGGCTACCCCGGCATCCATTCTCATGAACTGGTCAAAAAAGCTGCCATTTTTAATCCACATCCAAGCCCAAATATGCTATTACAATCTTCCGACAGGGGTTGCGGCGTGAGTCGATCCCCCGGAACGTCCGGGGAGAATCGTTTCGATGCAGCCGTTTCGCACGGGAGAAATCGGATTTCGTTCGTTTGTTGCGCACGGCCTTCCTTTCCGGAAGAGCCTTCTCCGTAGTGTCCGCGTTCCAAGCGATTTCGGAAATCAAACGCCAACCACTTCAGATAAAAGGAGGAAGGAGGAGAGAAATGTCAGAGGAAAAGAAAGAGAGATTGACCCGGGCCGAGCGGCTCGCCAAGGAAAAGGAGAAAAACCTGAAGCACTGGGAAGCAGAGGACACACTCCTGCTGAAGCACCGGGAAGAGGCCTACAATATCGGCGGCGAAGATCAGATCAAGCGCCTCGCGAAGCAGGGCAAAAAACCGATGAGAGACATGATCAGCGCCCTGATCGATCCGGGCTCCGAGTTCTTCGAATTAGGTCTCGATGCCGGGTACAACATCGGCAAAGTCAAACTCTACGGCGGCGAGATTTATGAATCCGAAAAACGCGGGCATATTCCCGGCGGCGGCATGGTAACGGGCGTGGGCAAGATCCACGGCAAGGACTGCATGATCTTCGCGAACGAAAACCGCTACGCTGCCGGCACCTATTTCCCGATCACCCTGAAGAAGCACATGCGGGCCCAGGCGGTCGCCGAGCGCCTTCGCCTCCCCTGCGTCTATATCGCCGACTCCGGCGGAATCAACCTTCCGCTCCAGCTCGGCTGCTTCGCTGACGACGGCCATTTCGGCAGCATGTTCTATAACATGTGCCGCATGTCAGCCATGGGCATCAAGCAGTACACGCTTTCAACCGGCGGAAACACCGCGGGCGGCGCGTACATCGTCTATCTGGCCTCCGAGTCGATCATGATCGAGAAGCTCGCCTTCGCATTCCTGGCCGGCCCCCCCATGGTCAAATCGGCAATCGGCGAGACGGTTTCCCCCGAGGACCTCGGCGGCGCCTATGTCCACACCCAGCATTCCGGCGGCTGCGATCACATCGTAAAGAGCCAGGATGAAGGGATCAAGAAGCTGCGCGACATCATCGAATTCGAGCCCTCCCAGAGCCTTTACTGCGAACTGAAAAAGCCCGCGGAGCCCAAATTCGACTACAAGGAAATGATGCGGATGTCACCCGCCAACACGTATAACGCCATCAACATCAAGGAAACCCTGAAGTGCCTCGCCGACGACAGCTATTTCCATGAATACAAACCGACGTACGGCCTGAACCGCGGCGAGACGATCGTGGCGGGGAAGATGTGGATGAAAGGCATGCCGATCGGCGTGATCGCTTCGAGCGGAAACGGCGTTATCTACATCGAGGCCGCCCGCAAGGCGACGGAGTGGATGATCCGCTGCGGGAACTCCAACCTTCCGGTCATGTTCCTCCAGGGTTCACCCGGCTACATGGTCGGCAAATCCGAGGAATGGGGCGGCATCGGCAAGTACGGCTCCGACATGGTCCGGACATGCTCCGTCCTGAACGTCCCGAAGATTCAGTACGTCATCGGCCCCGACCACGGCGCGGCCAACTACGGCATGTGCGGCAGGGCTTTCCGCCCGGTGTTCTGCTTCACCAACATGAGGGGGCGCACCACGGTCATGTCCGGCGAAACCGCGGGATTCATCGTGGAGACCGTCCGGAGAAAGAACATCATCGACAAGGGACAGCAGGTCAATGAAGAGGAAATGGCCAAATTCCGGCAGATGATGAGGGACCGCTACGACGCCGAAGGCCATCCGTTCCTCACCGGCGCGCTCCTGTTCCATGACGGCGTAATCGCGTTCAGCGAAGCTCGCAATAAACTGGCGAGATCCCTCGAGCTCTGCTACCGGACTCCGATCGCCAGGACGGATTGGGGCGATCTGAAAGTATAACTATCGAATCGAAGGAGGAAATCTTATGGCAGATATCCTTTTGCAGGAAAGAACGGATGACGGCATCCTCATCCTGACGCTGAACAGGCCGGATGCCATGAACTGCTTCAACTTCGACCTGCTGGCCAAGCTCGCGGACGTGATCCGGGAAGCCAATTTCGACATGGACCTGCGCTGCATCGTCATCACCGGCTCCAAGGCGGGTGACGATCCCAAGAAATGGTCCTTCTCCACCGGAGCGGACCTGAAGGAGCGCAGGACGCTTACGCCCGATCAGGTGCGCCGGTTCATCTTCACGATCCGGAACACCTTCACGGCCGTCGAGCAGGTGCGTGTTCCCGTTATCGCCGCCATCAACG
>Ga0172382_10005995_pt1 | contig 17892 bp, 16 predicted proteins | sample Leawel138RmetaG_FD_122245 | JGI IMG/M metagenome (GOLD analysis project Ga0172382, IMG submission 122245) | Leachate microbial communities from a municipal landfill in Southern Ontario, Canada - Leachate well 138R metaG | ecosystem: Engineered > Solid waste > Landfill > Unclassified | place...
CCACAATTTGGCATGCATTCTCTCATTATCGGCTGTCTCTTCAAAAAGTTTTGCGATTTGCACATATCCTTCTTTGCGGGCTTTGCTTGCCCAGAAGGTATATTTATTACGAGCCATTGACTCTCCGGCAAATGCTTCTAACAAATTCTTCTCAGTTTTAGATCCTTTCAGTTCCATATACACCTCCACATTAATTAGTAATTTCTCTGTATTGATTTCAGATTATGATACCATTGCTCTAGTTTGTCTGCAAGGAGTATCAGAAAAAAAGATCGGAAGCTTATGGCCCTAAATAGGCAAACATAGAATCGCAGAGCAATGCAATCAAAAAAACTATTCGATCGCTTCAGGAATGACATACGGTCCATCAGAAATCCATGTAATATCCATAGACTTCAAATCCTTCTTCTCACGCTCAGCGATGCTAGATAGCGCCTGCGCTACCACTGTTTTGAAGGTAGTCGGAGAGTCTTTCAAATCTTCACTTAGGAAAGTTGATCCGTCCAAGCCTGGTAAACCTGGCCACCAAAGGGCATCTAGTTTTGGTGAATATAAAATGAGATGTTCCATAGGTATCCTTTGGAATACCTTTGTCCACATCTGCACCTGCCATTGCTCCGGAATGAACGTCCAATCTTTGCTATTGATCATCCTGAGAAAATTATCAGGTCCTGTAAGCGTCAGTAACGCCAACGTTGTCCTGTAGTTGATTCCACCGACAACGTTTCCCTTGTCGGTCGTATCTGCAATAATCACTAAATATCCGTTCTTACGTAAAATACCGAGGCTAGCAACCGCACTCTTGGCACATTGGTAATGGTTAATCCCCACGAATCCCGCATGGGTAACCACGATATCGGCTTTCTTCGCTGGAACCTTGACACTCTTGCTGATATGGACGACCGCAGCCTCGTGAGCGGTGATAAAATCCCCTGTAAAAACACCAGTCAAATGGAATTCATGGTCTAACGTTACGTTGACCAAAAAATCGATACCTGCGATGCGAGCAACCTCTACGGCCTCCTCATGTACCAAATTCCCAGCGAGATTCAAGTCCCGAGAATTCTCGTGCGTCATGAATGGAGCGCCATGAAACACAAAAGTCCCCTGTTCCCCTATTAATCCTGGACATATAGCTTTTCTCCCACCTGAAGCACCAGCCATAAAATGACTTTCCACAAGTCCCGTGGCTATCTTGAGATCAGCTTGCATATAAAGGGAATTTATCTCAATCTTTGTTCCCTTTTGGGTTTTGCCAAGGTAGGTGAGCATAGAGTCGTCGGTACATTCATGATTAATCACTGAAATCCCCATTGACAACACCTTCGAATCGATCATATCTTTGATCTCTTCAGCAGTCATTGCACGGTGAGTACCAGTTGCAATGAGGACACAGATGTCTTGCACCTGATACCCCTCCTGCAACAATACTTCTATCACAGGGAGAAGAATTCCTTCCTCTCCCTTATAAGGAACTGGTCGAGTATTGTCAGAAATTACTATCGTCACGGTTGCTGCGCGATTCGATTCATTCTTACATGCTTGCATTTTTTTACGTGCAATTACTTGTAAAGATTCCGAATTTATGGGATGCCTCAACGCTCGTCGAATGGCTTCCTTTGGGTTTTCAAGGCGCTTAGGCTCAATCATTCCCACAACATTTGTATGATCAGGCAAAACAATATCAGTATATGTTGGACCAAATGGGTTTTTGACAATCACTTTTTACTCCTTATTTTTCCTTAATAGAATATATATCGTCGGTCGCACAGAAGAGGGGCTTCACGAAAGTGCCCATCTCGGCGGCCGTCATCAAAACCAGCATGTTCTTTAACTTCATCTCGAGCGAAAGCTCCTGCCTTCTATTATTCATTAAATTAAAGCAGTAAGCAAGGAATATTGATCCACAAAGATACAAAGAAAGATACATTACCATCCTTTTATTAACGCCGCATAGTGTACTACAGAAAAAGAGTGGGATGTCATGCTTCCTGAACAGGCAAATCTTTCGTTAGTGAATGAGTACTACCACATAATCAAAAAAGTAACAGTCGATATCCTTCGGAAAGGACCCTATCTGCTCCAGAGTGCAAATAAATAATCCCCTCATATTACATCCCATACACTACAGGTATCATAGTATAGGGGAAAAGTGTAATAGACCATATCTTACGCATGAAGGGCGATCTCACCACCGTTTGAGAATATAATGCTGACCTTGCTCAGGATTGCGCTGATGAAAATCAGTACTGCAAAAGAATCTGATGGAAAAATAGGGAACACCAGAGCTCAGCTGAAAATTATGGCTAAAAGACTCAAAGGAGGAAAAAGGTCTCCCGATGCCCTTCGATGCATTCCGATTGTCATGGCTGGCATAAGAGTTGTATACGAATCTGTACACGAGGGCCTCTCTACGTAAAGTAATAGCAGGAACTAAAAATAAAAGCTACCGTACAACATAAATATTCTATAGAGGTTCTAATTTATATTGTTATTTTACAATATGTTAGAATCCATTCTATATCTACCTTCGTAAAAACCCAGAATACCAAGTGTTACCCTTTTTGTGTAACTAGCGTTCTTCGAAATTTCAGCATTACAAACATATTCTTTATTGAATTTGTATTACCCTTGTAATTCGGGATTTCTTCTGGATTTTTAGGCATGACAGAGGATTTTTGCTATGATATAATCCGGTTTGTTGAGCCACTAAGGTTCACATGTTTTAGGAGCGCAGTGTCCGCGACTTTTAAACATCACTATCCACATCAAAAAGAAGAGGCAGATGATAATCAGCGGGTGACGATTACCCAGCCAAATCTAGAAAATTACTGTTTTCAGTTTTGTAGAATGCTCTATAAGCAATAATTTTAAGAATGTGATAATGTAATGTTAGTAGATATCTGGAATGCTTTAAGGGGAATATAATGAAGAGTAAACGTCTAATTGTCGTATCATTTGATGCCATGGTTTATAAAGATTTAGATTTGCTGACGGATAAACCATACTTTGGGAAACTGTGGAAAGAAGGTTCCCGCGTTAATCGCATGCAGTCTATTTACCCTTCGTTAACATATCCTGCACACACCAGCATTCTCACAGGTGTCTTGCCGGGGAGACACGGTATAGTTAACAATGAACCGTCAATACCAGGAAATCTGGAATGCGATTGGTATTGGTTTCATCAACCTGTGAAGGTTAAAGATCTCCATGATATTGCCAAGGAAGCGGGGCTGTCTACTGCATCTATTTTTTGGCCAGTAACAGGCGCGCACAAGAGCGTGGATTATCTTGTAGCAGAATATTGGGCGCAAGGAAAGGATGATACGCTGGAGGCCGCCTACAAGAGGGCTGGTACAAGTGATGAACTGTTTGACCGGATTGTACGCCCTCTGATCCCAAAACTTGACTCATGGGACTCTCCTGTTACAGACGAAGGGAAGATTCTTCTCGCTTGCGATATTATAGAAACCTATAAGCCTCATTTGCTTACGCTTCATCTCGGGCAGATTGATTACTACCGTCATCGTTATGGTGTCTATAATGACAAGGTTGCTGGGGGCGTTGCACAGTCAGAGCGCTACCTGCAGATGCTTTTTGATGCGTGCAGAGAAGCGGGAGTATTGGAAGAAACAAATTTTGTCGTTCTGAGTGACCATGGGCAGATAAACTATTCTCGCAAAATGAATTTAAACGCACTGTTTAGGGCAGAAGGCCTCATCCAGACCGACAAGGACGGAAACTTCCTTGATTGGAACGTTTGGGCAAAGAGCGCAAACTTCTGTGCTCAGATTTATCTCAAAGACGTATCGGATATGCAGCTTTATCAAAAGGTATATGACCTGCTGATGCAATGGACTCATTCAGGTGATATGGGAATCGGAGCTGTCTATACCGCACAGGAAGCAAAAGAAAGCTTCGGACTGTGGGGAGACTTCTCTTTTGTAATTGAGAGCGACGAAACAACACTTTTCTTTTCTAGCTGGAAAGACCCTGTATTCTCTCCAGCCGAGCCTCTGGAGCCGGGGTATCAGAGAGCCAGTCATGGCCATGATCCTAATGTTGGGCCTCAGCCAGTGTTTCTCGCCTACGGCCCTGCAATACGTTCCGGTGTTGTGCTAAAATCCGGACGTATAATAGATGAAGCACCAACCCTCGCCCGCATTCTTGGACTTGAATTCCCAGAAACAGATGGATGTGTAATGGAACAACTGTTGCACTGAAAACAAAGAACTTCTTGAACAAAGTGTAACTGTAAATTCGACCCCACTGTGATTGTTATTTAACTTAGTTAATAATGAAGTCATAGGAGGAATTGTATGGGTAGAAACGGGATTCAAACAAAAAATACTGCTAGTATAATATATAAGGAAGTAGAGCAGAGTTGCATTTCAACATTCTCAGTTTTTACTTGCGAGGATTTTTGTTTGGATTATGAATCATTTTGGTCAGTACTTTCCACCACGAATAATATAAGGTTCAGTTCTCAATGGATCAGGCTTTGCTGCACTCAAAAGGGCTTTCTTTTCACTAATATCAGAGAGGTCAATGTTCCAAGGCAGCAGATTCTTCCATTCTTCTTCATTGGAACAACTCGGAATTCTATCCATGAGAGCCCAAAGATAATCCATCTCGTTTATGCCGTTCAGCTTTGCGTTTTGTGCAAGTGTGAACATTACGCTGGAAACCTCTGCTCCATTGTTCGTATTAGAAAAAAGCCAGTTAGACGATCCCATCGAAAATGGACGCGTCATTTGCTCCGCCAAATTATTATCAGGTGTTGCATGGAATTCATAAGGGTATGCAATGAGTTCATCCCAACGATTAAGACAGTAGTTAGTAGCCTTTTCAAGTTGGCTACCTTGGGTAGCACGAATTTTAGCAGCATCGAGCCATTTTCGAATTTCCTTGAATACCGGGTCTGTCTGTTCAGCTCGCAACAAGTTGAATTCGTCCTTAGTCATTAACTCTTTTTTAAATAATTCTCGTAATTCTGACTCTATCTTATACAGTTTTGCAATATAAGTGACGACACTTTTACATTTTGACTTTGGATTTGCTTTTAGCAGAGCTACAAAGCCTCTCCTCGAATGCGCCCAACAAGCCAAGTGAGTACAGTTTAGATCATTATTCTCATCTGCTACTGCTACTTTATAAGACTGTAAGCCATCTGTCATTAAAGTCCCGCTATAATTAGGTAATAAGGAGGAAAGAACCATAGAATTTCGTTTCACATTGAAAGAGAAGATAACTACACGCCAGGAATCACACGTGCCGACCTGAATAATCTCGTAATTTTCAGTATCTGAGGCCTTTCCATCAATGTTCAAAACCCTGTGGATTGTTTCATCCATATTAATGATTGGACAAGAAAGAAGGCTTTTTCGTAGTAGCTCTATCAAAGGACCACATCTTGTAGCCATACTAAAGATCCAATTTTTCATGTTTTGCCGCGATATTGAAAGACCCATCCTTTTAAAATGTTGTTCCTGACGATTTAGAGGCATATGATCCAGATACTTTTTTGTGATTACCTCTGCCAAAATCTCGTTACTTATCATCGAACCCTTGAGGATACGTTCAATCTGAGGATAAACAACGAGAGAGTTACTTTCCCCATCCTCTGCCTCATAGTTTTCTTCAGGCCCAAAAACTGGAAAAATATGGTTGTAGATAACTACCGTATGTTGCTTACCAATCTTTCTTTCGATTCTAGAGCCAATCTGCACCATTTTCTTACCCGTATTGGGGTCGATAGGTGCAACAGAATTGGCAGTGTGATCTATATTAATGATAGGTGTATTCGCAGGAAGCGTTGTAAGATCCTGCTCCTTGTGTATCTTTCGTACTTTTTTTGTTGATTTCGACTCTTCAGAGTCAGTGCTTTCGCTATCACCCTGCTCAATTGAGTCTTCTTGATTCTGCTCTTCTACTAAATTGCGTAATTCTACCTCATCAAGGAGGTTTTTGCAGTAAACATCGAGAAGCTTTGCTTTCTCACTGGACTTGCCATAGAGTTCAATCTGGAACTTTTTGATTAGCTCAAAAGCATTGGCAATTATTAAATCTTTGTGATCATGAGCAAACTGAAGTTCAGCCTTAGATACAGAAAGGTTTTTATTCTTTTTCACTTCTTCTGTATACTGAGCTTTATAGGCATCTCGCTCCATTTTGAGCTTAAATATCTCTTGGTTCAGTACTTCTTCCGGTTTACCGGTGGCGTTTCCGCTGTTGCTAATCATGCCCTATGATAGCATTTTGGAACGATTTAGTACATACACTTAGCTTAATTAAGACATCATTTGGAGTTTTATTTTAGCTTATTTCACCATATAATTCAGGGAATTTTCTCCAGCAATCCTCACCGGAAAGGAATTGGCTAATTTGGGTTATGGTTATATTCATAGCAGCCTCTTCACTCTTTGGCCAGGCGAAAGTTCCCCGGGCATAGAGTTTTTTGTAGAGGAGCCACCACCCATTTCGATCCCAAGTGAGAATCTTCACACTTTTTCGGCTCTTGCCTGTAAACAGGAACATCTTCTTCGAAAGAGGATCAAGCTCCATCTGTGCTATAACAATCTGAGCCAGCTTCTGTGCCCCGCACCTCATATCTACACTTTGAGGACAGATGTAATACTGATACTTTTCAAAATCAAAGAACATGTAGAGCCCCCAATGTAGAAAGCAACTGAGTTAGTAGCGCAGGTGCGATGTCGCCTGCAATTTCGATATTAGAGGCTCTCATATTTATGCATATTGCAGCTTTCGTTACATAAGATGCTGATTTTATCGGTTCATCTTTTTTTGTTACTGCGACCAGAGTAGGAAACTCTTTAGGCTTGGGTCCAATATCTGCAGTTATTATATTCTGATCTTTTCGCTTACAGGCCTCATAGTGCCATTTGAGACAATTTATGAGATATTGCAAACTGACGCCCCGCTCTTGAGCATAGACCATGCGTGAATTGCTGCCTGTTTCCGTTCGCCATAGTTCATAATCCTGAAGCAAAAGCAATCTATTCTGCCTCTCTTCATTATCTACTGTGTGTTTTTTCATTATATCCTCCAATGATTATCATTGTCGGATATTGTTCATTTATATTGTAGGGGACTCGAATTTACAGTTACAACAAAGTTGATGTCGTATTTTAAAGTATCATGGGCGAAAGGATGCTCGTGTTGTATTAGACTTTGAAACAGGCAACAAAATGATTCGGAGAGACCTCTCTAAGTATTGGATTGTGTTGCCTGCACTCTCTGTAATCATGAAGACAACGATTGGCAAAGCGACATTCATCTTTCGGATTGATAGGAGATGTAATTTCTCCCTTCAGCAAAATTTGGGGGCGTTTTTCAAGAACTTCCGGAATTGGGATTGCTGAAAGCAGAGCCTGTGTATACGGATGCAACGGATTGTTAAACAGTTCCTCTGTAGGTGCTTTCTCAACAATCTGCCCAAGATACATTACAGCTATTTCATTCGCAAAGTGATTGACAACTGCCAAGTCATGAGTAATGAACACATATGAAAGCTTCAGGTTCTCTTGTAGGCCTTGCAGAAGGTTAAGAATCTGTGCCTGAATTGATACATCAAGTGCAGATACGGGCTCGTCACAAACAATTAATTTCGGCTCCATAGCCAGTGCACGTGCAATTCCTATTCGCTGACGTCTTCCACCATCTAGTTCATGCGGATATGTATTCATAAGACGCTCACTAAGGCCTACGGTCTCCATCAGCTCTAGCACACGGTTTTTAATTTCCTGCTTGCCTGAACGGATACGATTGACCTTAATAACCTCAGTAAGTGTCTGACTAATTGTATTACGGGGATCGAGGGATGAAAACGGATCTTGAAAAATGATCTGGAGATCCTTGCGGATTTTCTTCATCTCTCCCCGGCTGAGTTTGGTGATATTCTTTCCTTCTAGCATTATCTCTCCGGAGGTAGGTTCAACCAGACGTAGTATAGTGCGGCCCAAGGTTGTCTTTCCGCAACCTGACTCGCCTACAATACCAATTGTTTTGCCTTTTTCGATCGAAAAGCTAACACCATCTACAGCATGAAGCATCCCTCGGGATGTTTTAAAATGTTTTTTCAAGTCTTTTACTTCTAGAATCATATTTGACACGTTTTTTCTCCACACTACTTCTTTTCGGGACGATCAATTGCAAAACCTTCCCTTTGATATGCAGCACAGGCAACCATATGTGTATCTGAAAACCAGTGAGCCTTAGGCTGGGCACAGGTGCAGTCCGGGCCGGCATACTTACAGCGCGGCGCAAAGGAACATCCGACAGGCAGGTTCGACGGATCCGGCATCAGGCCAGGGATAGGCTTTAGTTTGGCAGAGCGGTTGAGGATATTAGGTAAAGAGTTAAAAAGACCTTCGGTATATGGATGCTTAGTATGATTAAACACCTCGACCAGAGTCCCAGTTTCTACGATTCTGCCAGCATACATAACAGCAACTTCATCACATATATCAGCGACGATGCCAAGACTATGTGTGATCATTATCATGGACATTCTGCGGTCATCACGCAATTTTTTCATCAAATTCAGCACTTGAGCCTGAATTGTTACATCTAAGGCTGTAGTGGGTTCGTCAGCAATCAGCACCTCAGGATTACAAGCAAGCGCAATAGCAATAACTACACGCTGCTTCATACCACCAGAAAACTGATGAGGATATTCTCCTGCACGGTTTGCAGATATTCCCACAAGTTCAAGCATCTGTTCAGCTCTCGCCTTAGCCTCTGCAGAAGTAACGTTCTGATGAAGCATTATGCTATCAGCAATTTGTTGGCCTACAGTGAAAACAGGATTCAGAGATGTCATCGGATCCTGGAAAATCATGGCAACGTCATTTCCACGGTACTTCTCAAGCTGAGAAGACGTCATGGCCGTAACTTCGTGTCCGCAGACTTCAATCTTTTTACTCTCAACTTTACCGGGATGCGGAACAAGACGCAGAAGTGCTAGAGCAGTGGTTGTTTTGCCTGCACCCGTCTCTCCGACAAAACCAAGTGTATGACCCTTGCGAAGCTTGAAGCTGATGTCATTCACAGCATTAATCGTTTCGTTTTCCAGTATAAACTGCACACCGAGATCTTCTACTTCAAGAACTGGATCGTGTAAAGATTTCCTTTCTTCCATAATACGCTCACTTATTTCTTTAATTTAGGATCGAGTGCATCTCTAAGACCATCACCCAATAGGTTGAATGACAAGACGGTGATTAAGATTGCAAGACCTGGGAAAATCGTAAGATACGATGCAGAACGTACGTACTGTCTGCCCATTGAAAGCATTGAGCCCCACTCAGGTGCCGGAACAGGTACGCCTAACCCTAGAAAACTCAAACTAGACGCGGCAATGATTGCTGATGCAATACGCAGTGTAGCCTGGACAATAATCGGTGACAAACAGTTTGGTAAAACATGGAATGCTATGATTCGGGGCTCTGACATCCCTGAAGCATAGAGTGCTTCAATATATTCCTGGTTGCGTACTGACAGTACGGAAGCACGAGTGATCCGCACAAATTGCGGGATACTTGTTATACCAATGGCAAGCATTAGATTAAAGGTTGTAGCTCCCAATGCAGATACGATAACAATTCCCATCAGAATAGAAGGAACTGCAGATACTATATCATTGACACGCATGATGATATCTTCGGCAAGACCACAATAGTAACCTGCTATTGCACCAAAAATTACGCCGATTCCCAGGCCGATCGTCGTCGCAACCACACCCACCGATACGGAAAATCTCGCACCGTAAAGAATACGGTAAAAGATATCACGGCCTAAATCATCCGTTCCACAAGGATGCTTCCAGCTTGGTCGGAGAAGCCTCTGAGATATATTTATACCTACCACATCTGTTTCATAATCCAGCAATACATCAGCAAAAATGGCGATGAACACAATCACCATGATGATGAAAAGGCCCACCATCGCTCCTTTGTTCTTGCTTAGATTATGGAGCACAATGCGCGTCTGAGTTTGACGAACATAACGCTTGGGAATAGGAATATCTTTGCTTCCAGTAATCTGAGATTGTAGTGTTTCATTCCTATAGCTCATGTCTGTTTCCTTTTTCTTGCGTCATACTGTGTTTTGATTCTCGGATCTATAACAGCATACAGCAAGTCAACTATGAGTACGACAATACCAATGGTAGCAGATTTTAAAATAATGGAGCCGACTACCATTGGTACGTCCCGTCCGTTTAACGCGTCTACTATCAGACGGCCTACACCAGGCCAGGAGAAGACTGTTTCTGTAAGAACTGATCCACCTAAACAAACAGCGAACTGACCACCGGCAATTGTAATGATTGGAATAAGCGCGTTTCTCAGCGCATACTTCGTGATGACCTTGAATTCTTTGTGGCCCTTAGCACGCTCTGTTCTGAGATAATCCTGACTGAGTACATCGAGCATAGAAGATCGGGTTGTGCGGGCAAGCGTGGCCGTCAGAGCCGTACCGACAGTGATAGCCGGTAGAATAAGGCTAGCAATGCCGTGGTTAAAACCGCCTGTAGGTATCCAAGATACATTAAGTGCAACAATAATAATCAGCATCAGTCCTAACCAGAAATTCGGGATGGAAAGTCCTAGGAATGTTACGACCATGCTTGCATTATCAACAAAAGTACCCCGTTTAATTGCGGAAATTATTCCCAAAGGCAGTGAGATTATAATTGAAACTAAGATAGATGCGCTTGCAAGAGCCATCGTTGCGGGCATCTTTTCAAGATAGCTTTCCAGTACCGGTCTTCCAGATATGTGCGACGTACCGAGATCTCCTTGGACAAACCTAACCATATATTTAAAATACCGTGTGAATACAGAACCATCCAAACCGTACGCTTCACGTAGCTGGTCGATCTCCTCGTAAGTCAACCCTTCTTCTGCTGTTTGAATGTCTACGATGTCGCCAGGGGCTAGATCCATAATGGAGAAAATCAGAAAGGATACACCGATTAGGACTGGAATCATTAGCAGTAAACGTTTTATCGCATATCGCAGCATATTATCCACCTCTAGAAAAATCGGCAGGAGCAAGAGCCTTCATGCAAAGACTCCTGTTCCTTGCCTCTAAACTTATTTACCTATAAAAGTAACTAGATTACTCTAAAACTTTGATATAGGTGTAATCATGCTTACCACTAGTGTTGAATACCGCACCCTCAACTCCTGTTGAGTGAGCAACACCCGAATTACTATAGTACAACGGAATATACGGACATTCTGCGTGTACTATCGTCTGAATCTCTTTGTATTTTGCCTTACGGGAAGCATCATCTGTTTCGCGTGCAGCTAGGTCGAAAAGTTCATTCACGCGAGCATTGTTATATCTAGCATAGTTTGTAGTGTTGCCTGGCGTAAAGATTCTAGCAGCATCACTTCCTGCGGACGTGAAGGTGAAACTGAAGATAAGGGACTGATAGTCACCTGTGCTTGCCTTCCGGCTCAGACCGGCGGCATCTACCTGTTCAATCGCAACTTCGATGCCTATAGCTTTAAGTTGATCTTTAATAATCTGTAGAGAGTTTACAGTCCATGGTGAAGCGGCTGTGAATGTGAGTTTTGCCCCTTTAGGATGACTGGATTTTGCAAGATACTGCTTCGCTTTCTCAATATTTGTTGTATAGGGAGCCTGTCCTACAGATTTCCAATCATCAAAAAACCCATACTGGAAATAGCCCCACATGCCGTTAGCAATAGATGCAAACCCACCTACCGCACCGTCAATAACATCTTGGATATTGATGGCATGAGCAATGGCAAGACGGAAATTCTCATCTGAAAGAATAGGATCTTCAGTATTGAGTGCAAGAAAGGTCAGAGCCGTCGTCTGATATGTGTTCAGCACTAGATCTGGGTTAGCTTCAATAATGTCTAGCTCTGTGAAATTTGGAGCTTGGCAGACATCAATCTCACCGTTCTCGAGCGCGGCAAGACGTGAGGAACCTTCAGGCAGATAACGAAAATGTAAGTATTTTGTTACAGGGAGTTCGCCCCAATACTTGTCGAAACGCTCCAGCAGGGTGTAATCACCGGAATAGAACTCTTTGTTCACGTACGGACCTGTTCCGATACTAGGACCGTTTAATGCATCGCCAAGAATTGCTTTGCGGTTCAAGATTGCAAGATATTTTTTTGAGATGAGGTGCAGTAGATCAATATTGGGAACCTTGAGAACCAGCTCAACATGGGTGTCGTCAATTACGTTAACTGACTCAATGCTATCCCAGAAACTTTTGACTGTTGCATTTTTGACAGACTGGCCGTATTTCGATGTAAACAAGATATCATCAGCTGTAAATTTCTCACCGTTATGAAAATACACATCATCGCGCAGTGTGAATTTCCATATTTTGAGGTCGCTACTGGCCTCCCATTCAGTAGCCAGTTCAGGAATAATCTCCTGTGATTTCTCATCATACCCCACGAGGCTATTATGAGTCAGAGTGAACACAATCCTGTGGGCGACAGTGGTCTGTAACGTCGGATTGGTAGTTGATGTCTTGGACTGGGTACCGATAACTACCTTTTCCTTGTAAGATGGGGTTTTTGCAAGTTGGTCTTCCTTGCCTCCACCAGCAAAACACAGGGATAACGATAACAGAATCAAAAACATCACGATTACTGTCCTTTTCATTTTTTTCCTCCTAATATAATCTGATCTATTACTAGACCTTTTTTTGAACGTGGTATCTTTTGGTACAGGACGAGCTCCCTCCAAAGCCATCCTCCAAGCTCTACGATTACAGGAAACGTTCCGGGAGATTTCCTAACGCAAAAGCAAGACCATCCTACGAGCAAATCATCCAGAATAATCTGTGGCTTGCTTATAACTCAGAAGAAATTCATTATACCATCTAGATACCTTGCTCATTCATCAAGACCGCCTTTTGAAATAAATTTAATTTTCCCCGTTCCCTGACGCATAAACATTGTACAACTCAAGCTTCCGTTTTAAAAGCAGCCCGCGATTTTGCTGTCAGGCATTGATGCGCTTGCCAGGCCTTGCCTGCACTGCCACAGACCTCAAACAGGTGCGCACATTTTTGTTTGTAGGCCTTATCAAGTACCGGCCAGAACTTGTATATGTTGTTACCTTCCATACCATCTGCCTGCAGAGCATTATAGCATGCTCTCATGAGTTCATTGGCCACATTGACTTTGCAGATACCCATACTGCAGGCTTTGGAGATATTTTCATCACCTGTGCCGCTTCCTCCGTGAAGAACAAGCGGTACTGGAACCTTCTCCGCAATTTCCTTAAGTAAATCAAAACGCAATTTCGGTTCACCTTTATATACACCGTGTGCAGTACCGATGGCGACTGCAAGGCAGTCTGCTCCAGTCTCCTCGATGAATTTTACCGCTTCATCAGGGACAGTGAGTACCGAAGTATCGTCTGCGGCATAATTTACCCCTGTTCCGACATGCCCCAGTTCTGCCTCAACTTCAATGTCGACAGCATGGGCAATTCTTACCATTTCTTTGACCTGTTTTACGTTCTCTTCATATGGCAAAGATGACCTATCTACCATTATTGAGCTGAATCCTGCACGTATTCCACGCATACTTTCTTTAAAGTTGGACGAATGGTCCCACATTGCCGTCACAGGAACACTGGCCATGCGAGCAAAATCTTCAATAATGCGCGTATAGTAATTCACCGCGTCAGTCTGATAATAGCCAGTCAAGATAATGACTGGCGAATTGGCTTTTTCTGCAGCTTCAATACTTGCACGCAGCGTCATTTCATTTGCAGCCGAAATCGCTGGAACTCCGTAACCTTCAGCCTTTGCGCGGCCTAACATTTCTGAAAGTGATACTAACATATATCCATTCTCCTTTTATAACTAGAAATTCATTTAGCAATTTCATAAATTGCTGTTACCTCATCTACATTGAGACGAGATATCTCTCCCACATACTCCTTGCCTGCTGTCGCAACAGCACGACGAGCCATTTCCTCAAAACGATCAGATTCGATACCAAGTTGGCTTAAATGTGTTGGTAGTCCTACTTCCTCCAGAAATGCCTGAAAAGCGTCAATCCCGGCAAGAGCCGTTTTCTGGTCGCTTTCTTGAGCTGAGACACCCATCACCCTTACTGCAAAATCCACAGCCTTAGGCAAATCCCTCTTATAGCAGTAACGCATCCATGCAGGCGCGATGACAGCAAGAGTAGCCCCATGAAGCTCATGTGTTTCAGTCGTAATCGGGTTTTCCATATAATGTACAGCCCAGTCAGATTCACAACCCAACTCCAGTAGCGTACTGTTTGCAAGGGTTGCTCCAAGTTGTAGCTGCGCACGAGTATCATAATCTGCAGGATTTTTAATGACCTGTCGCATATTGTACATAATCGAAGACATGACGCTCTCGCACATGCGCCCCTGAAGATCATAACCACTGGAACCATTGAAATAGCGCTCAATAACATGGGTAATCGCATCGAAGGCACCGGCGAGAGTAGTACGCATGGGAAGTGTACAGGTCAAGCTTGGGTCTATAATGGAAAACAAAAATCGTATTGATTCTTGAAAGAGCGGATACTTGATCGCAGGCTCATGCAAATCATCGATAACCATTGCAGTACCTGAAATTTCACTTCCAGTTCCGCTTAAGGTCACTACACTTGCAACTGGCATACATTTAGACGATTCTTTGCGGTTAAGGACGTAATCTGTCAGATTTCCGCCATTCACAGCCAGAAAGGCCATTCCTTTTGCAGTATCCATTACTGTTCCGCCACCAACCGCTAGGATAAAATCCACCTGATTGGCATGACAGAATTCTACACCTTTGTGTATCAGAGAAAAACAGGGCTGAGTAGCTTTTTCTTCCATCTCTAACACGGTCAATCCTTCATCCGTAATTGACTTGTGTACAGTCTTAAGTAGATCTTCCAGATAGGAACCCCCATCATGTACGATAAGAACACGATTTCCACCGCGTTGTGCAATCTCACTGCCAACGCGGGCGAGACTTTCTTTTCCTAGAATGATACAAGTTGGAATACAGAATGAAAAATCTATCATTTATTCACCTTAAAATCTAATAATCACCCGGTATGTACCAGGAATTATAGCTGTTTCGAACGCTTCTTGAGCCTGTTCATAGGGGTAGACACCATGAAGCAATTTTTCAGGATTAATCATCCCTTTATTTAGTAGACGCACAGCAGTGTCAAAACCTTCAATACTTGGGCTAACTGATCCTGTAATAATCTTTTCAGTATTGTGTAGTTCATCGGGATTAAGATCGATTGGATCGGCGGGTTTGACTGAGGAATACATAATGCAACGACCGAGCTTCCCCGTCATCTCGATAGCTTGTGTAGCGACTTCAGGAAATACAGTTGTATTGAATACCACATCAGCTCCACGTCCACCTGTGAGTTCTTTCACATATGCGACTGCATCCTTCTCCTTGGGATTGAAGGTAATATCGCAACCTAGAGATTCCGCCAATTTGCGGCGAGAATCATCAATCTCACTCATTATGACATGTGCTCCTCGGAGTTTCGAAACCATCATATGAAAAATTCCCATGATACCCCCGCCAATAACAACTACATCATCACCCAATGCAATATGTGCCTTATGAACGCTGGTACAGACGCAGGCGAGCGGCTCCGCGAAGGTACCGTACTCCCATGGCAGATCACTATTAAACTTCCACAATTTATGGGGCGACATAACTTTATATTCAGCAAATCCACCTGGTCCGAACATGCCCAGATCCTCACTGAGGTTGGCATAGGAATCGACGCAGAGGTTTTCTTCCCCCCTCCGGCAGTAATAGCAAATCCCGCAAGTATTGATTACGCTCATAGCGACACAATCCCCAACCGCATATTCCTTTGTACGAACCTTCTTGCCCATTTCTACGATATGACCGACTACTTCATGGCCACCAAGGAACGGCATTTTGAATTTACCAGTCGTGTATACTCTCTGTTCCCAGGTGCAGATAGCACAGCCGTCAATTTTGATCAGTACTTCATCTTCTCTGGGTATCGGACGCGTAACTTCGACAATCTCTGTTGTTTTTGGACCTGTAATGGCCACAACCTTCATTTTTTTTGACATAATCTCACCTCTTTCCTCTCATTAAAAAAAACAGCTCTGTCGTATTAATACGATCGGGGCTTTCCTCCTGCTAGTAAGCGGGAGGGTCATACAATCGCAGATGCTAACAAAATAGAATTACTCAGTTTCCTGAAGTAGCTCCTCTTCTGTGTTTTTTTCCTTAACCGGCTTTTTTATATCGAATCGCCAGATAGCGATCATTGCTGAAATAAGGCAAAATACATCAGAACCGACACCGCCAATTGATTTGTTCAGCAAGTTGTAGGAAAGGTACAACAATGGCGGAAACAGGAACATCCTTCGCATAAACTTCAAATTCTTTGAATAAAGCGCAACAGTCAAAATCAGTGTCGCTATAATAACCAACAGGCTAATGGGACCTTCCCAAGAAATAATACCCCCAATCAGCGATATCCCTAAAAAGAAATACAGCCAAAGTGGACTCTTGCCCCATTTCGTATCATTCTTGATAAAGACAAAAGAACGCGCTACGTTAATGAGACACATCACAGCCATAGAAACGGCACCAAGCATGAAATAGCTTACAACAAATAGACCGTTGGAAAGCATCTGCATTTTTAAAAGCCCCACACGAACCTTCTGCTGGTACGAAAGCACCATGCATAGGAGAGCAAGAATTCCCAGGAATTGTGCAATCAAACCAGCCATTAAAAACACTCCCTTTTAAATTTCCCCAAACCTCTCTGTTGCTATTCGTGAGTCTAACATGGATATTTTTAGCCGTCAACTGGTAATACCAGTTATATAGGATCAGGTATATGGGACAAACGCACTAATTAGCAGTTGACAATTTGGGGAAGCAATATAGGACATGCGTTGGCAAAAAACTCCCTTCTTTTAAAAGAAAAATCATTCTTTTATACTATATCGCAGTACTTCGTGGCTAAAGTTGCAATTGTTACCGAAAGTGAAGAGACACCAAAACAGACCCGAGTAAGCCTGATGGAGTATACCTAAGAAGTCTGCAGGACTTTTTACTTCTTTTTTACCGTTAATACTTTTTCCAGTGTTTTCTCATCGTACAGGGTGAGCTCTTTTGCCAAAACATCCAACATGTAATGCAGGTTGTTGTCTAGGAGTGAAAATCAACGCTCAAATATTGTATTAATAATTTCTTTTGTCTCAGCAAACGATAATGTATACCGATCCATTGTAAATAAACGACTCATGGCTGTCCTTGCGTTATGGGCATAATTTTCTAATTTAGTACTACTTGCCCCATAATCAGAAGCTTGTAGTGTATCAACATGACATTTTTTTTGAAAATCTAAGAGCGCATCTACAAATATTAGATCTCGTTCACGCCCTCTTTTCTCCCCTACGCTCCAACCCATTGTTTCTGCAATGTCACCCATCCGTCCATCGACTTTACCCGCAAAAAACCGATAATATCCTTCGCTAAGGAGAATAAGACCAACACCGTGAGGCATTTCAGGATGAAAAGCACTTAGAGCATGTTCCATTGAATGGCTACTCGTACACGAGGAGGTTGATTCTACCAATCCCGAAAGGGTGTTAGCCAATGCAACATGGGTGCGTGCCTCTATATTATTCGGCTCAGCGATTGCTACAGGTAACCATTTTGCTATTAAAGCAATCGATTTTAGAGCATATAAATCACTGATTTCATTGGCAATATTGGCAATATAGCCCTCTGTTGCATGAAAGAAAGCATCAAACCCTTGATAAGCAGTAAATGTAGGAGGCACACTAAGCATCAACTCTGGATCGACAATTGAGAGA
>Ga0172382_10005997_pt1 | contig 17882 bp, 17 predicted proteins | sample Leawel138RmetaG_FD_122245 | JGI IMG/M metagenome (GOLD analysis project Ga0172382, IMG submission 122245) | Leachate microbial communities from a municipal landfill in Southern Ontario, Canada - Leachate well 138R metaG | ecosystem: Engineered > Solid waste > Landfill > Unclassified | place...
AGGCCGGGCGGCGGCAGTTCGCCGGCGAAGCTGGCGAAGTAGCGCTGGAGATGGCGCTCGACGGCCTGGCTGATCGTCAGCTCCTCGGCGAGGCCGCCGGCGGCGGCCGGCGGCGGTGCGGCGCCCGACCCGCGCAGCTCCTGCTCGATCAGCTCGGCGGAGATCTCGTCCTGCGGGTAGAGCGCGGCGAGCCGGCGCACGAGGTTCTCCAGCTCGCGCACGTTGCCGGGCCACGGATAGCGCCTGAGAAGCTCCATGCCGGCCGGCGCGATGCGCTTGGGCGGCAGCCCGTCCTCCTCCTCGCCGCGGCGGAAGAAGTGGCGCACGAGGTCGGGCACGTCCTCGGCGCGCTCGCGCAGCGGCGGCAGCCTGAGCGGCACGACGTTCAGCCGGTAGAACAAATCCTCGCGGAACAGGCCCTGATTGATCAGGGTGCGCAGATCCTTGTTGGTGGCGGCGACGATGCGCACGTCGCTGCGGATCGGCGTGCGGCCGCCGACGGTGGTGTATTCGCCCTGCTGGAGCACGCGCAGGAGCCGCGTCTGCGCCTCCATCGGCATGTCGCCGATCTCGTCGAGGAACAGCGTGCCGCCTTCCGCCTGCTCGAAGCGGCCGATCGAGCGGCTCTGCGCGCCGGTGAAGGCACCCTTCTCGTGGCCGAACAGCTCCGATTCGATCAGGTCGCGCGGGATCGCGGCCATGTTGATGGCGACGAAGGGGCCGGCGCGGCGGCGGCCGTATTCGTGCAGCGCCCGCGCCACCAGCTCCTTGCCGGTGCCCGATTCGCCGACGATCATCACCGTCAGGTCGGTCTGCATCAGCCGCGCCAGCAGGCGATAGATATCCTGCATCGCGGCCGAGCGACCGATGAGGGGCATCGCCTCGGCCGCCTCGTCGCTGCGGGCATCGACGCCGCGCAGCCGGCTCGGCTCGGCCAGCGCCCGGTTGACGATACCGATCAGCTCGGTCAGGTCGAAGGGCTTGGGCAGATATTCGTAGGCGCCGGCCTCGGAGGCGCGGATCGCGGTCATGAAGGTGTTCTGGGCGCTCATGACCACGACCGGCAGGTCAGGCCGGCTGCGCCTTATGCGCGGCAGGAGGTCGAAGGCGTTGCCGTCGGGCATGACCACGTCGGTGACGACGAGATCGCCCTCGCCGGCCGCCGCCCAGCGCCACAGGGTGGCCGCGCTGGACGTCACCCGCACCTCGTGGCCGGCGCGCGACAGCGCCTGGCTCAGCACAGTGCGGATCGCCGCGTCGTCGTCGGCGACCAGAATATTGCCGCGCGCGCTCATGCCTCGTCTCCTTCGTGCCGCGTTTCCTTCCATGCCGGCATCAGCACGCGGAAGGTGGTGCCGCGCTGCGTCGAATCGCATTCGACGACGCCGCCGTGCTCGCCGACGATCTTGGCGACCAGCGCCAGCCCGAGGCCGGAGCCGTTCTGCCGCGTGGTGACGAACGGGTCGAACAGGATCGGCATCAGGTCTTCCGGCACGCCCGGCCCATTGTCACGGACGCAGAATTCGAGCGGCAGCGACACGCGATCCTGCGTACCCGGCACGGAAAGCCGCATGCCGGGCCGGAACGCGGTCGACAGCACGATCTCGCCGCCGGGATCGTCGCCCACCGCCTCGGCCGCGTTCTTGACCAGGTTCAGGAACACCTGCACCAGCTGGTCGCGATTGGCATGGACCGGCGGCAGCGACGGGTCGTAATCCTCGACGATGCGTATTCCCGAGGCGAAGCCGTTCAGGGCGATCGCCTTCACGCGGTCGAGGACGACGTGGATGTTGACCGGGCTGCGCGGAATCGGGCGCTCGTCGGAAAACACCTCCATGCGATCGACCAGCGCGACGATGCGGTCGGTCTCGCCGGTGATCAGCCGGGCCAGCGCCCGGTCGTCGTCGGAGACAACGGATTCAAGCAGTTGCGCCGCGCCCCTGATGCCCGACAGCGGGTTCTTGATCTCGTGCGCCAGCATCGAGGCGAGGCCGGAGACGGAGCGCGCCGCGCCGCGATGCGTCATCTGGCGGTCGATCTTGTCGGCGACGGATCGCTCCTGAAACAGCACGACGACATGGCCGGGCAGCTCGGAGACCGGCGAGACGTGGAGATCGACCAGCTTTTCCCCGCCCAGAAGCGGCGAGGAAACGTCGACGCGATATTCGTTGAACGGCGCGCGCCGCTCGCGCACCTGCGCGACGAGCGCCAGAAGCGGGCTGCCGAAGGGCACGAAACGTTCCAGCCCGCCCCGCGCCAGCACGGCGGCACTGGAGCGGAAGAAGCTTTCAGCTTCGGCGTTGGCGAAGACGATGCGCCCGTCCGGCGCGACCATGACGACGGGATGGCGGATGGCGTCGAGGACGAGAGCGGCCGGGTCGATGCCGGCGGGAAGCGCCGTGCTCATGCCGCGCTCCGCACGTCGTTGGTCGAGAAAGCCGCGCGCAGCGCCGCGATCACGGCTTTCGGCTCGGTCGCGGTCATGGCCGCGCGGCGCAGCTCGGCCGGCGCGCCGGGCGCGTGGCGGTCGAGATACCATCCGAGATGCTTTCGCGCGTGACGCAGGCCTTGCTCGATGCCGTAGAACATCAGCATATCCTCGTAATGTCCTGCGACATATGCGCATATGTCCTTCGGCATGGTAACAGGGTCACCACCGGCCCGCGCAGCGATGGCTCCCGCCAGCCATGGCTGACCATAATGGCCGCGCCCGATCATGACGGCGCCGGCGCCGGATTGTTCGAGCATGGCGGCGGCATCCTCGAGCGTCTCGACATCGCCATTGGCGACGAGCGGAACCGACACCGCCTCCCTGACCGCGCGGATGGCACGCCAGTCGGCACGGCCGTTATAAAGCTGGCAGCGGGTGCGGCCGTGGACGGTCACCATGGCGACGCCCGCCTCCTCGGCGCGGCGGGCGATCTCGGGCGCGTTGAGGCTGTCATGATCCCAGCCGAGCCGCATCTTGACCGTGACCGGCACGGAAACGGCCGCAACGACCGCCTCGACCAGCGTCAGCGCATGGTCGGGGTCGCGCATCAGCGCCGAGCCGCAATAGCCGCCGGTCACCTTTTTCGCTGGACAGCCCATATTGATGTCGATGACATCGGCGCCCTCGCCTGCCGCGATGCGCGCGCCTTCCGCCATGAAGGCGGCCTCGCGTCCGGCAAGCTGGACGACATGGACCGGCACGTCTGGTCGGCGGATGCGCAATGCCGAATTGCGCCGGCCCTTCGCCAGCTCGCCGCTCGCCACCATCTCGGACACGACGAGGCCGGCGCCATGCGCGACCGCCCGCGCCCGGAACGGCTCGTCTGTGACGCCCGACATCGGCGCGAGGAAGACGCGGTTGGCGATCTCGACCGGGCCGAGGCGAAGCGGCGTGGCGAGCTTTTTTGCGAGAGTGTCCATGCACAAAAACCATGCAAGATTTTTCAGTGCCTATTTCATAGCCTGACTGGAAATCATTGTGCAACTGCGAAATGGTGTCTGCGCGGCACAGCCGCGAAATGGGCTGGCCAAGCGGCGCGGTGGTGACTAAGCCTTGGGCCGAACCGAAACGGGAACCGGAACGGCATGACGGCAGGCAGGATCGGCGCGGTGATCGTGGCGGCCGGGCGCGGCGAGCGCGCCGGGCAGTCGGCCGAGGGGCCGAAGCAGTATCGCCGCATAGGCGGCCGGTCGGTGATCCGTCGCACGCTGGAGGCGTTCCTCGCCCATCCGCGCATCAACGCGGTCGCCGTCGCCATCCATGCCGACGACGGCGCGCTGTTCGCGGAAGCTGCGGGCGAACTCGCCGGCAGGGTGATCGCACTCCCCGGCGGCGCGACCCGGCAAGCCTCCACCCGGTTGGCGCTTCTGGCGTTGCGCGGCGAAAACCTCGACGCCGTGCTCATCCATGACGGGGTTCGCCCCTTCGTCGATGCCGGGCTGATCGACCGGGTGATCGACGGCCTCGACGGCGAGAGCGGCAGCCTGCCGGCGCTCGCCGTCTCCGACACGCTGAAGCAGGCAGCGGAAGGGCTCGTCGGCCGGACCGTGCCGCGCGACGGCCTTTTCGCCGCGCAGACGCCGCAGGGCTTCGCCTTCGGCCCGATCCTCACCGCGCATGAGCGCGCCCACGCGGCCGGGCGCGAGGATTTCACCGACGACGCGGCCATCGCCGAATGGGCGGGCATCCCGGTGCGGCTGGTCGAGGGCTCCGCGGACAATGTGAAACTGACATGGGCAAGGGATATCGAGATGGCGAATGCGCGCCTTTCCGCCGGGCTGCTACCGGATGTGCGCACCGGCAACGGCTATGACGTGCATTGCTTTGCCGAGGGCGACCACGTCACGCTGTGCGGCGTCGCCATCCCGCACACGAAGCGCCTTTCCGGCCATTCGGACGCCGACGTCGCCCTGCACGCGCTGACCGACGCGCTGCTCGCCACCTGCGGCGCCGGCGACATCGGCACGCATTTCCCGCCGTCCGACATGCGCTGGAAGGGCGCGGCCTCGCGCATCTTCGTCGAGGAAGCGGTGCGCATCGTGCGCGAGCGCGGCGGGCGCATCGCCAATGCCGACATCACGCTGATCGCGGAAGCGCCGAAGATCGGCCCGCACCGCGCGGCGATGACGGCGGAACTGACCTCGATGCTGGGCATTTCTCCCGACAGGGTCTCGGTCAAGGCGACGACCAATGAACGGCTGGGCTTCGTCGGCCGCGAGGAAGGCATCGCGGCCATCGCGACGGCGAGCGTGGTCTATCCAGGAGGGCTGCCCGAATGAGCAACACCGCCGATCTTGCCGCCGCTTTCCTCGACGCCTGCAAGGCGAAGGGCATCCTCGCCACGACCGCGGAATCGTGCACCGGCGGCCTGATCATCGCGCTCCTGACCGACATTCCCGGCGCGTCCTCGATGGTCGATCGCGGCTTCGTCACCTATTCCAACGAGGCCAAGACCGAAATGCTCGGGGTTTCCGAAGCGACGCTCGCCCGTCACGGCGCGGTCAGCGAGGAGACTGCGCTGGAGATGGCGGCCGGCGCGCTGGCCAACAGCCGGGCCGGCATCGCGCTCGCCGTCACCGGCATCGCCGGGCCGGACGGCGGCAGCGCGCAAAAGCCGGTCGGGCTGGTGTGGTTCGGCGTGGCGGTGAAGGGAAACGGCCCGGTGGCGGAAAAACGCATCTTCGACAATCGCGGCCGCGACTTCATCCGCCATGAGACCGTGCGCACGGCGCTTGGATTGGGCATCCGCGCGCTGAACGCTCAGGCGGCGCCGTAGACCTGATCGGCGCGCTTTTCGAAGGCTTCGGCGAACAGGCGGAAGGCGCGGTCGAACATCGCGCCCATCACCGCGCCGAGGATGCGGCTCTTGAATTCGTAGTCGATGAAGAAATGGATCTCGCAGCCGCCGCCTGCCGCCGGCGCGAACAGCCAGCGATTGGTCAGGTACTTGAACGGCCCGTCGATATATTTGACGTCGATCAGGCTCTCGGCCGGCTTCAGCACCACCTGGCTGGTGAAGGTCTCGCGGATCGCCTTGTAGCCGACGGTCATGTCGGCGACGAGCAGCGTCACGCCGTCACGCTCGCGCCGCGAGCGCACGGTCAACGCCTCGCACATCGGCAGGAACTCGGGATAGCGCTCGACATCCGCGACCAGCGCGAACATCTTTTCCGGCGGATGGCGAACGACTCGGACGGTTTCGTATTGCGGCATGGCGAATCCGCTACAACGCCCCGTCCAGCCGGGCAAGAAGGTCGCGAACGTCAGCCGGCGAACACAGCGTCACGACCGGGACGCCGGGGCCGTGGCTCGCAAGCGCCGCGCGGATTTCCGGGGTTTCCGTGCGTTCGAAGTTCCAGATGTAGCGCAGGAACTCCCAGTCGATCTTTTCCGGGCAACCGGGCGCCATTTCCGGGCGCGACCGGCCGGAATGGAGGATGCGACGCTTGAGCACGCGGGCGATGCAGAGCAGCCGCGGCATCCGCAGCCAGACGACCATGTCGGCGCGCGGCAGGCGCAGGTCGAGCGTGCCGGGACTGGTGCCCCGTCCATGACCCAGCTCTCGCCCGCCACCGCTTCCGCAATGAGGCGGCGCACGTCCCCGCGCTCGCGCAGGATCCAGCTGGGAAGCCAGAAGAACTCGCGGTCCATCGAGATGTAGCGGCTGCCCAGCCGGGTCGAGAGCGCCTGCGACAGGGTCGATTTTCCCGATCCCGAACAGCCGATGACGAGGATGCGCCGCGCCCGTTTCAGAAGCGGCGCGGCCTCATCGGCGATCACGCCCGCGCCGCGAGCTTCGCCTCGCGCGCGGCGCGCAGCCGGGCGAAATCCTCGCCCGCGTGGTGGGACGAGCGCGTCAGCGGGCTGGACGACACCATCAGGAAGCCCTTCACGTAAGCCAGCTTCTCATAGGACTTGAACTCGTCCGGCGTGACGAAGCTCTTGACCGGGTGATGCTTGCGCGTCGGCGCCAGATACTGGCCGATGGTGATGAAATCGACATCGGCCGAGCGCAGATCGTCCATCAGCTGGAGCACCTCGTTGCGCTCCTCGCCGAGGCCGACCATGATGCCCGACTTGGTGAAGATGGTCGGATCGAGTTCCTTCACCCGCTGGAGCAGCCTGACCGAATGGAAATAGCGCGCGCCGGGGCGCACGGTGAGATAATTCGACGGCACGGTCTCCAGATTGTGGTTGAAGACGTCTGGCTTGGCCGCGACCACGGTTTCAAGCGCCTTTGCGCCATCCTTGCGCAGGAAGTCGGGCGTCAGGATCTCGATGGTGGTCGCGGGCGAAGCGCGGCGGATGGCGTGGATCGTGTCGGCGAAATGCTGCGCGCCGCCGTCGGCGAGGTCGTCGCGGTCGACCGAGGTGACGACGACATGCGTCAGCCCCATCTGCACCACGGCCTTGGCGACGTTCTCCGGCTCGTCTGCGTCGAGCGCGGTCGGGATGCCGGTGGCGACGTTGCAGAAGGCGCAGGCGCGGGTGCAGATCTCGCCCATGATCATGAAGGTGGCGTGCTTCTTGTCCCAGCACTCGCCGATATTCGGGCAGCCCGCCTCCTCGCACACGGTGACGAGCTTGTTCGACTTCACGATCTCGCGCGTCTCGGAATAGCCCTTCGACACCGGCGCGCGCACGCGAATCCACTCCGGCTTGCGCAGCATCTCCTGGTCGGGCTTGTGGGCCTTCTCGGGGTGGCGCGGCCGGGGCTTGTCGACGAGATTGAGAACCGTGACCATTCGCTGGGCTTTCGTGACTTTCGGCTGATATAGGCCGTGGGCAACGGAAAGGAAACCGCCGCCGACGCCCGGCCTACATGTTGAGCGCGCGCCCGAATGCGTCGAGGGCGCTTTCCTTCATCGTTTCCGACAGGGTCGGATGCGGGAAGATGGTGTGGAACAGCTCTTCTTCGGTGGTCTCCAGATTCATCGCGACGACGAAGCCCTGGATCAGCTCGGTGACTTCCGGGCCGACGAGATGCGCGCCGAGAAGCTGGCCGGTCTTCTTGTCGAAGATGGTCTTGACCAGCCCCTGGTCGTCGCCGAGCGCCACGGCCTTGCCGTTGGCGACGAAGGGGAAGCGGCCGACGCGGATGTCGCGGCCGGCTTCCTTCGCCTTTGCTTCCGTCAGGCCGACCGAGGCCACTTGCGGGTGGCAATAGGTGCAGCCCGGCACCAGCGTCTTGTCGAGCGCATGCACGTTCAGCCCCGCGATCTTCTCGACGCAGATGACGGCCTCGTGCTCGGCCTTGTGGGCCAGCATCGGCGGGCCGGCGACATCGCCGATGGCGTAGACGCCCGGCACGTTCGTTCGGCAATAGCCGTCGATGGCGATCGCGCCGCGCTCCAGCTTGACGCCGAGCGCCTCCAGCCCGAGATTTTCGGTGTTGCACTGGACGCCGACGGCCGAGATCATGCGGTCCGCGGTGATCTTCTCGACCGAGCCGTCCTTCTTCTCGACATGGGCGGTGATCGAGTTGGCGGCCTTGTCGACCTTCGTCACCTTGGCTTCGAGGATGAACTTCAGCCCTTCCTTCTCCAGCCGCTTCTGGGCGAACTTGGAAATCTCGGCATCCTCGACCGGCATGATCTGCGGCATCAGCTCGACCACGGTGACGTCGACGCCGAGCGTGCGGTAGAAGGAGGCGAACTCGATGCCGATGGCGCCCGAGCCCATGACCAGCAGCGACTTCGGCAGGCTGTCCGGCACCATCGCCTCGAAATAGGTCCAGATCAGCTTGCCGTCCGGCTCGATGCCGGGTAGCGCGCGCGGCCGGGCGCCGGTGGCGATTATGATGTGCTTGGCCGCATAGGTGCCCTCGCCCTTGGCATTCTTCGGTGCGGGCGCCTGCGGCTGCATCGGCTTTTTCGCCGGCTTGGAAACGACGATCTCACCGGGCTTGGTCAGCTTCGCCTCGCCCCAGATCACGTCGACCTTGTTCTTCTTCATCAGGATGCCGACGCCGCCGTTCATGCGCTCGGCAATGCCGCGCGAGCGCTTGACGATCGCGCCGAGGTCCGGCTTGACAGTGCCTTCGATGGAAACGCCGTAGTCCTTGCCATGGGTGGCGAGGTGCATCACCTCGGCCGAGCGCAGCAGCGCCTTGGTCGGGATGCAGCCCCAGTTCGAGCAGATGCCGGCCAGATGCTCGCGCTCGACGATGGCCGTCTTCATGCCGAGCTGGGCTGCGCGGATCGCGGCGATGTAGCCTCCGGGGCCGGCCCCGATGATGATGACGTCATAGCTTTCGGCCACGGGCGTTTCCCTCCCTCAAAGTCCAAGCATCATGCGGGCGATGGGTTCCAACGCCCGCCCGATCGCGCGGGTGTTGGCGGCGTCGAGATGGACGCCGTCGATCGGCGACGTCGCCGCCACCGAGCCGGCATCGAAGAAGCCGCAGCCTTCGGCGTCGGCGAGATCGGCGTAGAAGCCGGCGATCATGCGCGACTGCTCGACCCCGCCGGCGAACATGGCCGCATATTCCGGGCTGGCGGTCTCGCACAGAGGCGGCGGCGCGACGATCAGAACCGCCGGCGGCTCGTCGGCGCCGTCGCGGGTGGCGTTCAGCCGCACGATCTCGACCAGACGGCGCATGCCCTGCATGGCGGCGAGCGCCGTGCCGGCGATGGCCGGCTTCATGTCGTTGGAGCCGAGCAGGAGGATGACGAGATCGAGCGGCGCGTGGGTGTAGAGCGACGTCGGCAGGATGCGCGCGCCGTTGCGGTCGCAGGCCGCCAGATGCTCGTCATAGGCCGTGGTGCGGCCGCGCAGGCCGTCCGCCACGACGTGGACGGACGGCCCGAGCGCCTTTTGCAGCACATTCGGCCAGCGATCCTCAAAGGCATGGCGGCCGCCGGTCCCGGCGTCGCTTCCCCAGGTGATCGAGTCGCCGTAGCAGAGGATCGTCTTCATCTATGCCCCGCGCACCCCGGCTTACAACTGGCGCAGGCCGAGCGCGACGAACAGGAACAGCGCGCCGTTGGAGATCAGCTCCACCGCGAGGAAGATGCCGAGCACCGTTCCCGCCGCATAGGGGAAGTTGGTGAAGATGAAGACCGCGAGCACGATGGAGAGGATGCCCGACACCAGCACCCAGCCCCAGCCGGTGACCGGGCGCAGCGACATGGCATAGAAAATCTTGATCGCGCCCGTGACCAGCAGCAGCACGGCGACGAGCAGCGTCAGCGACACCATGCCGGCCAGCGGGTTGAAGACCAGCGAGACGCCGACCACCAGCGACAGGACGCCGAACAGCAGCGCCCACAGGAAGCCGCCCCAGCCCTGGACCTGGAACGACTGGATGATCTGCAAGCCGCCGAGCAGCATGAAGAACCAGCCGGCGAGAAGGGTGGCGGCGAGCGTCGCCGCGAAGGGGTCGAGCAGCGCCAGAACGCCGCCGACCAGCGAGACGACGGCAAGCACCGCCATCCATATCCACGATTTCCTGAGCTTCTGGGTATGCGCAGTCGCAGTCATGGCCTTAACCTTTCAGGCACCGGCCGGGCGCCCTGCCCGGCCACAAAACCAGCCCAGCCCCTTCAACCCGTTCTCAAACCAGCATCGACAGCGGGTTCTCGACGATGCGCCGAAAGGCGGCGACAAGCTCCGCGCCGAGCGCGCCGTCGACCGCGCGATGGTCCGTCGACAACGTCACCGACATGACGGTGGCGATCCTGATCTCGCCGTTCTTCACCACAGCGCGCTCCTCGCCGGCACCGACCGCGAGGATCGTGGCATGCGGAGGGTTGATGACGGCGGCGAAATCCTTGACGCCGAACATGCCGAGATTAGAGACCGACGTGGTGCCGCCCTGATACTCTTCCGGCTTCAGCTTGCGGCTCTTCGCCCGGGCGGCGAGGTCCTTCATCTCGTTGGAGATGACCGAGACCGTCTTCTCGTCCGCCTTGCGCACGATCGGCGTGATCAGGCCGCCGGGGATCGACACCGCGACGCCGACATCGGCGTGGGCGTGCTTCAGCATGCCGGCATCGGTCCACGAGACATTGGCGTCCGGCACCGCCTTCAGCGCCAGCGCGTAGGCCTTGATGACCATGTCGTTGACGGAGAGCTTGTAGGCCGGCGTCTCGCCCTTTTCCGTCTTCGTCACCGGGGCGGCGTCGTTCAGCTGCTTGCGCAGGGCCAGCAGCGCGTCGATCTCGATGTCCACCGTGAGGTAGAAATGCGGGATCGTGTTCTTGGCCTCGGTCAGCCGGCGCGCGATGGTCTTGCGCATGTTGTCGTGCGGGACGAGCTCGTAGGAGCCTTCCTCGAACAGCTTGAGCACGGCGTCGTCCGACGCGGCCTTGGCGGCCGGAGCGGGCGCGGCCGCTTGCGGAGTTGCCGGGGCAGCCTTCGGCGCGCCGCCTGCAATCGCTGCCTCGACATCGGCCTTGACGACGCGGCCATGCGGGCCGCTGCCGGAAACCGCGCCGATGTCGATGCCGGCATCTTTCGCGATGCGGCGGGCAAGCGGCGAGGCGAAGGTGCGGCCCTCGCTCGATGAAGCCGGAGCCGGCTTCGGCGCGGGGGCTTGCGCGGCAGGCGATTGGGGCGCTGCGGCCGGCTGCGGGGCGGCGGCAGGCTCGGCCTTCGCCTCCTGTTTCGCAGGCTCGGCTTTCGCCTCGGGCTTCGGCGCGGCGCTTCCGGCCGAGGCGGCAGCGGCCGAGGCATCCTCGCCTTCGGCGGCCAGCACAGCGATCACGGCATTGACCTTGACGCCCTCGGTGCCGGCCGGGACGACGAGCTTCGCCACCGTGCCCTCATCGACGGCCTCGACCTCCATGGTTGCCTTGTCGGTCTCGATCTCGGCGATCACGTCGCCGGGGGCAACCTTGTCACCCTCCTTGACCAGCCACTTGGCGAGATTGCCTTCCTCCATCGTCGGGGAAAGCGCCGGCATGGTGATTTCAATCGGCATCGCGCGCCCTCCCCCTCAGGCCCTGTAGGTGACGGCCTTCACCGCCTCGACGACCTCGGCCACGTTCGGCAATGCCAGCTTTTCCAGATTGGCGGCATACGGCATCGGCACGTCCTTGCCGGCGATGGTGATCACCGGCGCGTCGAGATGGTCGAAGGCGCGCTGCATGACCTGGCTGGCGATATGGTCGCCGACCGACGATTGCGGAAAGCCCTCCTCGACCATGACGAGGCGGTTGGTTTTCTTCACCGAGGCCAGCACCGTGTCGAGATCGAGCGGGCGGATGGTGCGCAGGTCGATGATCTCGGCGTCGATGCCCATGCCGCGTAGCTCGGCCTCGGCCTTGATGGCATAGGTCATGCCGATGCCAAAGGAGACGATGGTGACGTCGCTTCCCTCTTTGTGGATGCGCGCCTTGCCGATGGGCAGGACGAAATCGTCCATCTTCGGCACGTCGAAAGTCTGGCCGTAGAGGATCTCGTTTTCGAGGAAGATCACCGGGTTGGGATCGCGGATCGCGGCTTTCAGCAGGCCCTTGGCGTCGGCAGCCGTATAGGGCATCACCACCTTCAAGCCCGGAATATGGCCGTACCAGGCGGCGTAGCACTGCGAGTGCTGGGCGCCGACGCGGGCGGCGGCGCCGTTGGGGCCACGGAAGACGATGGGCGCGCCCATCTGGCCGCCGGCCATGTAGAGGGTCTTCGCCGCCGAGTTGACGATGTGGTCGATCGCCTGCATGGCGAAGTTGAACGTCATGAACTCGACGATCGGCTTCAACCCGGCGAAGGCGGCACCGACGCCGAGGCCGGCGAAGCCGTGCTCGGTGATCGGGGTATCGACCACGCGGCGCGAGCCGAACTCCTGCAACAACCCTTGAGTGATCTTGTAGGCGCCCTGATATTCGGCGACCTCTTCGCCCATGACGAAGACGTCCTCGTCGCGGCGCATCTCCTCGGCCATGGCGTCCCGCAGCGCCTCGCGCACGGTCGTCGGCACCATCTCGGTGCCGGCCGGAATGTCGGGGTCCGCGGCGGCCTCCGCCTTCGGCGCGGCTGGGACGGATGCTCCTTGCGCCTTCGCGCCCGGCTCGTCGCTTGCCTCGCGCGCCTTGCCGCCGGCGTCGTCGGCGGCTTGAGCCGGCTCGGCCTTAGGCGCGGGCTCGGCGGCAGGCGCGGGCTTCGCGGCCGTCACGGCGTCGGCGCTCTCGCCTTCCTGGAGCAGCACGGCGATCGGCGTGTTGACCTTGACGCCCTCGGTGCCCTCGGCGACGAGGATCTTGCCCAGCGTGCCCTCGTCGACGGCCTCGACCTCCATGGTCGCCTTGTCGGTCTCGATCTCGGCGATCACGTCGCCGGGGGCGACCTTGTCACCCTCCTTCTTGACCCATTTCGACAGATTGCCCTCTTCCATCGTCGGCGAGAGGGCGGGCATGAGAATTTCGATCGGCATGGTCCGTTCCCCCTAGAGCAGCACGTCGGTGTAGAGCTCGGACACGTCCGGCTCGGGATCGGACTGGGCGAAATCGGCAGCCTCGGCGACGATGTCGCGCACTTCCTTGTCGATGGTCTTCAGGTCGTCCTCGCTGACGCCCTTCTGCGCCAGCAGCCGCGCCTTGACCTGCTCGATCGGGTCGTGCTCGGAGCGCATTTTCTGCACCTCGTCCTTCGAGCGGTACTTGGCCGGGTCGGACATGGAGTGGCCGCGATAGCGGTAGGTCTGCATCTCGAGGATGATCGGGCCGTTGCCGGCGCGGCACCACGCCACCGCCATGTCGGCAGCGGACTTCACCGCGCGCACGTCCATGCCGTCGACCTGGACGCCGGGAATGCGGAAGGAGACGCCGCGCTGCGAGAAATCGGTTTCGGCCGAAGAGCGCGTCACCGCCGTGCCCATGGCGTAGCGGTTGTTCTCGATGACGTAGACGACCGGCAGCTTCCACAGCGAGGCCATGTTGAACGCTTCGTAGACCTGGCCCTGATTGGCCGCGCCGTCGCCGAAGAAGGTGAGCGAGACATTGTCGTTGCCGCGATAGCGGTTGGCGAAGGCCAGCCCCGTGCCGAGCGGCACCTGCGCGCCGACGATGCCGTGGCCGCCGTAGAAATTCTTCTCCTTGGAGAACATGTGCATCGAGCCGCCCTTGCCCTTGGAGTAGCCTCCCCGGCGGCCCGTAAGCTCGGCCATCACGCCGCGCGGACTCATCTCCATGGCCAGCATGTGGCCGTGGTCGCGATAGGCGGTGATCATCTGGTCGCCTTCCTTGATGGCCATGGCCATGCCGGTGACGACCGCTTCCTGTCCGATATAGAGGTGGCAGAAGCCGCCGATAAAGCCCATGCCGTAGAGCTGGCCGGCCTTCTCCTCGAAGCGGCGGATCAGGAGCATGTCCCGATAGGCCTTCAGGTCATCGTCCCTGGTGAACTTCGCCGGCGGCGGCGTTTTCGGTGCCTGCTGGCTGTCGGCGCCTGCTTTCGATCTGGCAGACGTCTTACGGGCGGCTGTCGCCATCGCTCGCTCCCTGTTCCTCTTCCCCGATGGGGAGAGCTATCCCCGCCCTCCTCCGATAAAAGAAAGGCTAGCACAGAGAATTGGTGTTCGCCATCGCGAAAAACGCATGGCAGATATCCGAATAATTCTCGTAACTTTTTGATTTATATTGATTAACTTGATTTCAGTTAATCGTTGCTGCGCTGCCGCATTATGACGACTTCGTTCGCCAGCGCCAGGTTGAGCGCGCGCCTTGCATGCTCGTCGAGCATGTCCTTTTCCAGCGAGCCGTCATGCAGCAGGCGCACGCGCTGCTCGAGCGCCACGCGCGCGGTCCGCGTCGTCTCCAGCGTCGCCTCGAGCGCGGCGACGCGCTCCTCCAGCCGGTACTTCGAGTAGATCCCGTATTCGCCGTGAAAGGCGTGAAAGCCGAAATAGGACAGGAACGCGACCGCTATGGCGGGCACGATGAGCGCGCCGGTGTTTCGCTTCTTGCGCTGACGGGTCCACATGGATGACGCATTACCTTCGAGACGATTTCTCCATCTGGCATATTTATGTTTAAGGCGCGGTTACCGGCGCGAAGCATGGGGCGACGGACCCGGCCCCCGGAGCAAGGCTGCCAAACCCTCTCCTTTCGTCATGCTCGGGCCTGTCCCGAGGATGGCGGCGGAGCGTGAAGCACGACCTGGCGAGCGAGCCGCTTGCCCGAAGCCGAAGGCCGGGTCCCTTTCGGAACCCGGCCCATCATCTTTCGCAAACAGATTGGGCGCGGCCGCCTCAGCCCTTGAGGATGCTCCTGCCGGCGTAGCGCGCGCTCGCTCCCAGCTCTTCCTCGATGCGCAGGAGCTGGTTGTACTTGGCCATGCGGTCGGAGCGAGCGAGCGAGCCGGTCTTGATCTGCCCGCAATTGGTGGCGACGGCGAGGTCGGCGATGGTCGCGTCCTCGGTCTCGCCCGAGCGGTGCGACATCACCGCCGTGTAGGCGGCGCGGTGCGCGGTCTCGACCGCGTCGAGCGTCTCGGTCAGCGTACCGATCTGGTTGACCTTGACCAGGATGGAATTGGCGACGCCCATGCGGATGCCGTCGCGCAGGCGCGCCGAATTGGTGACGAAGAGGTCGTCGCCGACGAGCTGTACCTTGTTGCCGACGAGGTCGGTCAGCGTCTTCCAGCCGTCCCAGTCGTCCTCGGCCATGCCGTCCTCGATGGAGATGATCGGATAGTCGGCGGCCAGCTTGGCGAGATATTTCGCCTGCGCCTTGGGGTCGCGCGTCTTCTTCTCTCCCTCGTAGACGTAGGCGCCATCCTTGAAGAACTCGGTCGAGGCGCAGTCGAGGGCGATGGCGACGTCCTCGCCCGGCTTGTAGCCGGCCTTCTCGATCGAGGCCATGACGAAGTCGAGCGCGGCCTGCGCGCTCTTCAGGTTCGGCGCGAAGCCGCCCTCGTCGCCGACATTGGTGTTGTGGCCGGCGTCCTTCAGGCCCTTCTTCAGCGTGTGGAAGATTTCCGCGCCCCAGCGCAGCCCTTCGCGAAAACTATCCGCGCCGACCGGCATGATCATGAATTCCTGGAAGTCGATCGGGTTGTCGGCGTGCGCCCCGCCATTCAAGATGTTCATCATCGGAACTGGTAGCACATGGGCACCGGCGCCGCCGACATAGCGGTAGAGCGGCAGCGAGGCGGCTTCGGCAGCGGCGCGGGCGACGGCGAGCGAGACGCCGAGGATGGCGTTGGCGCCGAGGCGCGCCTTGTTCGGCGTGCCGTCGAGCTCGATCATGGCGCGGTCGATCTCGATCTGGTTTTCCGCTTCCAGCCCGCCGACGGCCTCGAAGATCTCGCCGTTGACGGCGGCAACGGCGTTCTGGACGCCCTTGCCGAGATAGCGCGCGCCGCCGTCGCGCAGCTCGACCGCCTCATGCGCGCCGGTCGAGGCGCCGGAGGGCACGGCGGCGCGGCCCATGGAGCCGTCCTCGAGCACGACATCGACCTCGACGGTCGGGTTGCCGCGGCTGTCGAGGATTTCGCGGCCGACGATGTCGATGATGGCGGTCATGGGCAGGTCCTTCGGAGTTTTTGAGGGAAAGGCGATTTCGCCGCCCTCTTACCGAATGGCCCCGCCGCAGGCAATGACCGCCACCAATGCCAACCGATTAAACGCGGACGATCAGAGCCAGTAACGCGGCACCTTGTAATAGTCGTAGGAGGTGTCGCGCACCTTGGTGCCGTCGTCGCCGGTCAGGTCGTTGATGTCGTAGACCGGCGCGGCCTCGAGTTGGCTGCGGCTGAACGGCACGACATAGCCGCCGCGCGCCGGGTCGTAGTCGAGGCTCGACCACGGAATCGTATGGTATTTCTCGCCGATGCCGAGAAAGCCGCCAAAGCCGATGACGGCGAACATGATGTTGTTCGACAGCTTGTCGAGCATCACATCCTCGATCGAGCCTATGTGCTGGCCCTCGGTGTTGTAGACATCGGTGCCGATGACGCGCGAGGCCTGGATCGCCTGCGTGTGTCCTGTGGCGGTTGCCATGATGGTTCTCCTCTTGGCGCTCGACCCCCCTTGTCGCCGGATAACGGGGAGCCGGGCACAGAGGTTCCGCCTCACATGCCCTTGGAGATCAGGTCGAATGCCTGCAACGTCTCGATCAGTCGCGGCATGTCGGAAAGCGGCACCATGTTGGGGCCGTCGGAGGGGGCGTTGTCCGGGTCCTGGTGGGTCTCGATGAACACCCCGGCGACGCCGACGGCGACGGCCGCGCGCGCCAGCGTCTCGACGAAGCGGCGCTCGCCGCCCGACGAGCCGCCCTGCCCGCCAGGCTGCTGCACCGAATGGGTGGCGTCGAAGATCACCGGCGCACCCGTCTCGGCCATGATCGGCAGCGCGCGCATGTCGGAAACGAGCGTGTTGTAGCCGAAGGACGCGCCGCGCTCGGTCAGCATCACGTCGGCGTTGCCGGAGCCGGTCACCTTGGCGACGGCGTTCTTCATGTCCCAGGGCGCGAGGAACTGGCCCTTCTTGATGTTGACGACCTTGCCCGTTTGCGCGGCGGCGACCAGCAGGTCGGTCTGGCGCGACAGGAAGGCCGGAATCTGCAGCACGTCGACGACCTCGGCCACGGCCGCGCATTGCTCCTCGGTGTGCACGTCGGTCAGAAGCGGCAATTCGAGATCGCGCCTCAGATCGGCGAAGATCGGCAGCGCCGCCTCCAGCCCCGCGCCGCGCGTGCCGGAAAGGGAGGTGCGGTTCGCCTTGTCGAACGAGGTCTTGTAGACGAGGCCGACGCCGAGGCGGGCGCAAATCTCCTTCAGGCTGCCGGCCATGTCGTAGGCATGCTGGCGCGATTCGAGCTGGCACGGCCCGGCGATCAGCGCCAGCGGCGCGTCGTTGGCAAAGCGGACATTGCCGACGACGACAATGGGGTTCGGGGCGGAGTTGGGAGCGGTCATTGCGTTTCCTCGAACACGAACTCGGCCCCCTGCCCGCGCGCCGGCGGCACGTGGAGCCGCGCCTCGCGCCGCTCGCAAACGACGCCGCCCGCCTCGAACAGGGCGGCAACGGCGGCAAGGTCGCGGACGCCGAAGACGATGCCGGTCAGGCGCGGGCGGATAGCCTCGCCGTTGCGGCGTATCTCGATCCGGCCATTCTCAAGCGCGATTTCGACGAAATTATCCCCAGACGTGCCCGTGCCGCCGGCCATCTCGGCGAGGAAGGCGGCAAAGGAGGCGGGATCGGCCGCCTCGGCGTGGACGGCGAGGATGCGCGTCGCGCCGTTATCGTGCCGCTCCAGCGCCGAGCGGTCGATGGCCGGCACCTTGCGCCGCTCGCAATTGAAGAAGAAGGCGTCGGCCCCGCCCGACGGCGCGGCGAAGGCGAGCCGGAAGCTGGCGATGTCTGCCTTGCCGTCCTTGTCGAGCGACGGCCGAGAGAACTCGACCATCGGCCCGCCCGAGATACCCTTTTCGACGAAGGCGACATGGTCGG
>Ga0172382_10006000_pt1 | contig 17867 bp, 15 predicted proteins | sample Leawel138RmetaG_FD_122245 | JGI IMG/M metagenome (GOLD analysis project Ga0172382, IMG submission 122245) | Leachate microbial communities from a municipal landfill in Southern Ontario, Canada - Leachate well 138R metaG | ecosystem: Engineered > Solid waste > Landfill > Unclassified | place...
AGAGTTATATTTGCGAAAATCCAGAACGCTTAGATACATTTCTAACGTCACAAATTGGGCATAGTCGTTCACAAATTGCCAGTTTAATCAAAAAAGAGTACGTAGAAGTTGACGATAAAATAGTTTCGCGCAGCGGTGTTAAATTAAAAGAGAATCAAATAGTTAGAGTTACGTTTCCAGAAGCAGAGCCAAAACCTGCACTTGAGATTGATTTTGATGTAGAGATACTTTATGAAGATGAAGATGTTTTAGTTATAAACAAGCCAAGCGGACTTACAGTGCATCCAGCACCTAGCGTGAGGGAGGCAACGCTTGTTGATTGGCTCAAGCACAAAGGTATTAGACTCTCTACAATAAGTGCGCAGGAGCGTCATGGAATAGTTCACAGACTTGATAAAGGCACAAGCGGAACTATGGTTATAGCAAAAAACAACGCTTCTCATGAGTTTTTATCCGAGCAGCTTCAAGATAAAAGTATGGGAAGATACTATTTGGCGGTCATAAATCCTCCTCTAAAAGAGGATATAACGCAGATAGAACTTCCTATCGCAAGAAGTGCTCACAACAGACTTAAGATGGCATGTCTTGAGCATGGAAAATATGCAAAGACGTTTTTTAAAAATCTAGCTCTTAGCATTGATGAAAAAAATCAGTTTGTCGCATGTAAGCTCTCTACAGGAAGAACACACCAAATACGTGTTCATTTAGAGAGCATGAATCGCCATATAGTAGGTGACCATATTTATGCACAAAGCCCAAAACAAGAGAAGTCGGAACGTATTTTGCTTCATGCATATATAATATACTTTATTCATCCCAAGAGTAAAGAGAGACTTGTATTTAGCGTATTGCCTGATGCGCAGATGATGGATTATATAGATAAAAAATTCAATACGGAGCAAATAAATGAAGTTATGGACACTAGTTACATTATGCACAGTTTCACTGCTGGTTCTTAGCGGTTGTGGGGTAAAACCTACCCCAAAAAAAGAGGCGCTTATCGATGATACGCTGCCTATAGTAAATCTTACTAAAAATGGAACTATTGTTGATATTAATGCAATAGCCCTTGAATGGGAGCCTATAGAGGATCCAAGAGTAAATGGTATCTATATTTATAAGATAAATTTGAATGAGGTTAAAGATAATAAAAATAAAAATGACTACTACGATACTGTTGAGAACCGTTTTTCTACGCATTATCTAGATGCTAACGTAAAAGCAAACTCTAAGTATGGATACTATTTTAAAACATACAGCGATAAAGCCGAATCAAGAAAGAGCGATGTTGTAACAATGATGTCTCTGCCACCTATGGAGTCTGTAACATGGATACACAGCATTGAGAGCATGCCAAGAAGCGCAAAAATAATTTGGCGACCGCATACAAATGAAAAAGTAAAAGCTTATATTATTCAGAGAAAAACACTTGAAGAAGATAGCTGGAAAGAGATAGCAACTATTAACGGACGACTTAATGCCGAGTTTATAGATAAAGATTTAAAAGATAACTTTACATACAAATACCGCATCCGTGCATTGACTTTTGACAATCTTCTCTCAAACCCTAGTCAAGAGGTAAAGGTAGTTACAAAAAAGTTGCCAAATGAGATAACCAAGATAGATGCATCTAAGGATTTGCCAAAAAGAATCGAAATAAGTTGGCAAAAGAGCGAGATTGACGATTTTTTAGTTTATAGAGTTTATAGATCTTCAAATATAAATGGAACTTATAAAATGGTTATAGATACAAAAAATAACTCTTATGTTGACTTGATTGAAGAAGATGCAAAAGAGTATTTTTATAGAGTGAGTGTTTTTGATAAAGACAAACTAGAGAGTGTTCACAGTAACTACACAGCTTTTGGTAAAACACTTATTAAGCCAACTACTCCCTCGATGGTTGAAGCAAAGCTTATTGGCGGCAAAATTGTACTTTCATGGAGTAACTCAGATGTCAGAGTTAATAGCTACAATGTACAAAAAAGATACAAAAAAAATATGCTAGAGAGTTCTATTGAGGATTTTGAAAATATTAAAAATTTTCAGTTTATAGATTCAGAAATAGAAGCAGGCAAGACTTACTACTATAGAGTTTTTTCAGTTGATGCAAACGGTATCAAATCAGAGCCAAGTATAGAGATTGAGTTTAAAATTAAAGAAGAAGCGATAGATAATTCTTTAAAAAGCCAAGAGAAAATTCCTGAGCCAAAAAACTATGAGCGCGTAAGCGAGCCAAAAGAAGACGTAATAATACCTGTACAAGATTTTAACTAAAACGAGAATTAATGCCACATCTACATATAGAAGAGTTTAAGGAGATAGAGTTTCCCTCACAGAGTGATGGAATCTCATTTAATTTTATAGCAGATAATGTAAATCACAAAGAGGAGAGACTTATCTCTGTTAAAGTAGAAGATGATGAATTTTTCTTGCTAGTAAAAGATGAAAATTCTAAAAGTCTTTTAAAAGTAGATAAACTTACAAAGCCTGCTTCTATCTACAATGTGCATAAAGCGCTTTTAACCTATGCCAAAATTGCAGATATAAATATTGTTTCATCAAATGTGCCTCAAAGTGAAAAAAATATTCATCTTCAAGAGGTAACAGCTCTAAAAGATATAAATTATTTTGCCCAAAATTTTCCCAAAGAGCGAGAAATCCACATAGAAGTTGGTTTTGGTTCAGGGCGACATCTTCTGCATCAGGCAATCAATAATCCTGAGATACTTTTTATCGGTATAGAGATTCATCATCCCTCAATTGAGCAGGTTTTAAAGCAGATAGCCATAAAAAAACTTGAGAATATTTTTCTGCTTAGTTATGATGCTAGACTTTTTATGGAGCTTGTAACCTCAAATATAGTAGGAAAAATTTATGTGCATTTTCCTGTTCCCTGGGATAAAAAACCTCATAGAAGAGTTATATCTACTACTTTTATAGAGGAGGCTAGGCGAATATTAAAAGTCGGCGGAACTTTGGAGCTTCGTACGGATAGTGAAAATTACTATGCCTACTCCTATGAGACATTTATAGCGTTTAGTAAAACAACTCTCTATATAAACAAGAACAAAGATATTGCGGTAACGAGCAAGTATGAAGATAGATGGAAAAAGATGCAAAAGAACATCTACGACGTAATCATGATAAATGATGAGGAGTCTCCTGCTTTGGACATGGAAGGGAGTTTTAACTTTTTAGATGTAACTCTCTTAGAAGAGGAGATAATAAAGCTTCACAAAAAAGTGCAAAAGTTTGATGGCGGGTTTATTCACTTTGAGAGAATCTACACATTAAAAGATGGAGTAATGGTTCGTTTGTCTATGGGGAGTTTTGACAAGCCTGAGCATCTGTATCTTGTTATAAAAGGGAGCAAGGCTTATTACTATAGGGCGCTGCCTTTAAAATCAAAAAGTAACCTTTATGCGCATCAATTTTTAAACAGGCTGCTTCATGGATAAGGTTATAATTGCTAAAGATTTATCGCTGGCTTACTCAAGCAGTGAAACTATTATAAATAAGGTTAATTTTTCAATAAATTCAGGAAATTTTGTGTTTATAACAGGAGCTAGCGGAAGCGGAAAGTCAACACTTCTTAAGTCGCTCTATGGTGCCCTAAAACCAAAACAAGGTTCTCTTATTGTCGGGGGTGTAGAGATTAAAGGTGTTTCTCGTGCAAGACTGAATTTTTTAAGACGCCATATAGGGATAGTTTTTCAAGATTATAAACTTGTAAAAGAGTGGACGATTGATAAAAACATAATGCTTCCCCTTCTTATAAACGGGTATGTGAAAAGTGTTGCAAACAATCAGGTGGACAAACTTTTAAAACATGTAAGACTAAATCATCAGATAGGTAAATTCCCATTAGAATTAAGCGGTGGGGAGCAGCAAAGAGTTGCTATGGCTAGAGCGCTTGCACATAATCCGGTTTTGATTTTAGCAGATGAACCTACGGGTAACCTTGATGATTACTCTTCGCAGTTAATTTGGAATCTACTTGAGGGTGCAAACTCTCAGCTAAATACTACAGTTATAGTGGTAACACACAATATTCCTAAGACGCTAAATGTTGATTATAAACATTTTCATATAGAGTATGGGAGCATACATGAAGTCTGTTAGAAATCATTTTTCGCTTGTAATTGCGCTTTTGAGCATACTCTTCTCCATGCAAGTATTTTTAATTGCTGAGCGCTCTATTGAGGCATATAAAGTAAATCTTGTACAAAATTACTCTGTTATTGCAGTCAGTAAAAAGCATCTCGAGATTAGCGAGATATTAAAAATAAACAATATTATTGCAGATGCAAAAGAGCTTTCGCCGGACTCTGTTATAGAGAGATTAAGCAGCGATATGAGAAGTGCAAATGTTGAGCTTTTAAAGCTTACTATGCCTAAGTTTTATAAGCTCAGTTTAACCCGTTATCCAACTCCAGGGGAAGTTAAAAATTTAAAAAGCGATTTGCTAAGAAGCAGTTCAATCACAAAAGTAGAGGATTTTTCACATACACATGATACGACTTATAAGCTTCTCCTTTTGTTTAAAAACGTAGTTGCGCTTTTTGCTATTGTTGTTTTGATTGTTACGATTTTACTCATCATAAAAGAGCTTAGAATCTGGCAATATAAGCATAATGAGCGAATGAGTATTATGGGGCTTTTTGGTGCTGCTTTGTGGCTTCGTTCCGCAGTTTTGTTTAGACTTGCCATCGTTGATGCGCTTATTGCCAGTTTTTTGGCTTTTGGTATATTTATTTATCTCTCATCATCCCCCTGGGTGCTAGAGCAGTTTAATAATATTGGTATAAATATAGTTATATTTAATAAAGTTGATGATTCCTTGCTTATCTTAGGAGTTGCTATGTCGATATCTATTTTGCTCGCATCTCTTATTGTTTTAGGGCATAAAGAAGAGGCATGATTCGCTTACTCATACTATTTTTATCGGCATATTTGTTTCTAGAAGCAAAAACAAGCGTTGATATAAAGATACAAAAAACAAGCTCTGAGATAAGTTCTTATGCTAAGAACCAAGAAGAGATAAATAAAAAAATGAACGAAACTGCTCAGGCGATAATAAAGCAAAAAGATGAGATAAATCAGCAGCAGGAGCATCTTAAGGGATTAAGAGAGGAGCTTTTGGAGAAAGAGGGCAGTTATGATGAAAAAGTTAAAGAGCTTGAAGAGTTAAAACATTCCCAGAAAAAACTAAAAGAAGATACGCAGGAGCTAGAGGAGGAGCTAGTTTTTACCATAGCGCAGAGTGTCTCTTTATCCATCATTCTTGAAGAAGAGTATAGTGCAAATGCAGAGTCTCTTATGGAGTACGAAGTTTTAGAACTTATGCTCAAGAGTGCCAAAGAGAAGATAAAAGAGTTAAATGAAAAATTTTATAACAACTCCAAAAATATAAATATTTTAAATGAAAAAGTAAGCTCTTTGGAGGTTGCTATAAAAAGTATTGATGAAAAAAGAAAAGATCTTATAAATACACAAAGGGAGAATGAATCTTCTCTTAAAAAACTAGAAATCGCAAAAGCTTCTTATAAAAACAAGCTCCAAGAGATTTTTAATAAGCAAGATATGTTAAAGAAGACTCTCTCACAGTTAAATATTATAAAGATAGATGAGTTGAGAAAAGCACAGGAGGAAGCAGCAAGAGCCGAGGCATTTGATGCAAAAGATATTGTTTCTGATTCGAATCTTCCAAAAGTAAAAAATCATGGAAGCAGTTATCAAGCGGCAAAAACAAAAAATTATACCGGTCAAAAAACGATAGCCCCTTTTGAGCCGTATAAAATTACAAAGGAATACGGAACATACACCGATCCGATTTACGGTATAAAAGTTTTTAATGAATCAATATCCCTACAGCCGAGTGAAAAAAACGCCAAAGTTAAAACCGTCTTTAACGGCAAAGTGATATATGCAGATAAAACGCCCATACTTGAGAATATTGTAATCATTGAACATGATGACGGACTTCATACCATTTATGCAAATCTCTCTCAGATAGCGCCTGATATACAAAAGGGAAAAAAGATTAAAAAAGGCTACACGATAGGGCGCGTAAATGATGAGCTGATATTTGAGGTAACGCAAAAATCCTTTCATATAAATCCAATTCGATTGTTCCAATAAAGTTTTAAGAAGAGCAATAATTTTTTAAAAGAGAGCTAATTTGGATATAATTTCAAAAAAATTCTATAGGTATGTAAAAAAATGAAATTTATTCAAACTCGCGGATGCGATGAAAATAGCCCCAAAAGTGTTACCTTCTCAGAAGCCATATTAAGTCCGATTGCTTCTTTTGGCGGTCTGTATGTGCCGGAGAGTCTGCCAGAACTTGGCGAGAGATTTTTAACTAAGCATCTAAACTCCTCTTATAAAGAGCTTGCTTATGATATGTTGGAGCATTTTGAGATAGATATAGACAGAAGTGTCATTAAAAAAGCGCTTAGTCTTTATGATAAATTTGATACTCCCGAAAATCCGGTTCCAGTTGTAAAAGTAAAAGAAAATTTATATATTAGTGAACTTTATCATGGACCTACTCGTGCTTTTAAAGATATGGCGCTTCAGCCTTTTGGATCTGTTTTATCTTCAATCGCACAAAAAAGAGGCGAGCACTATTTAATTCTTGCTGCAACAAGTGGCGATACAGGCCCTGCTGCGCTTGAGACTTTTAAAAACAGAGCAAATGTGCAGGTTGCTTGTCTTTATCCAAATGGTGGAACAAGTGATGTTCAAAGACTTCAAATGGTAACAGAAGATGCGAAAAATTTAAAAGTTATCGGGATTAACGGTGTCTTTGATGATGCGCAAAATGCACTTAAGCGACTGCTAGCTTCGAGTGAATTTAAAAAGGCACTTAAAGAGAAAAACATCCTTCTTTCCGCTGCAAACTCTGTAAACTTTGGACGCATTATTTTTCAGATCATTTACCATATTCATAGTTATTTAGAGCTGGTTCGTCAAGGAGCGATAACGATGGGCGAAAAAGTATATCTAAATGTTCCAAGCGGAAATTTTGGAAATGCTCTTGGCGCATACTATGCATGGAAGATGGGATTGCCGGTAGAAAAAATTATTATCTCCTCAAATGAGAACAATGTTTTGACAAAACTCATTAAAACAGGAAAATATGATTTAAGAAAGTTGCATGTAGTCAACACAACTTCTCCGGCGATGGATATACTTAAATCATCAAATATTGAGAGAATTTTATATGATATGTTCGGTGATGAGAGAACAAAAGAGCTAATGTACAGCCTTGAAGAAAATCACTTTTATGAGTTGACATCTGATGAGTTGGCATCTCTAAAAAAGAGCTTTGATGCAGATTTTTGTACTGGAGATGAGGGCAAAAAGTATATAAAAGATACCTTCTATAAACATGGCTATCTAATGGACCCTCATACTGCTACATGTATGAAATCTTATGAGACATGCTCAAAAGAGGATATAAAAACTATTGCTTACTCAACCGCAGAGTGGACAAAATTCTCACCAGTTATTGCAAATGCTCTTACTGGGGAGATTGATGGGGAAGATTTAAAAGCTTTAGTTTCTATCTCTAAGGAGGCTAACTTGAAAATACCAGATATGATAAAAGAACTTTTTGCAAAAGAGATAGTCCAAAGTACCGTTATAGAAAAAGAGGATATTGAAAAAGAGATTTTAAAATTTCTCTAAATCTCCTCTTTTTTGTGTAAAATTCAACTCTTAGTAAAAGAAAATAGCTAAGAAAAGAGTTGGATACACTCTTTTAGTCTAAAGGTTTTGGTTCACCAAAATAGTAGCCTTGACAGAAATCAATGCCTAAAGATTTTACTTTTTTATAAATAGACTCACTGCTTACAAACTCCGCAACTACTGAGAGCTTTTTAATTTTTGCAAATCCTACTATCGTTTGAACAATATCATAGCTATCTTGATTGGTATCGATATCTTTTATAAGAGAACCGTCTATTTTTATTGTGTCGGCATTGAGTTTTAAGAGATACTCAAAGTTGCTATACCCCGTACCAAAATCATCTATGGCGAGGGAGCAGCCAAAAGATTTTACTTTTTGAATAAACTCATCAACTTCCACAAAGTTCTCAATTCCTTCAGATTCAACTAGTTCAAATGTAATATTTTGTGCCTTTGTGCACTTTTGCAGGCTGTTAAATATAAACTCTTTAATATATTCGGATTCTATATCTTCAATAGTTATATTTATACTGCATTTTATATCTTTTGCCTTTGCCAGCTCCATAGTTTTTTCAATAACAATTTTAGTTATTTCTATATATTGATGAGATTTTTTTGCTTTATCCAAAAAGAAAAACGGTGAGATAATTTTTCCATCTTCATCTATCATTCTGACTAAAGCTTCATACTTTTCTATCTTTTTTGTGTTTGTATCGACTATTGGTTGAAAAAAGATTGTGAATCTATTTTCAGCGAGTGCTTTTTTAATCTTAGAACTCCACTCAATATTTGATTTATACTCATCTTCAAGAGAGGTTTCTTGACTGTATATGTTAAAAGATAGACCCTTTTGTTTTGCATATCTGCTTGCTAAATTTACAGTTGTCACAAGAGAAGATGCCTCTTCAAACGAGAGCGCAACCGTGGTGTCGATATTGAATTTTTTATTTTCTGCAGTAATAGTATTTGCACTTAAAAAAGAGTTTAGTTTTATCATCTTATCAATAAAACTCTCTTTTTTTAAATCGGTATTTAAAATGATAAATTCATCACCTTGAAGACGAAAAATTTTATAGGAGTCGTCTAGTTTGCTTTGAATACTTTGAGAAAATGATTTTATGACGTTGTTGCCGATTGTTTCGCCGTAGAAGTTGTTTATTTGATTAAATCTATTTATATCAATAAGAGCGATATTGAGAGGCTCTTTTTTATATGAGGAGAGTATTTCACTCAGGGCAAGCCTATTTCCAACTCCTGTTAGATTATCTGTATGAGCCAATCTTTCTATCTCTTTTTGTTTGTTTGCAAGTTCTGTAATATCATATCTTATAGAGAGGTACTCTTTTATATTTGATTCCTCATCTAATATAGGAACAATTACACTATCTACTATATAATATTCAGAATTCTTTTTTTTGTTTTTTATATTTCCTCGCCACACTTTTTTACTTTTAATGGTTTTCCATAAATCTTTAAAAAGAGCATCGGGCGTATCATCATGACGAACTATGTTGTGCGCTTTACCTATAACTTCCTCCCTGTTATATCCGGAGAGTTTACAAAAGTTGTCATTTACATAGGTAATAATTCCCTTTTTATCGGCAATGGTTAGGATTAAGTTTTCATCTATGGCATCTTGATAACTTTTTAAAATAGAGATTTTTTCATTAAGCTGTTTAGTTTTTTTAGCTAATTTTTTTTCTAGCTCCTCCTCAAACTCTATTCTCATAGTTATATCTCTAACTAGAGCAATATTATATGTTCTATTTTCTCTTTGAATAATTCTAGCATTTACTTCAACACAAAACTGAGTTTTATCTTTGCAAGTCAGCTGCGCATAATCAGTTAGGGACTCTTTTTCTTGTAGTTCAACCATATGCTTAGAGAATTCTTTAGAGTCTTTTATGGGTTTTCTAAAACCGTCTATACCGAGTTCTTGCATCTCTTTGAGTGTATAGCCGAGTTTTTTAATAGCAGTTTCATTGGCATACTCTACAGATATATTATCTTTTAGTATCTCTAGTATAAAGAGCATATCACTAGAACTATCTAGAAGCTCGCCAAAAGGAAGATTAAACTCTTTTTCAATAATTTTTCTTTGCATATGCGAAATCCTCTATTTTGATAATTGCACTGCTTTTTTATAAGCTTGCTCAATCGCATTTATACATGAAGCTCTTACATTCCCATCTTCAAGAGCCCCATAACCCGCGGCAGTTGTTCCGCCGGGACTCATAACTGCATCTTTTAAAAGTGCAGGGTGAATCTCTTGTATAAGCTCCCCAAATCCACTGAAAAGTCCGCGCATAGTTGCCATAGCATCAGCTCTTTTCATTCCTTGTTTGACCGCTCCATCACTTAACGCCTCAGCAATAAGCGTTAGATATGCAGGTCCGCTTCCTGCAAGTGCCGTTGCGATGTCAAGCTCTTTTTCACTTCCTAGCCAAAGAGTTGTACCGATGGCTCCAAGCAGCTCTTTGGCTTCATCCATGTATGCCTCATCCCCGGTAAGCGTAGTCATAGATTTGCCTACGCTAGCAGCAAGGTTTGGCATGCTTCTTACGATGGCATAAGGGTTGAGATTTTGCTTTATTTTTTGCACTGTTGTTCCGGCAAGAACAGAGTATATAACCTTTGCTCTTCCTTTGATTCTAGCGGCAATTTCCTCAACATTTGCAGGTTTTACGCAGAGCATAACCGTTTTACCCTCTATGTCACAACTATCCATCAACATTTTTTCTATTTTAACGCCCACTTCATTTTCAAAGGCATCTAGTTTTTCTAAATCCCTGCCGATAACTTCTAGTTTATAGCTCTCTTTTAGCCCCTTCGCAATGCTTAGAGCCATATTTCCGTTTCCGATGAAAGTGATTGTTTTCATAAAATGCCTTTATTTTTTTATGGTAGTATAACATTAACATATAAATTTTATGAAAAAGGAAAAGAAATGGAGAAATTTTTAGCAGAGGCAAAAGAGGCGAGTAGGGTACTTAGTGCTCTTAGCGGGGCAGAGAAAAATAGAATTTTAAAAGAGATGGCAACGGCACTAAGAGCAAATACGATGGAATTATTGGAAGCTAATGCGCTTGACATGCGAGAGGGCAAAAAGAATTCTCTCTCCACAACGTTAATGGATAGACTTCTCTTAGATGAGGAGCGTATTAATGCTATGGCTGTGGCGATTGAGGAGATAGCAGCGCTAAAAGAGCCAGTAGGGCGTATTCTTGATGGCTGGGTAACGGAAGTCGGGTTAAAGATAGAGAAGGTCTCTATCCCTATCGGCGTGATAGGAATTATCTATGAATCCCGTCCAAATGTTACAAGTGATACTGCGGCACTCTGTTTTAAGAGCTCAAATGTTTGTGTTTTAAAGGGCGGAAAAGAGGCTGAAAATTCAAACAGTGCAATAGCAAAAATACTCCAAGCAACACTGCAAAAGAACAATCTTCCAAAATCTTTGATTTCGCTTATTCCCGACTCCTCAAGAGAGGGGGTTGCAAAACTTATAAAAATGGATAAATATGTTGACCTTATTATTCCTCGCGGCGGGGCAGGGCTTATAAAATATGTGAGTGATAATGCAACGGTAAGCGTAGTTAAACATGATAAAGGGCAGTGCCATACATATATAGACAAAGATGCAATCATGAAAGATGCTATAAAAATTGCTATAAATGCTAAGGTTCAAAGACCGGGTGTTTGTAATGCAATGGAGACACTTTTGGTTGATAGTGCTATAGCCAAAGATGCGCTTTTGCTTTTAAAGGCAGAGTTTGATAAAACACATACAGAGTTAAAAGGATGTAAAAATACGCAGGCAATTATAGACGTAGCAGATGCATCAGAGGAGGATTACGATACTGAATATCTGGCAAATATACTAAACATAAAAGTCGTTAACGGTGTTGAGGGAGCGATAGAGCATATTGTGAGATTTAGCTCAGGTCACTCTGAAGCCATAATCACTCAAAATGTAACTACCGCAGAGATGTTTTTAAATGCCATTGATGCAGCAGCTGTTTATCTAAATGCTTCGACAAGATTTACCGATGGAGCTGCTTTTGGATTTGGTGCGGAAGTCGGGATTAGCACAAATAAACTCCATGCTCGTGGACCGATGGGAATAGAAGGCTTAACAACTTATAAGTTTAAAATTTATGGAAGCGGACAAATTAGATAGATTTTCTCCTATCGTTGATTTAAGTCAACGTTATTTTTTTATTATTAAATATAATTAAAAATATAAATTTAAGGAGTTAAAAATGTCAAATATACCAGTAGAAGCATCTAAGATTGAAGTTGCTGGAGCAACTGTCGATTTTTACAAATTAGAAAAAGATGGTGTGAGTACGTACTACTTTGATACATCAAAATGCGGCCCGCCAGATCCGATGGTAAATGCTGTATGCGGCTTGAAGCTTATAAAAGCAACAGATGATAAGTTGGTCATGATAAATCATAAAGCACCCGGCGGTCTTTTTGCCAAGCTCGGCGAGGATGTCTCGCATGAGATAGAGACGCTAGATAATGGTTTAGTAAAGGTAACTTTCTCAAGCAATAGCGCATCTGAGGCGAATACTGATTTTGAAAATATCAAACACTAGTATTTAAATGTTTTCAGTATCACAAGACTTTGCTCCTCCATTTAAACTAATCTCTCCATTTTTTATAATAGGGAGTTTGTTTTATCTATTGTCAGTTATATTTTTATTTTTTTTCTCGGTAGAAAATCTATCAATGTTAGATACAAAAATACTAAGTTTCGTCCATCTATTTTTGTTAGGCTTTGTCATGATGACGATTTTTGGTGCAATGGCACAATTGGTGCCGGTTGTTTTAGAAGTCGGACACTTTGGCGTTGAACTTTTTTATGCAATTTGGCCTCTGCTTGGTATTGGTACGATAATGATGGCATTTGGATTTTTAAGCTATCCGATGCTGCTACCTTTTGGCGGAGTAGTTGTTTTGATAGCTATGATGATATTTGTGATGGAAATATTTTTGACTATAAAAAAAGTTAAAGAGTTTAATCTTGTCATTAGTAGTATATTGATATCAAATATTTTTCTCTTTTTTGGGATTATATTTGGTCTTATTATGGCTCTTGGGTATGCGGGGATGATTTCTGTAGATATTCATACTCTGCTAAAGAGTCATGTTTTTTTAGTGATTGTGGGATATATAATTATCACTATTATGGGACTTTCCCTTGTTTTGCTTCCGATGTTTGGTCTTTCACACGGGTTTAGTAAAAAGCCTTTAAAAATTTCCATGACAATAGTAAGTCTATCGGTTTTATCGGTTATGATTTCTTCTCTAAGCGGAGTTGTGTTTATGGAGTATGTAGGCTACACGTTAGCAGCGCTTGGACTGTTTGTCTATTTTTACTTTATAAAAACAATATATAAAACCAGAGCTAGAAAAGAGATTGATGTCTATGCAAAATCACTTATTTTTGCCTATTTTTCTTTAATCTCTTCGCTTGTTTTGGGCTTGAGTTATTTACTTAGCGGGTATGAGCCGTTGCTTTTAACATCTGTATGGATGATATTTTTTGGTTTCTTTGCTTTTACTATTACGGGGCACATGTATAAAATAGTCCCGTTTCTTGTCTGGTTTGAGAGATTTTCTCCTCTTGTGGGAAAGCAAAAGGTACCGATGTTAGCAGATATGCTTCCAGCTAAAAGTGCCTCTGCTCAGTTTATTTTTTGTGCCTTGGGTGTTTTAGTCGTGGCAGCTGCTTTGTTGCTGCAAGATGAAGTTGTTTTAAAAGCGGGAGCCTCGTTTTTATTGGTAGGAGCTTTAGCTTTTTTAAGAAGCGTATTTTATATGATAAATTATAAACAAAATATTATTTAAGGATTGAGATTATGTATACAAAAGAGGAACTGTTTTTAGCTATTTCAACGGTAATAGACCCAGAAGTTGGCTTTAACCTTGTAGAAATGGGGCTTATTTATGATGCTTCATGTGATGATGAGGGAAATGCATACATAAAGATGACGCTCTCCACAAAAGCGTGTCCTATGCATCAGCTTATACAGCAATGGGTAAAAGAAGCTGTAAAAAAGATGGCAGGGATAAAGAGCGTAGAGATTGATTTGGTATGGGAACCGGAGTGGAATATAACTATGGCTGATGATAATGTTAAAAAGGCATTAGGAGGTTAATTGATACTTCTTAATCTCTTCCCATACTCTCTCAAGAGAGCGTTTGTACTTTTTTAGATTGCTTATATATGTTAAATCAGATGGGTTTGCGATGCTGTTTTTTAAATCAAGTGCAGCATCATGGAGAGAATCAGCGCCGATGTTTGCGGCTACTCCCGATATATCTAAGAGCATTTTATCGGCATGTATGCCGTTTGTCCCATTTATATGCTCTTGAAGTATTGCTGCTGAATTGGCATATTTTGATATAAAATCATTTAATATCTCAATATAAAACTCTCTGTCTTGTGCACAAATTTTTAGACCCTTATCGCTGTTAAGCACTAAAGAGGCACTCTCTTTATCTGTATTGTGTATTTTTTGAGACTCCTCGCCTGTAGTATAAATGTATAAAATATCATAAAGAGCGTCCATCTTTAGAGGCTTTTGAAGATGTGCTTCCATTCCCGCTTTTAGCATGTTTTGAATGTCATCCGTTGCTATGTCGCCGCTTAGAGCAACTATTGGAATGTGATTGTATTTTGAATCTTCTCTAATGAGTCTTGTGGCTTCAAATCCGTCCATTATAGGCATGTGAACATCCATAAATATTACTGCAAAATCACTATCGTTTTGTAGAATATTGAGGACTTCTTGACCATCATTCGCGATAGTTATATCTATGCCTGAAGTTGATAAAAGTCCGGTAATAACCTTTTGATTTATTATGTTGTCTTCGGCAATCAATACTCTTGTGCCTTTAAAAATGGCAAAATCATCTTTAGTAATTTTATCATGTGGTATAAGTTCTCGTTTTTTTATGATAGCAAGTGCTGGGGTGGTAACCTCTTTAAGAAGCTCTTTAGACTCCTCTTTGGCTTCAACTTTTTCTTCTTTTTTTTGAGTAGAATAAGTCTTATGATTTCGAAACATTTTTATGAAAATATATATAACTATAAGAGTTGCCGCACTAATAAATCCTATAAATATTATATAATACTGACTTATGAATGTCTGCATATTTCCACTCTTTTTTGCTTAATCATACACTAATAAAAATTAAACTTTACAAAGTTAATGTATAATTATAGAAAAAATAACATAGGGTTTAAATGCAGAATATTCCGCACGTTCCAGTTTTATATACGCAGGTACTAGAAACGTTTAGCGATATAAAAGAGGGGATAATTATAGACTGCACAATGGGATATGGCGGTCACTCCTCTATGATTTTAGAAGCAAACCCGCATGTAAAAGTTATAGGAATAGACCAAGACCAAAGCGCCATAGATTTTTCAACCTCAAGACTTGAGCCGTATAAAGATAGAGTAGAGATTAAAAAAGGGCGTTTTTCCTGTGTAATAAAAGATATCCTCAAAGAACATGATAAGAGAGAGATTAAAGGTATTTTGGCAGATATTGGGGTTTCGTCACTTCAGCTTGATCAAAAGGAGAGAGGATTCTCTTTTTCTAGCGAAAATCTTGATATGAGAATGGATAAAGATGCTCCTCTTAGTGCAGCGACGGTTATAAATGAGTATTCAAATAAAGAGCTACAGAGGATTTTGCTAGAGTATGGCGAACTTAGAAACTATAAAAAGATAGCCTCTTTCATAGTAGATAATCGCCCTTTTTCTTCTGCAAAAGAGCTAAGTGAAGCCATAAAACACCTGATGCCCACAGGGAAAAAAATCCATCCCGCAACTCTTCTTATGCAGGCGATACGCATAGAAGTAAACGATGAACTAGGGGAGTTAAATTCACTTTTAGACACAATAGAAGAAGCAAGGTTTTCAAATACAAAGATAGCAATTATCTCTTTTCACTCACTTGAAGACAGAATCGTTAAAAACAGGTTTAGTAAGTGGAGAGAGAACTGCATCTGCCCAAAAGAGGCTATGAGATGCACATGTAGCAATGATTACTCATACGGAAAAATTTTAACAAAAAAACCTCTTACGGCAGAAGATGAGGAGCTAAGGGCAAACTCTCGAAGCAGAAGCGCAAAGTTAAGAGTTTTTGAAACGGATATACAACTTGAGCGCTAAGACTGAGTTACTAGATGAGATTGATTTAGTTCTAAATCCACAAAAAGGCGTAGATTTAAATCATCTTTTGTATGTTTTGCTTACTATTGCACTTGTTTGCATTGTCATCTTTCCAAAAATATATATTCAGCAGCAGATATATTATAAAAGCAGAGATATATCAAAACTCAAAAGTGAGTACGACACTCTAAAAGAAGAGAATAGACTCATAAAAGGCTCAGTTGAGTCCATTAGATTTAAGAACCAGATACTCGACACACTATTTTAAAGAGGTCTAATGATTCGTCGTTTTTTAGAGTTTGCGATAGATAAACCGCTACTCAACCATATTTTACTTGCATTTATTTTTGCTCTCTCCATATTTGCTTATATAAATATTCCAAAAGAGATATTTCCTCCCATGAATATGGATAAAATCGCCATTAGTGGCGGCTATGTCGGCACTTCTGCCGATGTGCTTGACAAGATGGTTGTTAAAACCATAGAGGATGATCTGCAAAATATAAGTGAACTTGATATCATAAAGACAACTATTAAAAATGGCTCTTTTTCTATCATAGCAGATATTAAACCCGGTTCTGACAATGTGAATGTTTTAAATGACGTAAAAGATATAGTAAGCGGCGTAAAAAAAGATTTGCCCTCAGATATGTCAGAACCCATAGCAAAGATACAGCTGCACAGCTTTCCTTTGGCTCTAGTGGCACTAGCTGGAGATAGACCGAAAGAGGAGCTACTTCAAAGAGCAGAGGAGCTAAAGAGTGAACTTAGTAAGCTTAAAGATTTAAGCGATATTACAATTCGTGGTGATGCCGAAGAAGAGCTGGTTATAAAGATTGATGAGCAAAAAGTTTTGGCGTTTGGACTACAGCCCGCTTTAGCCGTAGAAGCACTAAAAAATATAAGCTCTGTTTTTCCCATAGGAACCATTAAAGATAGAGGTTCTCATCTCTATATCTCAACATATAACGGCGAAAAAAGTAAGATAGACATTGAGAGTACGGTCGTAAATGTGGGCAGCCTAAGAGTTCGCATAGGCGATATTGCAGATGTCTCCTTTAAGCTTAGCGATGAGACGGAACTCTCTCACTATAACGGGGTAAGAAATGTATCTATAAATATTACAAAAGCAAAAGAGGGAAATGCTATAGAGCTTGTCAAGCAGGTAAGAGTTCTTTTAAAAGAGAGTGAAAAACTTCATCCTGAGCTTCAGTATGAAATATATACAGATACTTCAATATGGATTAAAAACCGTTTAAATACCGTTTTTACAAATATGACCTTTGGACTTATGCTTGTATTTTTAGCAATGCTTATATTTATAAATCGCGGCATAGCTTTTGTTGTTGCTATGGGAATTCCTCTTAGTTTTATGATAGGACTTATTGCTACCGAGATTATGGGCGATAGCTTAAATATGCTCTCTCTTCTTGGAGCGCTTATAGCTCTTGGGATGCTAGTTGATGAAGCAATTGTTGTTGCCGAGAATATATACAGGCATCTAGAAGAGGGTATGGATAGAAGAGAAGCAGCCATCCTTGGCGCACAGGAGATGTTTCCGGCAGTTTTAGCGGCAACGCTTACAACTGTTTTTGCATTTTTACCTATGCTTTTACTTACGGGCGAGATGGGAATGTTTATAAAAATAATTCCTATCATGATAACAGTCCTGCTTCTCTCATCACTTTTTGAGGCATTTTACTTTCTTCCGCTTCATGCACATGACTTTTTAAAGGTATCGCATAGTGAGAGTTCTACGAAAAAAATCTGGAAAAAACTCTCCTCTTGGCATAATAGAGTTCTTCATTTTGTCTTTAGAAAAAAGTGGGTCTCCTTGATAGTTATGATTGTAACTATTTTGTCTTTAACGACCGTTATGATTAAAAACTCCAAATTTCAACTCTTCCCCGATTTTGACACGACACAGGTTTATGTCTATGGAAAGGTAAATATCAACAATGAGCTTGAAGAT
>Ga0172382_10006001_pt1 | contig 17864 bp, 19 predicted proteins | sample Leawel138RmetaG_FD_122245 | JGI IMG/M metagenome (GOLD analysis project Ga0172382, IMG submission 122245) | Leachate microbial communities from a municipal landfill in Southern Ontario, Canada - Leachate well 138R metaG | ecosystem: Engineered > Solid waste > Landfill > Unclassified | place...
GAAACTCGATGGTAAACATGTACGTACTGGGGTTAGCATCCTCGCCACCGTCGGGTTGGACGGCTGTGACCACCTATAACGGTCGGTACGTGAGGTTCACCACGTCGACCAGTCAGCATGGAGATAGAGGAGGGGCCTTCACACACCAACACCTTTCGGCGGCCACGACCTCGGGGGACAGTAGCTCTGTTGGCGGAGATCTCGGCGGCTATTCAGTCTTAGCAGTCCATAACCATTCAATCCCCTCTGTATACAGTAGTTATTCAAATAACGATCCTTCGTATTATACGTACGCATTATGGAGGATCGATCTTGCGACCTGGGAAGCAAGCATCAGGTGTTTTCCAGCCGATGCTGTGGTCCTAGCCAAAGCGCCAATATCGTGTACGGGCATGAGCCGGTTCAGTAACGGCGACGGTAGGCTGGTCAAACTCGGGTCGCCTGGTAGCACGGGCGGGCGAAACGACCATACTGATCACAGTTATACAGTCACTCTCGAATCGAAATTGGCTACGGTGGGGAGAGTGATGGGAGAATTTGAAGTAAAAAACGCTTCAATGGAAATAGAAGGGAGGGACCATAGCCATACAGCAACCATAGATTCGGTACCGTCAAATACGGTTCTGCCAAAACGTGTCTCGATGCGGTTCTATCACGTGACTTCGGAGACTGATAGGGCCCCAAAAGACGTAGTATGCTTTTTCGACGGTACTCCGACATCGAACTGGACGTCGTTAGGGTACGGCGACGTCTTTCCTATATGCGAAGATGACAGTCTGACAGTATCCGGGTCGGACGAACATGGTCACGCTGGGGACTCAGCCACCTCGTCGCCGTACAGTGGCGAGGGATACTGCCAAAGTGGAACCTATTCATATGCCCCATCCACCCATACTCACCAGGTCGCGGTGTCTCTCGACTCAGCGGATCACGTCCCTCGTTACGTCAGTCTGTGCCCGTACTATCTGAACACGACCTTGTACGCGGTCGTCACCCATACTAAAACGTACTGCCAGAACACGACCTTTTGCGCGGTCGTCGCCCATACTAAAACGTGGACGATGGATCACCTCCTCAAAGCTGTGAAGACTGCCTCGACCACGATGAGTGCCCGTGCCCAGAGTGAATATGCTAGAATCATGACCCCTGACATCGTGATCCGGAATACGTTTACAGACGGGTGGGACATGGACCTGATCGGGAAGTTTAACGATCTGGACGAGACCTGGGATGCAGACGTCCTCTCAATGATCCAGCCCTGGTCATCATGGAAGATGGTAGTCTCCCTGCTGCTCTCACATTGTTCTTTGGAGTCGGCTCTGAGAGTGGTCCGACCTGTAACAGCGAACCCGCCCGTGATAGATACCATAGTCAAAACGTTCGCTGACGAGCTGAACTATCTCCAACAGACCGTCGCAGCGATGGAGTGGGCGAACCGGTTACCTTCAGCGACAGGATCGGAACTGGACGACAAGTGGGGCACTATCTACGAGATTCCGAGATGGACCGGCGAAACTGATGACGCCTATAAGAAGCGGCTCTCGACGTACACCCTGATCCACACCTCTAGCGGGACAAAAGCCAACGCCGAAGCCGTCCTAGACTCGCTCGTAGAAGAGGACGGAGTTTCATCGGTTGAACCAGTCTGGCCCGCTTCTGTAAGAGTAAACTTCGCCACCGACACAGCTATGAGGATGGCAACCACCTACCACGACCTGATCGAGTACACTCTGAGCCATATCATAGCTGCAGGGATCTCTTGGACATTGTACTTACCATACCTCGATTATGAGATGGGTGCCAAGTTCGGGGGGCAGACCGAGATCGATTACGATACCGATCTGCTGGTTAAGCTGCTCGACAAAGAGATTGTCTACTGGCTACGACCCAGATTTGTCTCCTGGAAGACGGAAACTTGGAACCACGATTTGATGCTGTTACTTAGCGATCTGGAGCGGGCTTGGGCCGAGACGATGGTTCTCAAAACGATCCTGGATCACAAGCTCTATAACGACGTTTTAGTCCAGGATACCTTCTCTACATCATGGAACATGTCAATCCGCTCTCTACGGGCATTCTCACGAACATTTTCGTTAGGGGCTCGGGTGATGAGCTACGATCTTGATGAGGCCTGGTCGATGGATGCCAGAACCAAGCGGATCATCAGGAGAACTTACCAAGCTCTGACAACATTGATCCTCCAGCCTACCGCCGTGGCAGACATGGACGCCTGGGTGAAAAGGTTTAACGTCCTGGAACCGTACTACCATGACCTGATCATCTGGGTCTGCGAACCTGAAGAATATGGTATGACAATCGGGATGGTGCCAGCGTGAAACCAGTCATCTTTGTAAAACATCCGAACCAGAATAGGTTCATCGGCACCTTCGACATGGCTAACCTTCACGACTGGTGGCTGTCCGAACCTCTCCCGGCTGGCGTGGCCGAAGTCGTCGATGTAGATTGGGTGTACGCTCAGTACCACGTCTGCGTATGTAGAATGGAGGATGGTACTTACTCGATCATCCGGACAAAAGATTATGGCCAATCGTGGTACGTGGTGCTAAACCTAGCCGAGATAATCTACTCGATTACTCGGATCGATTATGGGTGGCTCTTGGCGGCCACGGAGTCTGGGTGGTATGAGTCGACCAGATCGGGGCTCGAAGGTACTTGGTCAAAGGTTTCGCAGCAGGCCCCTGGTTGCAAGACGGTCGTGAACCTCGGTGAGAACATCCTCGTAGCTCATGACGGGAGCTGCGTCTGGAGGTCAACAAACGTTGCACGAACCTGGTCGAAGACGTTGGACTGTCACGCAATCTACTATAAGCGGACTCACGGGGGGTACAACTTCAAATTGTACTTCCACGACGTCTATCCCGCGCTGGCCGGGTCCGGCGAACAGGTAATGGCAGGAGCAGGACCACATTTGATGTTTTCAGATGATGGAGGCCAGTCGTGGACGATACCTTGGGGGTGGATCCCGCCCGGCGCAAATTATTGTGGGTACATTTGGCGAGGTAAGAGAACGTGTAACAATTCCAGTATTTCGCCATATTATGATTCAGTCAGGATTATCCAGATCATTCATACTGACTACCGTCCTCGCACCCCTGGCGCAGCAACATCATCAGAAAACTCGTGGATGATCCGGGTGTACATCCCTCAATTGGGGGTTGTGAGATGTCTGGCTACTGATTACGGATATGCGCTGTACATCCCCGTATTCGACCAACCGTTTAACGGGTACGGTGCGGGGGCGATCACGGCATATCAAGTGCTCAGGCCCCACTCTGATGAAGATGATATCATGGTGTTCTCGTCAGACCCGTCGCCGCGATATTCAACCGACGGTGGGTGGAGTTGGACTGAGTTAAACCCAGACTCGTTCGATGTGTACGAGGGCGACCCGACCCAGGAGATCAGTACTTATGTGAACCCGTTCCTAGAAGAAGATTTTGCAGATTGGGTTTGGTCAGGACAGCCATGCCATAACAGCGGTAGGTTTATTTTTCGCGAGGGGTGCTCTCGGCGGGCGCTGAGTTACGACTGCGATTTCGCGACCAAGGGCGTATTTGAGGCCAACTCGAAGTGTGATATGGACACTCTCCTGGCCAGAGTCAGGGAGTCTGGTACCAATATGGACGTTCTGGCCAAGGCAGCGTTTGATGACGGGTATCTCATGGACCAGGTCTCAAAGAAAGCTTTCGACAAAGCATACCTGGGTCATGCTTTCATCCAGGACACCTTCGAGCTTGGCGAAAACCATGATATGGTATTGGTTCATCGGTACATCTGGCCCTGGGAAATGGATATCCTCCACCAGAAAATGCTCAGTCAGATCTGGTATAACGACATCCTTCAGCAGAAAGCGATCTCTGACGAGTTCGAGATGGCAGTGTACCTGGTCGAAGACAGGTGGGACGATATTGTGAACGACATCGTGAAGACGATGCCCCAGGTCTGGAAGGTAGAACCACCAGACGTCCCTGCAGACGTACTGGACTCGAGGTCAGAAGATTTCGACGACGTTGGAGGAGATACATGACCGAAACACAGGTGGCAGCAGTCAGGTTGAAACTCAATTTTGATCCCGGCGACGGGAACTTGAGTGACGATGTCATCCAGGCTGCGATAGACGACGCTGTCGTGTACATCAGCAATAGAGCTACGACCAGCAACCAGGATCTCATCGACCTGGCAGTCAAGAACCGGGCGGCGTACCTGGCCTACCAAGCGTACTCGGACATGATCAATCACGAACCCGAAGGCTCGTTCATCGATGGTAAGTGGACACCTGCCCAGGACGTGAAAGTCAGGGACACTGCATCTAAGCTGGCTGCTCTGAAAGCTGACGCTGACGAGACTCTGGCCCTGGTAGCGCCGGCCAAAGTGTCGGTGATGCCGTTCTGTGGCGTTGTGAAGTTGGGTGGCTGATCCAAGATGCTCAGTAAAGAACAGTACCAGGCCGTATTTGACTGGATCCCGGACACGTTAGCCTCCAAGCCCGTCACGAAGATCCGAGCAAGCCAGTTCAGTGGACTACCACCGTTTCCCTGCCTGATCATTGGTGGGGGTCAACAGAGCACACGAGCCAGGTATAACGGGTCTTTGCTGAGAACAAAATGGAACGATGCCGATGAAGTCTATGACGAGACTGAGGGCTACAACATGTATACCACCATTCGGGTGGACGTGGAGGCGTACAGTGAAGATGATGTGACCGACTTGGCCCGGGCACTGGTAACCTCGATCTACCAGAACCGGCATGTTCTGAGCTGGGACGAACATCACGTCAAATTCTCGTCACTCCAGAACTCCGGGTACGAGGCGAATTATGACTACCCGATCCAGGGCGGGTCTGGTGTGAAAAAGATCTATCGGCGAGTGGTAGAGTTCCAGGTAGAGTACGAACTTTCGTGGCCAGTAGTCGTGCCACCGATTAGAGAGTTCGACACGGTCTTGGACGTCGATGGGGCCACGCTCGAAGGTCAGCTTGTAGGCGAGCTGGCAGACGAGCAGAATCACGATCACTCAACTGAATTAGTGGAGAAAATTGGGGGTGTGTAGGTGTGAGCGGAGAATTAGTGACTTGCAGACTGAGGGATGCCCGAGTTCGTGGGCTCCCTAAAAAAGAGGTTGACAAGTTCTTGGAAAAAGGGCTCAAGCTCAACAGTATGGTTACCGTCCCGGCAAACTCGTTACCTAAGAAGGGCGGCAGATCTCATAAACAGACCGAGAAGACGACGTCTCGGAAGATAGTGGCAGGAGGTGAATCCTAATGCCGTCGGCAGGTGACTGGTCTAGTCCGGTCGGGATGCGGCTCGAGCTGTTCCCGCGAGGACCGACCGAAGTAGTTATTGGCCAGGGTATATGTCTCCTGGTGGGCGAGTCCAACCGAGGACCTGCCTCCGAAGCAGTCGGGATGAGTTCCAAGGTAATGGCAGACCGACTGTACCATTCCGGTGATCTCAAAGAGGCTATCGAGGTGGCGTTCAATCAAGGATGTAGCGTGGTCTATGCGTACCGAGTCTTGGGAGCCGAGAACGCTAAAGCGTCCTGTACCCTGGAGGATGGTGCAGCCGACCCGAACACTGTAGGCACGGTCTATGCCAGGTCTGAAGGGGCCTGGGGGAACGGAGTCTCCATGAAAGTCGAGTACCATGCGTATGATGGTACCGATTACGAGGTGTTCAACGGCGACGATACTGTAGGACCATACGCCCTCGAAGTCTGGAACGTTGTCGAGAACGATAACAATTACGTCAAGGTGAACGGTGTCGCCAAGGACATTGTCTATACCGATACCGAGCTGGCCACTGATAAGGTCTACGTCGACAAGACTGAAGGAACAATCACGTTCTATGCCGATGAAGGACCTGCAGCTACGGACCAGATCGTGCTTTCTGTCAGGTACAAGGTTCTGAAGATCACTCTGTCCGACGGCGCCGACTCGGTGACCCTCTACAACATCAAGGACCTCGAAGACATGGAAGCTAAGTTCCTGACGACCACTATAGCCAGGTTCGAGCCGGCTGACGCCCAGACTCATTTGCCGAAGATAGGTAGCTACCAACTATCTGGAGGTTCGGATGGTCAAGCGATAACTGTCGACGACTGGGAGGATGCTCTCGAGGACGCTGTGACGTACATCACGCCTCAGACGGTGGCGATCACCAGTAACGAAGTCTCTGAAGGTACGTACGACCTGATCGGCGTGCTGGACGGGTTCTTGGCCGACATGTGGAGCGACTACAAGCCTTGCATAGGGTTCGTGGGAGTCGATGCCAACGAAGAGGTAGGCGACCTCCTGGATCTGGCGGGTGGGTTCAACAATATGCTCCTGTCCATCGTGGCTAACCCCTGGGACAAAAACTCGAGCCCGAGACAGAACCTCGCAGTCGCTCGAGCAGCCCAGGAAGCTGCGGTACCTCTGGGCGAGGCTTGCCCGAGGATAGCTATCTATGGGGCTAACGGTCTCCTGAACGAGTTCTCCAAGCCTGACACGGTGACATTGACTGCTGGCCGGCTAGACGTCCTCATAAAACAGGTCGGGGTTAAATCATTCCAGGGGATCAACACTAGCTCGACTAGCCAGTTCAAGCGGTGCGTCGACGTTAGGACCATCAACTGGTGTATCCTGATGACAAAAACCATTACTGACCAGTGGTACTTCAGGAAGAACACTGTTCGGAACCGTGCTACGTTGAGGGCGTCCATCTTGTCCCAGCTCGAAGACTTGGTTCGTAGGGAGATCATCTACAACAATCACAATGTAAGTGTCTGGGCTGACACCGACGCGGCACCGAACAAGGTATACATCGACCTGGCGGTCCAGCCGATTGGTCACATGGAGATATTCCAGGTGAGACTGGAGATTGGGGCGGCTATGGAATGAGATGAGTAAAGGAGGCGCTAAGTAAATGGCAGCAAGAGTAGTTTATGGGAGCCCCGACGGGGCTTACGAAGTCGTCAGCCAGAACGCTGACGACATCATGATCGCCATCAAGGCCCACGGCGAAACGGTCTTTTTCCCGTGCGACTCGTACTCGGCAACCAAAACCATCGACACAAAGATGAATTACGGGACGGGTAGCCACCAAGTCCGAGCCAAGAACCACGGTCATATCGCGTACACGCTTAAGTTCACGGTAGGGACCTGGCTTAGAAAGATGGCCGGCAGTGGCGAATCGCCTGCCGGGGGGCGAGATCTCAGGAAGTTTCATGAGCTTCTGTTTGACGAGTCCGACGAGGGGTTGCCCCGCGAGTTCGAGCTCTACATGCTCGATGACGATAAAGACACAAGCGAAGAATCGACCATGGTGATCGAGAAGTTCACTGGATGTTCCGTCACCAGCGACGCAGTCGACGTTCCTGACGGAGATACCGTCACCAAGACTTACGACGCGGTGGCAGCCAGGAGGGAACCCCTGTAGGCGGGGGTCCTTCTACTTTTCGAGGTGGCATAAGTTGGCTAAAACTCTGACAGCCGAGATGGTGATCCTCGGCACCAAGTTCACCAAAGAGATCGAGATCGAGTCATACGGGGGAGTAACAGTCGAGATCCGGCCGGTCAGTGCAACGACTATGTTCAAGGCGCTCAATAGGATGGTGGCCGGCGCGGCTGCCAGCGGAGTGAAACCTACCGACCTGGAAGGTCTCGAAGATCTCTCCAAGGAGGAGAGGTTGGTAAAGTTCATGGAGATGGGTATCTCACTCGAAGACGTCTCAGACGCCATGCTGATCCTGTGCCGCGAAGGAATAGCTGACGAACAGCTGGCCAAAGTTATCAACGAAGACAGGTTCGGCGCCGCGATGGAGATAGGTACCGCGATCATGGACCTGAGCTCGGGTGACGACAGGGCTGTCCTGGATTTTATCGAGGCGGCGACGGCCAGCTCATCGCCCGAGCCTGTGCCGCAGGATACTTGATGGGGGACGGGTCACTCGAAAGCCTGACCCCAGACCAACTCCTGTTCGCAGCCCTGGCCGCCCCTCAAGATAAACTGCCCGCCCAGATCAGGCGCGACATGGCTCCGGCTAGGTCCGGGCCCAAGAAAAGGACGTTCACCGCTTCGGAGTTCCGTAAGGTTAGGAAAGCTATGGGTCCGAAGTTAACTGAAGAAGAAGAGAAAGAATGGTTGGCCGCGAAAGTCGAAGAAGCTAAGAGGTTCAAATGGCTGGCGGATCAGTCCGAGCTTTGACGGTAGCAATCAACGCCAGGGATCGGGCCACTAAAATTGTCGGCAACCTGAAAGCCGACATGAAGAACATCGAAAGCAAAGCTGTCGTAGCCCAGCTCAAAGCTAACGACGCAGCGTCCAAACCAATCAAGAACGTAGCCGCATGTCTTGAAGCAACTGACAAGGCTGCGATGCAAGCGTTCAGGTCGCAGGACCATCTCGAGAAAGGGGTGTCTCGGACCACCAGGGCCCTGGCCAAGATGGAAGGAGGATTCGGCCGGATTAACAAATCTATCCAGGCCTATTCCAAAAACATGGAACGGGCCCAGGAGAAGACACAGACCCTAGACGCGTTACAGGGACCCATGGCAGGGGCCGCAGCCATGACTGGGGGGTTCCTGGGCCTATCTGTCATGACTGCAACAGATATTAACAGGAACTTGGTAGCCGCCATGAACGCTGCCAGAACCCAGCAGGATGCGGCCCTGTACGAAACGTTCGTAAAGGAAGGCAGGGCCGGGAACGTGGCTGTCAGAGCCTTAGCTGCTCGGAAAGCGGCAGTAGGTACTCAAGGGATCGAAGAGATTTCGGCAGAAGATACCATTGAGTTCCTGGACCTAGTGGTCGCAGAAGCTAAGAGGGCTGGTGCCAACGAAGGTGAGATCGAGTCGGCGATAGAAGGTTTTTTCACAGGATCGGTTGACACGATCAACGACATCCTGGGCGGTTTCGAGATATCAAACGATACAATCAACGCCGAGATTGAGAGGATGCGGGCCGAGAACCCTGCCAAGTGGGGTGCCGAACCTACCGCGCCAGGTGCCACGACCGACGAAGTGATGATGTCCATCGTTGGTTTGGAACTTTACACCAAGATGTTGAGGGAACGGCGTGCCGAAGCAGCCAAGACCGGAGAAACTGAGACCGACGCAGCCACCCGACTAAACGACGCTATGGTCAACCTTCGGTACAACGTGGGGCAAACATTCATCCCGCTGATCGAGTTTCTGGCCAAGGCGGCAGATTTGGCGGCCAGGTTCACTTCCAAGTTCCCGAAGACGACCATGGTCATAGCTTTGGGGGCGGCCATAGTGTTCTTGGTATCCACTATCGGGTTGGCACTGTCAGTGACTCTCCCATGGGTCATAGCTCTGCACGGTATGGTTGCCGGGATGACGTTATCCTCGGTGGCCGCCGGAGCCCTCTCTGCGGCTATGGGCGCCTTGAACGCGATCATGGCTCTGAACCCTGCGATCGCGATAGCCATGGTCCTGATGGCTCTTGGTGCCATCCTGGTCACCGTAGCCAAACGGACCGGTGTACTCAGCAAAGCCTGGGAGTACCTATCGGATCTGTGGGACAACCTGAAAGAGATGGACGTGGGTGAAATCGGGAAGAAGGCGGCTTCGCTACTGTTCAAGATGGTGTTCCCGCCAGCGGCCCTGGAAGCCCTGGTCAAGAACATCCCGGCGATCCAGACCCTGATCGAACGAGTCACATCCATATTCTCGAGCCAGCTCGAAACGGTGGACGAGTTCAAGGACAAAGCTCTTGATGCCCTCGAAAACTTGATCCCCGGCTGGCTCAAGAACATCTGGGCCCGGCTGAAAGATGTGTTCAATGTGTTCATCCAGACGATCCTCAAACTATTCAGCTGGCTGATCCCTGAAGGGTACGAGGAACAACTCGAAGCGTACACCCAACTCCAAGAGGCGGCAGCAGCTGGCGAGGCGGGCGATACAGCTGAAGCCAGAAGATACGGTATCCTTGGCTACGATGCGAAAGATGACGAGTACAAGATCGCTAACTTCGCCCCGGCCCAAAACATTAGTTCTACCGAGGCAGCCCGGCTCACAGGTGGGAAAGGGTACGCGACCTGGGCCGAGTATCGGGCCATGTCTGCAGAAGATCAGGCCAAGATGACGTACGGGTACGGTGGCTTAGTTAAATCTGAGGACATGGCAAGTTTGGGGTACGATGTCGAGGGTTGGAAAATATTCGAGTCCCTTCTGAGCAAGTCAGGTCATAAACATGCTGATGCCGAAGACGTGGCCGAGTTGGCTGCAGTTGTACGCAAACCCGGAATAAGTACGGTTATTGTGGAAGGTGGAAAAGGAGTTGCAAAAGAAGTCTTGACCACCTCGCCTGGAGTCGGTAACGCGGCCATGTTGACCGCCACTATGGGTCCGGCTGGGCTAGGTGCTGCTGTTGCAATAGAAGCTGGGAAGAAACTCCCGTCCGCCTTATCTGGGACTGGTACAGAGGATGGCGAACAAGTCGAGGAGACCAGTGAACCAGTTCCAGAAGGTACAGAAGAAGGTGAGGAGGGTGCACTGGCCACACGATCTGGAATTGGTGGCATGGCTACGATGGCTACCGCTGTTGGCATGCCTGGACTAGGTTCTGTTGTTGCAGTAGAAGGTCTGAAGAAACTCCTGACCTTCAGTTCTGGGGCAGGTACAGAGCATGACGAACAAGTCGAGGAGACCAGTGAACCAGTTCCAGAAGGTACAGAAGAAGGTGAGGAGACCAATGGTGAAGCCGGGTCAGCGTTAGCAAACTTCCTGGGGATAGGTGACGACGTGGGCCTACTCGCAGAAGGTGGTGGGATCGAAACCACGGGTTTGGTCATAGGCCACGAGGGCGAAGAAGTTTCCCCGGCCGAGGTAGTCCACAAAACGACGGCGGCTGAACGGCTAGTCAACACGCTGAACGAGACTAGGTTCGGCCTGGCCGATGCCGGCTGGTACCTGCCACCTCATCGAAGTGACGGTCGTGGTGGTGACCAGATAGTTAACATTAATGTCGTGGTCAATGGGGCCGGTGACAAGTGGAACAAGTTTGACCTCGTCCGCCTGATCGAGAACCAGGTTACAAGGACGCTGGGCACGTGGAAAACGTAACGGAGGGGTGGTACCAAATGCCAGAAAATAGAGAACCAATACATGTCAAGATCGGGCCGGTAGATTTGTATGAGCCTGAAGACGGCCCGATAACCAAGAGAGGGGTGAACCCGACCAGGATCAGGTGGTCCAAGCACCATCTCATTGAGACCAAGAAAATTGTCAGGTACAAGCCCCACACACAGTGTACTCAACCTATTGGCCTCTGGGCCTGCGAGATGCAATTCTCAGTCCTCAATAATACGACCCATCGTAAACTCCTGGGGCTGGACGCTGGCCCGTACATGGTCCAGACTGCCTCGATGGAAGTCCCGTGTTGGATCGAGGACATGTCTTTTGAACAGGTGGACGGAACCGATGACGAGACATTCGAATGGACAATTGTCCTTTTGGAACAGTATCCAGCGGCAACCTCGGCTATAGTTGGCGGCCCGATGGAGGACGCTCCCGAACCGGACTCCGAGGAGGACTGACAAGTCGATGATATTATGGCACAGAATCCGGATTGATGGTATCAACGTCGACGAGTGGGTGGTCGAGATCAGGGCTGACGAAGCCAACGAGCCCGAATCTGACAAGGTTGACATCGTCCTGGCGAACACCAACGGGATGTGGACTGGCGCCTTCTCGACTGTGAGTGTACTGGAGGTCTGGGTGGGCCACGAAATCATGAAAGCCACTTACGGCGAACCCGAAGTCGTAGAACTGCGAGAAGATCGGATCCTAACCGGCGAGATCCAGTATGTCGATTACACTGACTCGGAGGTTATTATCCAGGCGGCCTGTCTGGTGGGGACGTTGGCTGACGCGCTGCCCAAGGAGTTCCACTACCACCCCTCGGAAGTCGAATATATCCTTAGAGACGTCCTTAGCACTCACGACAAAAACATCCCGATCAAGATCATCGAGTACAGCCAGAACATCAAGCGCCGGGAAGAGGTTTTCAAGGCGGACTGGACGTACCAGGATGTCTGTAACCATCTGGCTGAATTGGTGGGTGCAATCTGGTACCTAGACGAAGATGGAGAGTTCGTGTTCGTTGACCCCATGAAGATGGGTGAAGCTCATAACGTCGAGAAATGGTTGATGAAAGAAAGCGGTGGCCGTAACTGTGTGGGCAGGTGCAACGTCGTAACAGTCATAGGCGGCGGGGTGTACGATCCAGGGGAGTACGGTGACGAGATCGAAACGACAGAAACAGTTCGATCAGATCCTGCTGAAGGCCGAGACGAAGAATCCATAGCCGCTCATGGTGAGCTTATAGCGCCAACGTTCTACTGTCCCTACCTGACAACAATTTCTCAGTGCAACAAGCGGGCCAATGCGCTCCTCGAATACTACAAGGTTAGAGAAAATATAGCCAAGCCGGTTGTGGCAGGGATTACAGTCCCGATCAGGCACCGTATCATCTACTCACTGTGGGGTTCAGTCCAAGAACTCCAGGTCACCAAGAGGACGATTGAATATTCGTCAGATGGCTACGAATCTCATCTTGAAGCTTCTGCTGGTGCAGTTAAAGCAGCTCATGACTCCTGGGCGAACGTCGACGTTGATCATCTGACTGAAGTACCTACTGAAGAAGAGTTCGAGGAGCTTGTGGCCGACGAACCCGAAGAGGAAAAGAACGACAGCACCACTGTAGTCGCGGAAGATGACTATTTCACGTACGATATAGACGGCGGTCTTCGGTACCTGTTTGCTAACACGTCCCTGTGGAACCAGCTCCAAGAGAGGTCTCGTCTGTTTGAGCGGAACCTACTCACCCCTAGTTTGGATGGTAAGGGTATGAACCTAATCGAGTACAACCCGACTACAGGCGATGTAATAGCCAGCTATTCGACTGCGGACTTGAGTGACGGGTATTATGTAGTTTTGCCCTGGTCTGACACGTCAACTTCCGATCCCGAAGTCCAGTTTGTGGCCTGGCAAGACAAGTTGGGGGAGTCGTTGTGAGCCGAACAGTCCACGACCGCTTGGTCGACGTGGTCCGGCGAGAGCTGAAACGCCACCTAAAGGTTACCTACTGCGTGGTCGAGGACGTCTACCCCCACATTGACCCGTACCCTGATGAGAGGGACCTGAACGTTGTTGACATAAAGTTGAGAGACATTCACGCCGACGACCCATCGACATACTTCAAACGAGTGATTTGTCTCCAGTTCTATTTCGGGAACCTATGGGGCCACGTCTGGACGCCTCGGAAAGGAGACCTAGTCCTGGCGCTGGTCATGGAGAACGAGAAAGCGATCGTCTTCGGCGGGATACCAAACCACTGGCAGGAACCACCTTGCAGGAAACATAGTACATCAAGTGGGTGCAGCGCCGATAACGCCATTTGTTACGATTACTTGTTCAAGTGGGCCAAGTGGCGACCTCCTAAATGGACTGATGATGGTAAGCCGAGAGAACATCCACCAGCTCAGCACCCCGATTGTCTGAGAGGGTTCCACGACTACCGAGACTGGCAACTGGTCTTCGATTGCCTGAACGGCCACAACGACCCCTGGTGTAAGAACTGTGACTCAGTGGACAATGTGCTCGACGGGTGTTCGTGGTTCAAGTTCCTCTCAGACATATCGAACTCTAAGATTTTCCCGAAGAATCGGATCCAGTTCCACCACCTGTGTGGCTCGTCAGTATTCTTCGAAAATGATGGGACGGTCTACCTCGAGAACAGGGTAGATGAGGACCACCCCAAAGCCCACATCAAAATGTCGCCGAACGGCCAGGTAGAGATCCAGTCGGCTTCGGCTCCTTCAGGGAGATGCTGTGGATGCGAACCGTTATCTGACATATCTCGGGGAGCGAGGATCCGGGTCGAACCCGACGGCGAGATCTTGCTTGATAACCTGGAAGCCGGCGCCTACATCAAGATCACCTCAGCAGGTGAGATCATCCTCCATTCTCCGTCCAAGATAACGTTGGACGCACCCCTGGTAGATGTGACAGGTCGTATGGATGTAGACGACGACCTCAGAGTGGGTGAGGACTTGAGCATAGTAGGAACATGTGACAGGATGTACGAACCAGGGTGGTGATAAGTTTGAGTTGGGGCGACCTGAAAACGAACCTAAGAATCGAGGGTGGCACGTGCAAATGTCACGGCAACCTAGACTTTGAGTTAACGCCGTCAGGCGACCTAGCCATCATCACTGACCCTGGCGAAAGTATCACACAGAGGATAATCCTGTGGCTAGCCACCCCTAAAGGCGAACGTCGCGACCCGGCCGTTGGATGTCTTTTGTGGGAGTACTTGCACCAGAAATTGACCGGATCGACAGTCAAAGAACTGGAGGTGAGGTTGACCCGAGAATTGTCACTGAACTTCCCCGATCTCTCTGTTAGCTCTGTCGACTGCGAACTGGTGACGGGGTTCGGTGAAGGAGGCAACAAAGTGCTGGTAACTGCGGTCTTAGGATCTCATAAAATCGAGTTCCTGTACGGTGCGGAGGAACTGAACACATTGTACGACTCTATTTGGGGGTCGCCGAGCCTTGAAGGGAGATAATTATGGCAAGATCTACTGACGCGATCATCGCATCGTACAGGGCCGGTTTGATGAGTCGGCACCCTGGACTGAGGGATTTCTCAGCCAACTCGGTCCTCTCAGTACTTGTAGAGACGTTATCCATCCAGACCAGGTGGATGGAACGGTTGATTGAATCCAAAGCAGACAGTTTGTCCATCCTGACTGCTACAGGCGACGACCTGGACGCCCTGATAACTGATCGAGGCCTGGTCAGACAGCCAGGTACCAAAGCTGTAGGCCAGATTACGTTCTTCAGGAGGAACCCTGCAGCTGCGGAGGTGACGGTTCCCATAGGGACTCAATGTACGATGTCACCTTCGGACGGATCGGGTCCAGTCCGTTTCGTGACGACCGAGCTTGGTACGATCCCTATTGGCGGAACTCAATGCGTGGTCACTGCCGAAGCTTATGTAGAAGGCAACGAGGGGAACGTCGCCGCGTACACAATCAATCGGATGGATAGTTCCCCGCCGGGGGTGGATTATGTAGATAACGTCCTCCCATTCTATGGAGGATCTGACGCCGAGTCTGACAACGATCTCAGGGAACGGTACATCTATGCGGTTCTCGTACCTGGCCGAGCTACTGCTAAACTCATCACAGAACATCTGAAAGCTCTAGAAAGCGTCCTTGAGGCCCAGGTTTACACGTGTGGCCTCGGCGATCTCCAGATAGTCTGTGACGTGGCTGCGGAACCGTCCGCCCCACCAGCCGAGGTGGGGATCTGCATAGAAGAGAACGTGGCGGCCGGGGTGACCTGTAGAGGTATCCTAGCTGCCTCGGTCGTCTCTGGGGGCAACCGGGTCGCCCTGGACCATACTCGGGGCGGTAAGATAGTTTTGAGAGCTTCAGAAGAGATCGTGAACGACGATACAGTCGACCTGAGCTATACGACCGACCTCGACGACACCCACCAGACAACAATCTTAGTCCCCGGCGGGACCCATCGGGGCGACGTGATCGTGGCCCCACTCGAAGATGAGGACGACCTGGCGGTGGAGATCACGAGCGCCAATGGTTACGCTGGCCCCTACAGTTACGATGTGCTGATCGGGTTGGGGACGTATCCGTACCTCTGGGTAATGCCAGAACTCGTACCAGTAGTGGTAGCAATCTGCGTAACTCCGACCATGTCCCCCGAGGACGGCCTGAAAACGAAGATCGAGGCATCAGTTAAAGCGTGGCTAGACGACTTCGAGATAGGTGACGATCTCCAGGTATCGGACTTGGTCGAGTGGGTAAAATATGATTACGTCCAGTATCGCGAGGATGAGACTCTGTACAGGTTCAGGGGCATAGACGACTTCACGGTATCAGTGGTGGCGAAAGGTCTGACAAGGACCGCCCTGGGCGAATTCATCCCAATCGAGACTGACGAGCGAGTAGAACCTGGCACAGTCATAGCCACGATAGTGTAATTATCGTTTAGGAGGTGTATATTGTGGACGAACAATCAAACGAAGAAGGTATCAACGAGTTTCTGGAGTGCGTAACGGATGAAGTAGTTGGAGGTGATACGCCCCGGTTGGACGCTGTGGTACAACTCAAGCGGTTCATACTGGCACTGATAATGATCGTTGGGTTCTGGGTGGCAGTAGGAGTGGTGCTGTTCACCCAAACCGATTTTGGGGTTGCCGTGCTGGACAAGCTCATCTTGCTTGTAGGCGCAGTCATCTCGTTCTACTTCGGTAAGTCGGTTGGAGAAGGGTCTGTTTAGGCCGTGCTGAATAAGGCGTAGGGGGGCGCGACAATCGAAGACTTAGAACGGGTGCTGAAGATCTGCGAGAACTGGGAAGCTGACGCCACGACGAAGCTCATATTCTCGTCGCTCATTCATGAGCTATGCGAGTTGACACACCAATGTAAGGAACAGAGGAAAGCTTCTGTGAGTGGCGATAACGCTATCATGGCGTCAGTTGTGGAGCTGACCGCCGAAGTCAAAGAACTTCGTAACGAACGGCTTAAGGACGAAGGTGGCGCAGAAGTCATCTCTAGGATGGGGGCTGCGTTCCTGGCGCTAGGTGCTGCAGTACTATCGTCGATTTGCACCGTATTAGCATCACGCCTGCTGTAAACTACCCCCCTCCGAAGAGGGGGGTAGTTTACAGGAATGGGGTGCGGAGAGGGGCGTAAAACCCCGGTCTTTAGGCCGGGGATGTAGAGCCCCTCCCTTGTTTATGCGAACCTTTAAGCTCGCGAAGCTCTTGTTCCTGGAGAAGATCAGCGACCGTCTTCACCACAGCCTTCGATAGACTGACCTTGGACATCTGCACTTGGGGCTGTCGACGGAGCCAACTAGCTTCACCTGCCCCCACCGTCTCAGTGCTCTAATCCGCTGATGGACCACATCCGGAGACATGTCTCCCAAGGCCTCCGATAGATCGAACACAGTCCTATCCTCGCCAACGGCCCATACCGCCAGCACACGCGTCTGGCTCACGGTATCGCCCCATCTAGCGCCGGATAAGCTCCACTCGACGCCTGCCAATACCAAAAAGCGGCGGCCGCCTTGTGCCGCTCGAACGCATTCCAGTCGTCGATTCGTCGCATCGCCCCGAGGATGCCTCGGTTGGTGCCGGGGATCCTCGGCATTACTCTTCCACCTCGCAGTGAGGGTCGACAACTTCTCCTCGAAGAAGCCGGCGTGCTTTCGCTAGGTAGCAAGCCGCCTTAGTGGTTCGTTTTATTGATTCGGTCGACCTCTCTTCGGCACGACGTCGGCGCTCCCTCCCGAACAGCTCGTCGAGGCGTCCAATAGCGAGTCGGTCACCATCTAACAAGACGTCTGGATCGTAGTAATCGTCGCCCACTCGGAGGACAGGAGCAGCCAGAGCGAAGACGTTGTCGCACCGGAGATCTGTGATGACGGCTGGATGGCTCATGTCCTGTTCTTCGAAATCGATGCCAAGCCCCCTCAGATATGCTGCCAGTTCGCGGCACCGGGGGCAATCAGGAGTTTTGTATATAGTTATTTGCACCTTAGTACCACTCCCTAAGAGCTGGGGCGATCAGGACCAGGCCGGGCTCGACCCCTAATTTGGCTGCCAGAGGCACTAGACGCGTCTTCCAGAAGCAATTGGTCCCTTCGGCATACTCTGGTCGATCCCGGCGGCTACACAGCATCGATTGGCATGCTCTGATCTCTTCTTCGATATCGATATCAGTCATCTCCCCAGATTGGTTTGCTCTTTGCCGTACCATTCGGTCTCACCGCGATTTTCTTTTCTTTTGCCGTATTCTCATCTCAAC
>Ga0172382_10006002_pt1 | contig 17863 bp, 17 predicted proteins | sample Leawel138RmetaG_FD_122245 | JGI IMG/M metagenome (GOLD analysis project Ga0172382, IMG submission 122245) | Leachate microbial communities from a municipal landfill in Southern Ontario, Canada - Leachate well 138R metaG | ecosystem: Engineered > Solid waste > Landfill > Unclassified | place...
AACAACTCTGTTGCGTATTACTTTTATGGGTATTGGTTTAGCCAAAGGCGCGCCTGATACTCATACAGGCGGGCCTCTTTTAACGGGTCGCCTACCACTGCTTTAGATAAACCCCGGTTGGCTCCCCACCCGGGGTTTTTTGTTTTTAGATTTTAACGTTTACAACATTTAGAGGGCAACAGCATGGCAATGTATGCAATTTATCCAGAGTGTTTTGATGATTTGAGCTGGCGATTTAGTAACCACAAGCTGGCGTTACCCCATTGTTTAAGACGACTTTCTCGATAAACGTACAGCGGCACAGCCGCTGATCTAAGGACTACAGATGAATTCTTTAAATACCGCTCTAGCATTAGACAACCCAGCCTGCGTAGCCTTTGAACAGGCTCATATCAGCACATTGCCAACCTCTGGGCGCACAACTCGAGTGCTCGCCAGCCCACAAGAGTTGCGTCAGCAGTTGCCGTTAAGTGCTGGGCTGGCAAGGCGCGTACAACAACAGCGCGAACAAGTACGGGCGATTTTAAGCGGTGAAGACACGCGCTTGTTGGTGGTGATCGGCCCGTGCTCGATTCACAATGTTGATGAAGCGGTTGAATATGCTCAGCGTTTAGCAGAGCTGTCAGAGCGTGTGTCTGAACACATGCTCTTAGCCATGCGTATTTACATTGAAAAACCGCGTACCACCGTAGGCTGGAAGGGATTGTTGTATGACCCGCATTTAGATGGCAGTGCTGATATGGCGCAGGGTTTACAGTTGTCACGGCGGTTGATGCTACGCATGCTAGAGCTAAATTTACCGGTTGCTACAGAGCTGTTACAGCCGTTAGCTGCCAGCTATTTTGATGACGTATTAAGCTGGGCGGCAATTGGTGCGCGCACCAGTGAATCGCAAATTCATCGTGAAATGGTCAGTGGCCTGTCGTTACCCGTCGGCTTTAAAAACGGTACGGACGGCAGTGTTGGCATTGCGCTCGATGCAATGCGCTCAGCGGCGCATGCGCACCAACATTTTGGTTTAGATGCTCAGGGTCGTGCGGCGTTAGTTGAAACCCAGGGTAATGCTGATACGCATTTGGTGTTACGTGGTGGTCATCAAGGCCCCAACTATGATGCACAGAGTATTGCGCAGGCCTGTGCGAGTATGCGCAAAGTCGGTTTAGATGCTTCGTTAATGGTCGATTGCAGTCATGCCAATAGCGGTAAAAACCCGCAATTACAGCCGCAGGTTTTACAGTCGGTATTAGCTCAGCGTGCTGCTGGCGAACGCAGCTTGCGCGCAGTGATGCTGGAAAGTAATTTGATGGATGGCCAGCAAGCACTCGGCGACAGCTTGCAATATGGCGTTTCTATTACCGATGGCTGCTTGGGCTGGGCCAGCACCGAGCAGATGCTGCTAGAGGCGGCTGAGCAACTGCACGCGTAGGCCAATGTATAATTGCACGCTGCTGTGCTCAGTACAGTCAGCGTGCAGCTCGTTAGTGACAGATGAACTGGCGCTGATTAAGTCGTTCTGACCAGCGGTAGTGATAAAAACAGGTAGGTGCTTGCAATTATATATACGAATCATTAGCATTTGTATCAGATGTTTATTTGCTTGGATCTGTCTATGTATATCTGCTTATGCAAAGGTGTCACCGATCACAAGATCCGCCAAGTTGTTGAGGATGGCGCACGCAGCTGGCGTGAAGTTCGCGAGAGAACCGGCTGTGGCACCCAATGCGGAAAATGTGCTTGCACCGCTAAAACAGTCGCGCAACATGCCATTAAAGACACCTTAGTCGCCTCTGCTGATGACTTGGCTTACGCCATTTAAATCAGCCACTGTTACAGGCTAGCCTATATAGCTGGCTTTATGAGTCTGCTATGCTCAGTGCATCATTCCTATCAATGAGGACACGCACATGAAAGGTGACATTAAAGTAATTGAGCATCTTAACCGTATTCTCGGTAATGAGCTGGTAGCCATTAATCAATATTTTTTACATTCACGAATGTACAAAGATTGGGGCTTAAACGTTCTGGCTAAATGGGAATATAAAGAGTCGATTGAAGAGATGCGTCATGCTGATACGTTAATTGAGCGTATTTTGTTTCTCGAAGGTCTGCCGAATCTACAAGATCTCGGTAAATTATATATTGGTGAAAATACTCAAGAAATGCTCGCCAGTGACTTGGCTTTAGAGCATCTCGCGCGTACCGATTTAGTAGCAGCGATTGCTCACTGTGAAGCTGTGCAAGATTATGTCAGCCGTGATTTGTTAAGAACAATTCTGGATGATGAAGAAGAGCACATTGATCAGTTAGAAACTGAGTTGGGTTTGATTGAAAAAGTTGGCATTCAGAATTATTTACAAACGCAGATGGGTGAGCCTGAGTAAAGGCTCAAGATATGCTCTGTGCTGTTGAAGAGCCGCATGCATGCTTATTTAAGCTGATGCAGAATGTGCGTGTTGCTGGCTGAGGCTGGCTTGCAACGCTTCAACGGCCTGCATACGCGCACTGTCTTGTTGTGGTTTATGGCCATTTAAACTCGACCAAGCCTGATAGGCACGGGCTGTTTGTAACGGTTGTGCTAATTCACCTTCACGCCATTGTTGTGCAAGTGGTGTTTCCATTTGGATCCGCGCTTGCGCTGCGTGACCGCGTAACTCTAAAGCATTAAGTAAGTGCTGCTGGCGAATAGCGAGTAAGCGCAAGGTGCTATCACTGACGGTTAGCTCGCGTTCACCGCGAAACTTTCCTTTTAAGCGTTCGCCATAGTTACGAAATGTTTGGGCTAAACCGCCCACTGCCGCGCCGACCACTGTGGCCATACCCAAGCTTAAACCGCCGGTGATAAGATCAATACCGGCACCGGTTGCAGCGCCTGCAGCCATGCCACTACCCACTTTAATACCCAGTTGTTTCATCGTAGCCGGATTAAATAAATCATCACCCCAGCGGCCTTCTTCCAGTGGCAGTGCGCTGGCCTGGGCGTCGTCTTTGCGAAATGCATAGAGTTTTAATAAGGCTTCAACGCATTGCTGTTCACGCTGGCGTACATCACGATGCAAGTCTTGTATTGCTTCTTGCAGCTGATTGGGGTGGACGCTACGCCGACATGCACCGACATCAATGAGTAACTCAGCAATTAAGCGGTAGCCGGCCTTGCGTCGCAACAAAACTTGCGCTTGATTGTGCTCGATAAGACGTTGCAAGCGTGGACGTTGACTGTCGAGCACTAAGCTTAGGTTTTCATACAGACGTTGTTCACCGTCTTCTGGAGGTGCGACTGTATCGAAACGCACCACTGCATGCAGACCTAAGCGTGCCAGTACCTCACGCCATGCAGATTCGCGCTGCTCGGCAGTGTTGCCGAAATTCAATACTGGCAGCAAGGGTTTGCCGCACATGGCTAAGATGGCGAGCTCATCACGGTACTTGGCCAGTACCGGCTCGCGCGCATCAATCACATAAAAACCAGCATCTGACTGCAATAATTGGCGCAGTACTTTTGCTTCTTGTTCAAAGCGTTGGCGCGCCTCACTGCTGTTGAGAAAACGCTGTACCAATTCTGGGCCATCTAAGCGCTCATCGGTTTTTGGCAGCTGCTCAATGTATTCATACAGCGCCACCGCATCTTCAAAACCCGGCGTATCGTACAGCTCAATCAGTGCTTCGCCATCCACCGATAAACGCGCACCTTCAACATGCTGGGTGGTGCTGGGTTTATGTGAAATAGCGCCAAAGTCTATATCACGGGTCAGCGTACGCAAAAGCGAGGTTTTGCCGACATTGGTGTGGCCAACCACAGCCAGTTTTAGTGGTGCAGATTGCTTACTCATCACCGAGCTCCAGCCATGCCCAAGGGGCTGAACGACTATGGGTTAATTTTAATGTATCCAGCTGTTCTTGCCAGTTACTCAGGCGTTCCTCAGCGGTCTCAGTTGCTAATAGCCAGACCTGTGTTTGCACGGCTGTACGTGATAACTCAGCAATTAAATGTAAGGTGCCGCGATCCGCTGAGCGCTGAGGGTTGCAGGCAATCAGTAGACGGGCAGGAGGGTTAGCGCTGAGTTGATCAAGAATCTTGCGCCGCTGCTCGCGCGTATCGATGACGCCAGCATTGAGCACCTGCGCTGGTAATTCAGGCGGCCAATTGATGCTGTCATCCAGTTCAATGGCGACGATAACCGCTGCTTGCCCCGCTATCTGTGAGCCTGCAGCGCTGCTTGATAGCTGCGAGGGTGCTGCATCAATAACGCCTAAGCGCTCACTGCTGGGCTGTACGCGTTCGTGTACGGGCTGCCACACGGGGTCGTCAGCATTGAGCTGTAAACGTTTGATTCCATATCGCCAGCGCCATTCACACAATACGCTGCAGGCTAAACGTGGCAGGATACCGTAGATCAGTAGCATGCCCAGTAACCAACTGGCCCAAATATGCCGTGCTTGCTCATCTTCCAGTGCCTGCAGGCCGCTGTGTTGAATCAGGCTACTGTCTGGCACGGCAAAGCCAAGCCAGGCAGCCGGTGTGCCGAGGCTGCTGACTAAGGTGACAAAGGAGTCGCTGGCGACAATGGTGGATTCCCAGACAAAGCCATAACGGCGGGTGGCGAGTAAGGCAATTAAGGTCAATAAGGCGCTGGTTAAAGTGATTAACCACCAGCCATGTAATAATCGCCCCAACCCCCAGCGCAGCAAGTGATTGCGTTGCAGCAAGACCAGTAGCGCTGGCGCTAACTGCGCAGCTTTGGCATCGCGTGCCAGTTTGTTACTCAGCCAGAGCCAGATTTGACTCAGTGGTGAACTGGCTTGTGTTGAAAAAACTAAACTGAGCAGCCAAACCAGCAAGCTCAATAGGTTTAAGCCAATCAAACCGGCCAGTGCCCAAAAAATATTAATCGCCTCTGGTGCCCCACTGAGTGCGGTTTTGGCCAGTAGTACACCAGCAATGATCGCACTGAGCAGCAATAACCAGAGCGCCAACTTGGCCCCTTGCAGCCAATGTTGCATGGCGCTGACCAAACCATCACGCCGAGCAAGAAAGAGTCCACGCACCTGCAGGCGCTGTGCAAGTGAGCCTGGTGTGGCGCGTGCTTTACGGCAGGCCTCACTGTCTTCGAGTAAGCCGGTTTGCTCCTCGCGCAAACGCACTGCTTCGCACAGCCAAAGTGTTTTTAAAGATGAGGATGAGTCAGTCACAAGCATTCCAATGATTCACGGTGATACTCCTATTGTGCCTTATAATACAGTTTGAAGAGCGCCACATTGCTGTAAATCCTTTAGGATATGTAGTGTGTTTTATTATTTTTAAGAGAAGAGTTTTATGATGCATTCCTTGCCGGTGAGTATGATTGTCGCTGCAACGCGCAACCAAGTGATTGGACGAAACAACCAAATGCCGTGGCATTTACCGGCTGACTTACATTATTTTAAGCAACGTACGCTGGGTAAGCCAATTATTATGGGGCGAAAAACCTGGGAATCATTGGGGCGACCTTTGCCTGGACGTTTGAATATTGTGATTACTCAGCAAGCCGATACAGTGTTTGAGGGTGCTGAAGTCTTTGCTGATTTGCAGGTCGCCATACAGCGCGGACAAGAGTGGGCGAGAGAGCAAGGTGTTGATGAGGTGATGGTGATTGGTGGCGGCCAGCTTTATCAGCAGGCCTTAGCTTTAGCGCAACGAGTGTATTTAACCCGTATTGATCTTGAGCTTGAAGGTGATACGTTTTTCCCAGTGCTGGATGCACAGCAATGGCAGCAAACTGATGCTCAAGTGCACCCAGCTCAAGATCAAGAGCCAGGATACACCTTTGAGGTTTGGCAGCGCAGATAGAGCTGAATTTAAGGTATCAGGCTTAGCAAACAGCTTGATAACCGTCAGCATCTAACAATTGTTGTAGTTCGTCAGGGTTGTTGGGCTGTAAGCGATAAAACCAGCTTTGATACGGGTGTGTATTGACCCCTTCTGGTGCTTCAATCAAGCCTTCATTTAGAGCAATCACTGTACCACTGATGGGCGCATGAATATCAGAAGCTGCCTTAACTGATTCGACCACGCCGACCGGCTGACCGGCAGTAAGCGTACTGTCTAATTCTGGCAACTCTAAAAAGACGACATCACCCAGCGCTTCTTGTGCGTGATCGGTAATGCCGACGGTCACTGTGCCATCTGTTTCTAGGCGTGCCCATTCATGAGTGTTGGCATAGCGTAAATCGGCAGGGGTTGTGCTCATAATATTCATGTCCTTAGCAGGTGCAATGCAGTTTATTAAGTTTTTATGCGCTTATAGTCAGTCAATTCGATAACGGCTGAATTAATGCTAAAAATCATTACAATTAAACGTGAGAGAACCATTTATAGGCTATTGATTCTCTCTACACAAGATTAAACAAGAATCTTTCCGTAGCGAACAAAACGCGGCTTAACCACACGTACAGGGAACCATTTGTGGCGAATCTCGACTTCAGCACGATCACCGGTATCGATGGGGACGCGTGCTAAGGCAATTGCCTTGCCCAGTGAGGGAGAAAAACTACCGCTGGTGATAACGCCGCTGATCTGATTATCAATGCGTACTGGTTGACCTGCACGTAATACACCGCGTTCTTCAAGTACTAATCCCACCAGTTTCTCAGCAACACCCTTATCTTGCTGCGTTTGCAGCGCTTGGCGGCCAATAAAGTTGCGTGACTCAGGTTGCCAGCACACGACATGCTGCATATTAGCTGTCAATGGTGATATCTGCTCGTTGCTATCAAAACCATATAAATTAAAACCGGCTTCTAAACGCAGGGTATCACGTGCACCGATACCTATCGGCGCAATACCCGCACCCACCAGTTCGTTCATAAAGTCGACGGCTTGTGTGCTTGGCAGCATAATTTCTATGCCGATCTCACCTGTATAGCCAGTGCAGGAAATAAACCAATCGCCGTCTGCCGCAGCAAAATGATGCTCTAAGGTTTGCACTAATTGACTGCGTGATGAGGATAAAATACCGCTCAGACGTTCACGAGTGAACGGGCCTTGGATAGAAAACAAGCATAAATCATTACGCCAACTGACGGTGCAGGCAAAGGGTTCGGCGTGTTCATTCAGCCACGACTGTACCCGTTGATGGGTCACTGCATTACCGACTAAACGGTAGCCGGAGTCTGTTCGAAACACCATTAAGTCATCAATCACACCGCCTTGTTCATTGAGCAAGAGGCTGTGTTGCGCACTCCCTATAGTCTCTAAAAGAGCAACATCATTGCAGAGTACATGCTGCAAAAATGCTTGGGCTTGTGTGCCTTGAATATCAAAAATACTCATATGGGAAATATCAAACATGCCGCATTCTTTACGCACATGGTGATGTTCGTCCACTTGCGAGCCGTAATGTAATGGCATATCCCAGCCATTAAAATCAATTATTTTCGCACCAAGGGCCAGGTGCATATCATACAGGGGGGTACGCAATCCCATGGGATCTCCTAACCGGCCAAACGTAATGTTTGTACCTGTGAGTAATTCTGTCGGCGCATAGTGTAGCGATGTTACTGAAGTGCTGCACCGATGATTGTAAGTATAGTTTGGATTGGCCGCGACTGTACTAGTGCCCTGGACGATGAGCGGAGCGGCGAATCAATAGAATAACCGGTAGCAGGCCAACAGTGACTAGAGTCAGGGCAGGTAAGGACGCGCGTGCCCATTCGCCTTCGCTGGTCATTTCAAAAATACGCACCGCCAGTGTATCCCAGCCAAACGGGCGCATCAGCAAGGTTGCTGGCATTTCTTTGAGCACATCGACGAATACTAGCAGCGCTGCAGATAAACTACCCGGTAGCAATAAGGGTAAATAGACACGACGAAACAACGCTACGCCGCCAATACCTAAACTGCGAGATGCTTCTGGTAGTGATGGCTTGATGCGAGCTAATGCACCTTCTAACGGGCCGTGGGCGACAGCCATAAAACGAATCACATAAGTTAGCAATAAGGCACTGAGGCTGCCCAGTAAGATCGGCCGTCCGGCCCCCCCTAGCCATGTCGATACAGGAATCACTGCGTGCTCATCAAGGTAACTGAACGCCAGCATAATCGCTACGGCCAGTACTGAGCCAGGTAGTGCATAGCCTAGATTGGCAAAACCAACCAGTGCATGCATGCGTTTGGTTGGGGTCAAACGTTTGCAGAACGCTAATAGTAATGCTGCAGTCACTGTGAGCGCGGCGGCCATCAGACCTAAATATAATGTGTGGGTAATCAGCGCGGTATAGCGCTCATCTAAATCAAAACGGCCACGCTGCCAAAACCACACGATCAATTGTAAAACAGGAATAACAAAGGCACAGAGAAACACTAAGCCACACCAGGTGGAGGCTACGATGGCTTTCCAGCCATGTAATGTGTACAAGGCTTTACCGCGTGGCCGTTCATTGCTGGGGCGAATCGCGCCGCGCGCACGGTGTTCGGAAAACAGCAATACAGCGACAAATAACAGTAATAAACTGGCCAGTTGGGTCGCGCTGGATAAGCTAAAAAAGCCGTACCACGTTTTATAAATCGCTGTGGTAAAGGTATCAAAATTGAATACGGAGACAGCACCAAAGTCCGCTAAGGATTCCATCAGTGCCAAAGCCACACCCGCACCAATGGCCGGCCTAGCTACTGGTAAAGCTACGCGCCAAAAGGCTTGCCAAGGTGTTAAGCCCAGAACCCGTGCGGCCTCCATAAAACCTTTGCCTTGTGCTAAAAACGCGGTGCGTGCGAGCAGGTAGACATAAGGATAAAACACGAGAATGAAAACAATAATAACGCCGCCGGTGGAGCGTACGTTGGGCAGGCGCAGATCACTGCCAAGCCATTCACGCAGTAATGTTTGTACCGGTCCAGCGAAGTCTAATAAACCGACAAAAACAAAAGCTAGCACATACGCCGGAATCGCAAAGGGTAGCATTAAAGCCCAGTCCAGCCAGCGCCGGCCGGGGAATTCACAGAGGCTGGTGAGCCATGCCAAGCTAACCCCTAATAGGGTGACCCCCACGCCAACCCCAGCGATCAGGATTGCGGTATTGGAGAGCAGGCGCACCATCTGTGTATCCCATAAGTGCCCCCAGATCTGCATGTCAATTGAGTGCCAACTGAGCAATAAAACGCTGATCGGCAAACAGACGAGTGCAGCAAAAAATAAAGCAATGGGGTACCAGCGACGTTGAGCAGGGAGGGCCACAAAAAACCTCGTTTAATCAATAAAGCGATAAGCAATACTGCGCAGTATAACTGCCTGCTACAGGTTTGGCGCTTTTATGCTTATTTTCCGGGTGTGTTGATCAGCGTTGAAAACTGTTGAGCGCTGAGCGGGCTGCTAAGTAAGTAGCCTTGTGCATACTGGCACTGGTTTGCCCGAATTAATGACAACTGGTCTGTATTCTCAATACCTTCGGCAATCACTTTAAGCTTTAAACTGTGACCTAGGCTTATCACTGCTAGGCCAAAATTTTTCAAGGAAGATTCTTGTTGTGTGTTGCTGATTAGGCTTTTATCAATTTTCAGAATATCCAGCGGGAAGCGCTTAAGGTAGCCCAGTGAGGCGTGGCCCATACCGAAGTTATCCAGAGCAATTTGTATACCGAGCTGACTCAGTTCGCGTAAGTTGGCTAAAGATTGTACGCAGTCTGCTTTTAGGTGTTGCTCGGCGATTTCTATAATTAGATATTTAGCATCTAAACCGCTGGATTCTAGGGCGGTTTTAACCAAGGAAACCAAGTGTGCGCTGCGCAGTTGTTTGTAAGACACGTTGATTGAGCAGTGCAGTTGCGGTGTTGAGGTTTGCTGCCATTGGCGCACAGCTGTGCATGCAGTTTTTAATACCCAGGCGCCCACAGCAAGAATCTCATCGGAGTCTTCGAGTAAATCTAAGAAACTTTTCGGTTTATAGTCGTTTCCGTCATGCTGCCAGCGTAGCAGTGCTTCTACTGCATAAATGCTTGAGGCGTCGTATTTAAGATCTTGTTGAATGATGTAAATGGGCTGATAGAGCAGTTTAAATGAATTGCTGGCTAGGCCTTTAGTTAATGCGGCTTGCTTGTCTAGCAGCTCTTGCGCAGCCGATTGCATGTCCTTGGTGTAGTGCGCAAATTGTGCTTTGCCAGCCATTTTGGCCTGATACAGCGCTAAGTCAGCGGCTTGTAATAGCTCACTAGGCGGTGTGCCGTGCGGTAAGACAGTAATGCCAATGCTGGCGCTGACGGATAAAAGATGGCCGTCAATGCGCAGTGTTGATGACAGAGTGTCGAGCATGCGTTGTGCAACATGCTCGGCATCATCGAGGCAGGCGAGGTCATCGAGCAAGACGACAAACTCATCACCACCAAAACGACCCAAATGATCCCCAGGACGCAAGCATTGTTGTAAGCGCCGTGCGATTTCAACTAACAGGGTGTCACCGGCTTTGTGCCCATAGTTATCGTTAACCTGTTTGAAATTATCCAGATCAATAAATAATAACGCCGTTTCACGGCTACCTGCCTGCTGATTGCGCTGCATTGATTCGTGTAGCAGTTTATCCAACTGGCGGCGATTGGCTAAACCTGTCAAGGGGTCATGAAAGGCGGCATACGACATACGCTGTTCATACTCTTTGCGCTCGCTAATATCTGCTTGAGAACCAGAAATACGCTGCTCACCCTGTTCACTGGTACTAGCAAAACCACGCAGTGAAACCCAGATGTAGTCACCGTTTTTTTTGCGGATACGGTGCTCGCAGTCTAAAAATTGACTGTATCCACTGAGGTGTTTGCCAATGGCTTTACGTACCAAGGGTAGGTCATCGGGATGAATGCGAGTGAGCCAATTGTTGCTGGTGTGTTCACCGAACTCTTGATCTGTAAGGTTGAGCATTTCCAGCCAGCGGTCAGACACATGCAGGCGATCACTGTCGATGTCCCACTCCCAGATGCCATCATTGGCGCCACGCATGGCGCGGGCAAAGCGTGCTTGGTTTTCTTCAAGGCGCTGTTGGTGAGCGGCGCTGTAGCTGTCGACCGTTATGGACATGTCTAAAAACACAGCTTTGAGTAAGCTGGATAGCAATTGTGTTTGCTCAGGGTTTGTACAAATCGACTTGAGCATACAGTCTAAGTACAGGCGATATGAGCCGAGACGCCAATGCGGTTTGAGACCTAGGGTTTGGTGGGTTAATCCATCGCGTACCCGCTCTTTGATATAGTCCTCATTGTGCGGATTATGCAATAACTGCTGGTAATACTCAGCGTGTCTGGCTTCTATATATTCTGGAGGGTAGGCGCACTCAAGTTGTTGGGTGGCATCAGGAAAAAGAGAGAAATACAGTTGTAATTGATTAATAAACTCGATTTGTTGCTGTTGCAGACTGTTGGCAGCTTGCGCAAGACGTGCAGCATCATCTGATTGCCAATCCATTAAACGTTCACGCTCGCTGAAGGTCTGAGTATTTAAACCAATACGTGCGATTAAAGCGCTTAATTGTTCCTCGGAAAACATAGGTAACCTTTAACGCGAGCCGCTGAGGCTAAACAGATTCGTTTTCCAATTGCAGCGAGTCATGAGTTAGAACACTGACATTCAGTGAGGGAGTAGATGTATACCACTGAGTGATGGCTATAAGCCAGCATTCTAACGTGCTTTTATTGCGCTTTTCTAGACTTTAACTATTTGATGTTATTTTATAGCGCATAAGGTTGTGCGGATTTATTTGCGCATACTTTTATAATCCCTAATAACCATCAAGACCCGCTATAGCGATTGACTACGGATATTGCACAAGTCTACCGCTATAGCCAGCTGCTACTGTACCTAGAGATTCTCTAGACAAGTAGAAAACTGCCGAGCTAAGTTGCTTAACAGGTGCTCGTAGCCTTGTGCGGAGACGGGTAATTCTGCACCGAGTGCATCCAGTTCAGCTAAGGTGACCGGCAAACCATCAGCCAAGGTATGAGCTAAGCGTGGCTGCATGGGTGGCTCACTAAAAACACAGCTGGGGCCGGCTTGTTGTAAACGACTGCGCATTTGATTGACGTGCTTTGCGCCCGGTTGCAGTTCGCTCGATAGTGCAAAGACACCTGCATGTTTTAGACCATAGGCCTGTTCAAAGTAATTGAACGCCTCGTGGAAGACAAAAAAGGACTTGTTTTGTAACGGTTCTAGTCGAGCCTTAAGTTGCTGGTCTAGCGTATTTAAGCGTTGCGTAAAAGCTTGCAGATTAGCCGCATAATGACTGGCATTGCTTGGGTCTAACGCGCTTAGGTCGCTGCTGATACGTGAGGCGATCACGCGGGCGTTGTGTGGCAGTAACCACAGGTGAGCATCAACAGTACCTGGAGCATGAGCGTGGTCATGTTCGACAAGGTGGTCGGCGTGCTCGTCTTCATCTGCATGTGAGTGCGCTTCATTGAAATATTGTAGCTCTAGTTCAGGTAAGTTTTGTACGGCCACGCTGAGCTGGCTACGTTGCGTAAGTAGACGCGGTAAAAAGTTCTCTAGGTCGGGACCAATCCAGTAAAACAAGTCGGCTTTATCTAAGCGCTTGGCGTCGGAGGGACGCAAGACAAAATAATGTGGTGATGCGCCTGGAGGCAGTAACACTTGCGGTTCGCCTTGGCCATCTTGTATGGCAGCTGCGATGAGCTGCAAGGGTTTAATGCTGGTTAAAATTTGCACCTGCGCCTGAGCGCTGATACCCCACAAAGATAAACAACTGATCAGCAAGAAACGAAACACTGCGCTACACTCCATTGGTAAAGAGTTATATAATAACGTCTCTTTAAGAAGGATGCTGCTGTTATGTTAAAAACATCAACATTGTGTCACTCAGATCATCACCATGATTGTATCAGTCAGGCGCTTGGGTCTGCTGAAGAGGTGTGCGCGCAGCGTGGTGTGCGCTTAACACCTTTGCGTAAACGTGTCTTAGAGCTGGTATGGCAAAGTCATAAACCGCTTGGAGCGTACGATATTTTAGAGATGTTGAGTCGCGAAGATGGTCGTCGTGCCGCGCCACCAACAGTGTATCGCGGTTTAGATTTTTTATTGGACAATGGCTTGATTCATCGCCTGGCTTCGCTCAATGCTTATATAGGTTGCAGTCATCCTGAAGTGGCACATGAAGGTTATTTTATGATTTGTAAGCAGTGTAATAATGCCTATGAGCTGGCTCAGCATACGGCGATTGATACAGCCATTCATGAAGAAGCAAAACAGATGGGGTTTGTTGTGGAAACACAAATGGTTGAATTGTTGGGCACCTGTGCTGCCTGTCGAGAGTGCGCATGAGTGCGTCAGCCTTACTGCGTGCTGAGCATATCAATTTATCTTTGTCTGAGCAGAACGTACTTATCGATGTCAGCTTAGAGTTAGCCGCTGGTGAGATTGTTACCATCGTCGGCCCTAATGGTTCAGGTAAAACGTCTTTAGTACGCGTGTTGCTTGGTTTGTTAACGCCGGATTCGGGCGCGATATGGCGCACCCCGCAGTTGCGTATTGGCTATATGCCGCAAAAGCTCGAAGTGCACGCCACTTTACCGCTTTCGGTCCTACGCTTTTTACGCTTAGTGCCGGGCGTTAGCTATGATGAGGTGGTTGCTGCGCTAACCGAAGTGGGCGCGGTAAAAGTATTAAAGAGCCCCTTGCAGCGGATTTCTGGCGGTGAATTACAACGCGTGTTGCTGGCACGCGCATTATTGCGTAAACCGCAACTCTTGGTGCTTGATGAGCCGGTGCAGGGTGTTGATGTGAATGGTCAGCTTGAGTTGTATAACTTGATTGGTGAATTACGTGATCGCTATGGGTGTGGCGTGCTGATGATTTCCCATGACCTGCATTTAGTTATGCGCGCTACCGATCGAGTGATTTGTTTAAATCGTCATGTCTGTTGTTCTGGTCTGCCGGAGCAAGTCAGCGGTGATCCAGCTTTTGTTGAGTTGTTTGGTTCACGTGCGGCCAGTGATCTGGCAGTGTATCACCATGATCACGACCATAAACATGATTTGCACGGTTGCGTGTTAACCCCAAAAACTCACCAACATGGGCCGGATTGCACACATGCCTGATTTTCTTTTATACGCGTTATGCGCAGGTCTGTTTTTGGCTGTGGTGGCCGGCCCGCTCGGTTCTTTTGTAGTGTGGCGGCGCATGGCGTACTTTGGCGATACCTTGGCGCACTCGGCGCTGTTTGGTGTGGCGCTGGGTTTGCTGTTTGATATTAATTTGGCGTTGGCGGTGATTGTTGGCTGCTTATTACTGGCTTTTGTTTTAGTGGCGTTGCAACGTCGTCAGCCCTTAGCTTCAGACACCATTTTGGGGATTTTAGCGCACAGTACCTTATCGCTGGGTCTGGTCACTTTAAGCTTTATGGAGTCGGTGCGTGTTGACTTAATGGGCTATCTGTTCGGTGATTTACTGGCTGTTAGCGCAGTGGATTTAATCTGGATTGGTGCTGGTAGCGCTGTAGTTTTAGTCTGCATGATTGCTTTATGGCGGCCTTTATTGGCGATTACTGTGCACGAAGAGTTGGCCGAAGTCGAAGGCTTACCAGTGGCAAGACTCCGTTTAGTGCTGATGGTATTAATGGCGCTGGTGATTGCTGTAGCGATGAAAATTGTTGGCGTATTGCTGATTACCTCGCTGCTAATTATCCCTGCAGCTTCTGCGCAGCGCCATGCGCGCAGTCCAGAACAAATGGCGGTGGGTGCCAGCCTGCTAGGAATGCTTGCGGTGTGTGCTGGCTTAGCAATGTCATGGCATTTGGATACACCGGCAGGGCCGTCGATTGTGGTATGTTCGGCGGCGCTGTTTCTACTCAGTTTTATCGTTCCACAGCGGCGCTAAGCGGCAAGTACGCTTGAACCGCAGCACTGCTGCGCGGTCAGATAGCTGCTCAAATAACCCATTACATTGGCTAAAAGATAAGGAATGAGATAATGCGCAAAGCGCTAACCATGAGCCTAGTAACAGCATTTTCATTTGCGACAGCGGCCTGTGCCACAGGGCCTACACCTGATTTAAATAACATTGCAGATTTTCCCGCCGCGCAAGCAGGGCAGTCGCGCCATGTGATCTGGCTGCCTGAGAAGCAGGATGAAGATATGCTCAAAGTTGAGATCGTGCCTGGTAAACTGATGCTTACTGACTGTAATACACGTAGCTTGATGGGCAGTTTTACTGCGCAAGATCTGCAAGGCTGGGGCTATACCTATTATCAGTTAGATAATGTTAAGGGCTCTATTAGCACGCTGATGGCGTGTCCTGATGACAGTGAAACTGAAGCATTTGTACCCGTGCAAGGCGAAAATTTCACCCTACGTTACAACAGTAAATTGCCCATCGTTGTCTATACGCCCAATGACATTGAGGTGCACTACCGTGTCTGGGCTGGCAGTCAAGCGCTAAAATCAGCGATTAAGCAATAACGCATATAACCCATGCCGCTCGTTGCAAGGCAACCTTGGGCATGCTCATCTTGAGCTGTGTTGAAGCCTATCTTCTGCAATATTACAGAGCAGTGTAGACTGCCAGCTGTTTTGTTGGTTGGAGATATTTTCATGTCACGATTTATAAGGCGTAGTGTGCTGGTATGCAGCTTACTGGCCATCTTAACTGCTTGTCAGAATACGGCTGAGCACACCACTGCGCCACAGGTTGATGAGTTTGCTGTGGCTGAGTTGGTGTTTGCTCAGTACTTAGAGGTCAAGCAGCTGGGTTTAGCCGGTCAACAACTGGCTGACTTGCGTGACAAGTACCCTAATGAACTGCGCATTACTGATTTACAACAGCGTTTAGCCCATGCGTGGCTAGCGGTTGGTGAGCAAGCGCTGAAAGAGGCAGATGTTAACACCGCCAGTGCTGCATTAATTGAAGCCAAGCGCCTATTACCGCAAGCCCCTGCTTTAACTGAAGGATTAGATGCTGCTTTACTTGCAGTGCAAGTTCCTCGCGAGGAGCCGAGCGTCACATCTTCGCTCGCGATGAGCAAGCCGCCTGCCGTGCGCAAAACACCAGTGAAAAAACAACCGGCGGTAAAAACTGAAGTGGTGCCCAGTACTGAGCAGTTAGGGCCTGAGACTGAGCCGCAAACGCCGCAACCTGCACGCACACCAAACAAGGTCAAAACGCGTATTATTGATGTCAATACGCCGCACACTGTTGTGCCTTTGCCAATGTTGGCAACCCGTAATAATCATCGATTAGGACGTTTATTGGATGATGTTGCTGCTGATGTGGTGAAGTTTCGTGCGGCGGTCAGTATTGAAGTGGCTGATACCCGCGATTTTCATTGGGTTGCTGCGTTACTCTCGGCGCGAGTTAATAAGCTTGATGGCAGTTTCAAGCCGCGCCTCGTTGAAGTGATTCGCAGTGATGGGCCGGCGCAATTAGTGATTACGCCAAGCAATATATAATTAATTAATCTAAGTATAGAATTTTAAATAACTTTTAACGCTAAGCGATCTTGGGCACACTGTCCGCTAGTATCGCCCTAACAAGGTTTAACCGTGATTGAATTCCACGATGTGCATAAAGCTTATGCAGTAAACGGGCAGAGTATTGTTGCGTTGCAACCCACTGTGTTACAGGTACAACCCGGTGAGATTTTTGGGCTGATTGGCCACTCCGGCGCTGGTAAAAGTACGCTATTGCGCTTGATCAACCGCTTAGAAGAACCCAGCGGCGGACGCATTATCGTTGATGGCGTCGACGTGACAGCGTTAGATGCGCAAGGTTTGCGCCGTTTTCGCCAGCGGGTCGGGATGATTTTTCAGCATTTTAACTTGCTGTCATCCAAGACAGTTGCCAACAATGTGGCGATGCCGCTCAAGCTGGCCGGTGAGCTCAGTAGTGCGCAGATTAAACAGCGCGTGATTGAGTTGCTGGCGCGGGTGGGCTTAAGTGAGCATGCTAATAAATACCCCGCGCAACTGTCCGGTGGGCAGAAGCAAAGGGTGGGTATTGCCCGCGCCTTGGCAACTGATCCAAAGATTCTCTTGTGTGATGAGGCAACCAGTGCGCTGGACCCGGAAACCACGGCACAAGTCTTGCAGTTGTTGGCGGAAATTAATCGTGAGTTGGGTTTAACCATTGTCTTGATTACCCATGAAATGGATGTGATTCGCCGTGTCTGTGATCGCGTGGGGGTGATGGATGCTGGTGTGATTGTTGAAAGTGGTTTAGTCAGTGAGGTTTTTCTACATCCTCAGCACTCAACGACGCAGCGGTTTGTACAAGAGTCTGAAGGTGATTCAGGCTTATCACAGGATGAAGAGTTTCAGTTGGTCAGCGGACGCATTGTGCGCTTAACATTTTTAGGTGAAACCACTTATGCACCCTTATTGGGCAAGGTGGCCCGTGATACAGGGGTTGATTACAGTATTTTAGCTGGGCGTATTGGACGTATTAAAGATCAAGCTTGTGGTCAACTCACCCTTGCGCTGACCGGCGGTAGAGAGCAGTTAGCTGAACAACAATTGCGTGCCGCAGGTGTGCATGTGGAGGTCTTACGCCCATGAGTGAGTTACTGATTAATATTGATTGGTATGAGATTTGGCAAGCGACCTTAGACACTTTATTGATGCTTGGTGGCTCGTTATTATTTACTGTGATTTTTGGCTTGCCGGTGGGGATATTGCTGTTTTTAGTCGGTCCTCGGCAAATGTTTGAGCACCGAGGGTTGTATGCCATATTGTCCTTTGTGGTTAACGTGTTGCGTTCATTGCCGTTTATTATTTTATTAATTGTGATGATTCCGATCACAGTGGTGATGACGGGCACTTCTTTGGGTGTGGCTGGCGCGATTCCGCCGCTGGTGGTGGGGACCACGCCGTTTTTCGCGCGCTTGGTAGAAACCGCATTGCGTGAGGT
>Ga0172382_10006003_pt1 | contig 17861 bp, 20 predicted proteins | sample Leawel138RmetaG_FD_122245 | JGI IMG/M metagenome (GOLD analysis project Ga0172382, IMG submission 122245) | Leachate microbial communities from a municipal landfill in Southern Ontario, Canada - Leachate well 138R metaG | ecosystem: Engineered > Solid waste > Landfill > Unclassified | place...
CTCTGGCTCTGGCTCTGGCTCTGGCTCTGGCTCTGGCTCTGGCTCTGGCTCTGGCTCTGGCTCTGGCTCTGGCTCTGGCTCTGGCTCTGGCTCTGGCTCTGGCAAGGAGTGTTCCACGGGAGCGAGGGTGTCGGCAAGTCTCGCTTTCTTTTCGTCACCCTCGGGTTCAGCAACCACCGCTGAGGGGTTGATCACTTCTGACGATTGATTGTTTGTCCCACAAGATGGACAGAATTTTTTACCTTTGAGATCAGCGCCGCAGGCTTTGCAGAGAGATAAAGATGGCTCTACGGGTTCGGCTACGCGTTCTTCTGGAGGAAGTGTAGGTGCGGATTCTCTAACATCAGAGACTGCGGCTTTTGGTAATCGATTGTCCGTGCCACAAGATGGACAAAAACCTTTGCCCTTGAGATCGGCGCCGCAGGCTTTACAGACATTTGAAATAACTGTGTTTTTTACCGCTACCAAAGAATTACCGCATTTGGCACAAAATTTACGATTGGGCGCATTTTCTGTATGACAAGCATCGCAACGCACTGGACATCCTTTATGGGCTAAACATTGCCGCGATCATCAAACAAATATGCACGCGGCTCATTATGTGGCCCTCCAGGCGTCACTAGGGGTGCTTTATAAGTATTTTGCGAATATACACTGACTCCTTATAAAGTGACAAGACGATTTTGTTTTTCACCACTATTGTCTCTGTCGTTATTCACAACCTCCCATAAGAATGCAATCCTGACAAAAACATGTTAACACCTAAGAAACAAAAACTTACCACCCATAAACTCATAAAAGACCACCAAGCCATGGCATTACCGCGCCAGCCTTTAACAACCCGGGCATGCAGATAACCCGCATAATTCAGCCAGACAATCAGAGCCCAAGTTTCTTTGGGGTCCCAAGACCAGAATCCACCCCAAGCTTTCGCTGCCCACACCGCACCGAGAATAGTGGCCACCGTAAAAAACAGAAAGCCTAAAGCGATGGCTTTGTACATGATATCGTCCATGACTTCACCGCTGGGCATAACTCGATTAAGGATTCCTGCGCTACCGTGTTTACGAGACTTTTCCGTCAGCAAATAACCGAGGCCAATCAAACTGGCTATCGTAAAATTAGCGTAACCCACAAACATCATCGGTACATGCAGCTTCATCCAGAAACTCTGCAATGCAGGAATCAAGGGCTCAATCTGGTCCATATGTTGAGCAAAAGTTAACCAAAGTAGAAAGCCCACTCCAGCAGCTACCAGCGGCATGACAAAAGCGCCCAATGCACGGGCTTCATTGCGCTTTTCGTAGTAGAGATAAAACAGCGCCGTCGAGGCACAGAAGAGTACCAATACCTCCCAAAGATTACTGACGGGAATATGACCCCAATCCGGATGACCTAGGTAAGTTTCGCGCCAGCGTACACCAAGGCCGACAAAACCCATGATGACCCCCGCCCAGGTCAATCCCGTCGCCCATTGGCCCAGACGTTTCTGGGCACTGAATAGATAAACTATGTAGGCTGCTGTGGCGGCCAGCAACAAACCAGACATCCACATAACCGCCGCATAGCCTTGTAAAACATAGCGGAGCAAAAAATCGTTACTGGTGGTTTGTCCGATACTATAAAGCCAAACCGCCAAAAGTGCCGGAGCAACAACGCTCAAAGTAGCGAGCTGAAGAGGACGCCAAGCTAGGCCCGCCACCAAAAGGGCGACGTACCAACAGCCGAGAACCACGAACTGCCAGTATCCAAACCCCGAGCCATATCGTCCTAAAATAATAGCGGCGGCGACACTCAACCCACCCGCCCAAAACCCGTCTCGCAACTTCCACTGCCCCCAACCACTTTGTACCGGGGGCAAACTCGTCCAGTTTTCAACGCGCGTGTTGGCCATCTTTCTGCTCCTTATATTCGGCGTGATCGACACCCAGGGCCTGCTCCAAGGTCCCTGTCCATCGGCTAAATTCTTTGGCGAAGTCTAGGCGGTTGCGGTCTGCCGAAGCACCCAGCAATAACTGCGTACCACCTTGCGCCGGTGTACCAGGACGCAACCGCAACCAGATGCGTTTCTGGGGAATGTAAAACAAAATGAAGATACCCAGCACCAGCGCCACACAACCCCAGTATATAACGACGGTCCCCGGCCATTTAGTCACCTGCAATCCGGCGGCCCAACGATGATCAAAACTGTTCAGCGATAAAATGAAGGGCATGGGATAAGCATGGAGCTGCATCAGAGTTTGCATACTCGCTTGAAGAAAACGAGACTGTGCTGCGGGGTCCAGCGACGCCCCGTGTTGCGCGACGATACCGCGAAACGTATCGGTAAAAATGGCATTTGACGCATCAGCCCCGTGCCTCGCCGCCTTTTGTAAAGCCGCCAAATAATCCATGAATAAACCAATACCGCCGTGCGGCCCTGTTGGGATATAGACGTAACGATACGCATCCCCAAAGGCGTCGCGATAACCCTGAACGAAAAATCCTTGTCCTCCCCTGACCATAGGAGTCATGTACGTTTTGAATTCAGCCGCCTTACCCGATGGACTTCGAATGAGATAGGTAAAACTCGGGCCAAGATTGAGGGTGGGGTGATTGGGTGTGGCTTTTTCACCCACTGCTGCCTTGGGTACGATGTTGTAAAGGCTGAAATTTTTTAGATCTACACTATAACCCGAATTCCCCGCCTGTAAGGTCTGACCAACCCGTCCAGAAAGTATGCCGGCATGAGCACCCGAAGCCCCTAAAAGATAGGTTTTCATATGCAACAGCGAACCGCCGTCGCTAAAGCTGGACTGATAAATTTCCACACCGTCATAAGAAAGAGGATGATTTACGCGCACATCGGCGCTTTTGAGAACCTTTCCATCTGGACTGTAAAGTACGACATGAGAGGTGAAATCTTTGGGCATGCCCGTCGAATAATAGGCAATATGAAAAGATTGCAGATGAATCCGGAAGGGTAATGGTTGTACCAGATATCCGTCGCCCGCCAATTCAAAAACCGCATTAGCGGTCTGCCCCTCAGGAAGCGTGATAATGCCCCGATAAGCCGGATTGCTGACCGACATCCAAGCACTCCGTGGAATGGCTGAAAGCGGTAGATTGAAGTTTTGCTCTGGCTTGAGGGTACCTTGCCATTCCGCCCACTTAACGGGAACATCCGCATTATAAAGCGCGGCAGCGCAAATCACGACAATAGCAATATGCGTCAAAAAATAACCCAGTCGGTGAAAACGCCCCTTGCGCGCAGCAATCGCAACATCGCCTTCCTGCAGTTCAACGCGCGGCTTATAACCCGCCGCACGCAGCACCTGCAGGGTACGATCCTGCGCCTCGGTAATGCTTAAGCGGCTATCCATGCGCACCCAATGGTCTTGACCGAGAATGACCGTCTCGCGCTGACGCACCGGAAACTCGCGCATTTCGCGAATCATGCGGGGGCTATTGCGTGTGACACAGGTGGCCGTAGACAACACCAAGAAGGCGACAATCGCCGTATACCAAAGGGTGCGATACACATTGTATAAACCCAGATCTCGATATACTTCAAACCAGAAGGGTCCAAACTGGATCGCATAATTTTGGTAGGGCTGCTGTTGACTGAGTATGGTACCAATCACCGAAGCAACGGCTAGCAATACCAAAAGACTGACGGCGAGGCGCATGGAGCCCAGAAACTGTACCAACGACCGCCAACGCGGCTGTCGCCAAGCGAGGCCTTCTGTACTTGCTTGCAAGATGTTCTCCCTATTGTTTTCAGTGGATTAATCCACATCTATTTATTTTCGCAGTCTAGGCTCTGGCTCATACCGCCACAAGTACCTCCATGGTCATTTCCAGATTGCCAGACCCGGCCAGCGGCGACTATGCTCACAGCATGAACCATACCAACCCAGCACCCTTCCGTTTCGCCCCACTCCGCCGGGCTGCCTTTCGCCTCAGCGTGACCCAAGCGGGACAACTCCCTCCTGATGATGGCGCCGAAGTGGCCATCGCTGGCCGCTCTAACGTCGGCAAATCTTCTACCATCAATATGCTCACAGAAAGACGCGCACTGGCACGAGTCAGTCGCACCCCAGGACGCACTCAAGCCATCAATGTGTTTGATCTTGATCCCGGTCAACGTCTAGTCGACTTACCCGGTTATGGTTACGCGAAAGTGCCCGAAGCCCTCCGCCGCTCTTGGGGGCCATTACTGGAGCAGTATTTGCGACGGCGGAGCAGCCTAAAGGCTTTGATTCTGGTCATGGACATCCGTCACCCCTATGGTCCTCACGACGCGGATTTGATTGATTTCGCTGCAGGTTGCGGACGCCCCGTCCACATACTCCTCAACAAGGCCGACAAGTTAAGTCGCGGTGCGGCCATTCAGGAAATGGCGCGCCTACGTCGACTACCCGCTTTGCAGAACGTGGCCATGCAATTATTTTCCGCACAAACTGGACAAGGGCTGGATGAACTTCACGAACGCATCGCGAGCTGGCTTGCGCTTCCTGCCGAAAAAGAAACCCCGACCAAGGTCGAGGTTAATAACGAGCCCTCAAAGGGAGGGGAGGACTCATGAGCCAGCCAGGGAGGATAGACCGCGCTCATAAAAACATTACTACAAACCCTTCTATTGGAGTAAAGCGTGTCCAAAAAGTTCAGTAGCCCCCATCCTTGGCACGTTCTGCGCCCGGATTGGCGGGCACGCTGGCGCAGTCGGGGGCAACGCTGGGCCACGTCCCTGCATCTGAACACTTGGTACCCGCAGGTTCCCATCGCGGCTGCCGTTGGCTTCCTCGGGCTGTTCAATATTCTCCCTGCACTGGAGCGTCTGCTGGGGCTGCGTTACGTGGGCAGCCTCGCCGACATGTCACACAGTTTTGTGCTTGATGCGTTCCGGGGTATTCCTCAGGGAGCGGCAGGTATTATTCTGCTCATCATGTCCCTAGGGCTCTTGTTTCGCTCCCGCTTTGCTTGGGCGATCGTCTTGGTGATGGCCTCGGCGATTCTGGCTTTCGGGATTTACCGCCATCCGCACCAAATTTCGGTACTGCTTTATTACAATGCTGTATTGGTTTTTTTTCTTTGGATATTTCGCGCACGCTTTAATCATAGCAGTTTGGCGACCGGCACTCTGTTCGCGTTAGTCGGCGCTTTTATGGTTATTAGTTACGGGGTATTCGGCGCTTATATTCTGGGCGATGGATTCAAGCCGCAAATCCACAGCCTCTCCGCCGCGCTGTATTTTTCGGTAGTCACCATGTCCACGGTGGGCTACGGCGATATTCTCCCCATCTCCGACGAAGCCCGTCTTTTTGTGGTATCGTTGATCATATTGGGAATTACCGTATTCGCCACCTCCTTATCGGCTATTATTGTTCCCGCCGTGAATAATCGCCTGCAATCAGCGCTGCAAGGGGAAAAACGCCGTATGACACGAAAAGACCATTATATTATTGCTGGGGACACCCCCTTGGCGCGCAACAGTTATCGGGAACTGAAAGGCCGCAATCTACCGGTCATTGTGATTATGGGGCACCAACCCGACGATTCCATTTATCAGCCCGACGACCTGATTATTGGTGATTCCAGCGATACGGATGTGCTACGTGGTGCTGGAGCGGAGCAAGCCGCAGCGGTGCTCGCGCTACGTGCTGACGATTCGGAAAACGCTTTTGTGGTCCTCGCCGTGAAGGAAATGGAGGGCTCCGCCAAAACCGTAGCCGCAGTCAATGACAGCAAGAATCTTGGAAGGGTACGCCGGGTTCAACCGGACATGATTATTGCCCCACAGGTGCTAGGCGGCGAACTGCTGGCCATGGCCCTCAATGGCGAGCAACTGGACAGTAACGCCGTGATGAAAATGTTTCGCTTTAGCAGCAGCGGTACGGACGCCAAGTCGAAAGACTAACCGTGGGCTTCGTCCCAGTGCTTTCCCACCCCCAATCCCACCAGTAAGGGCACTGCAAGTTCGGCAACCCCCTCCATGCGCTGCTTGAGTGCCGCACGCGCGGCTTCCAGACCACAGTCGGGTACTTCCAGAATCAATTCATCATGCACTTGCAGAATCATCCGGCCCCGCTGCAAATCCTCCTGAAGCCAGGCATCTACAGCAATCATCGCCTTTTTGATGAGGTCCGCTGCCGTACCCTGCATCGGTGCATTAATGGCAGCCCGCTCGGCATAATTACGACGCGCCGGATTTTTGGAATGAATCTCTGGCACATAGAGGCGCCGACCAAAGAGCGTTTCTACATAACCCTGCTGCTTCGCCAGCGCGCGGGTTTTTTCCATGTAGGCAAGAACGCCTGGATAGCGCTCAAAATAACGATCCATGTAGGCACGCGCGGCACTCTGCTCGATACCTAGCTGCTGGGCTAGCCCATAGGGAGTTTGTCCATAAATTAACCCAAAGTTAATGGCTTTGGCCGCTCGACGCGCATCATTATCCACCGCTTCTGGAGCCAGATTAAACACTTCGGCGGCTGTGGCTGCGTGAATATCCTGTCCTTCGGCAAAAGCCTGCAAAAGGCGCTCGTCACGAGAAAGATGGGCCATGATACGCAACTCAATTTGAGAGTAATCCGCGCTCAGCAACCAGAATCCCTCTTCGGCGATAAAAGCCTGGCGGATACGTCGGCCCTGCCCACTGCGTACCGGAATATTCTGCAAATTTGGATCACTCGAAGACAATCGCCCAGTGGCCGCCACCGCCTGCTGAAAATGCGTATGTACTCGTCCGGTTTCAGAATGAATCATCTGTGGCAGCGCATCTGCATACGTATTCTTGAGCTTGGCCATGCCTCGATATTCCAAAATCAAGCGCGGTAACTCGGCCTGCTCCGCGAGCTGCGCTAATACATCCTCGTTCGTGGAGGGCTGGCCTCCGGGCGTTTTTTTCAAAACCGGCAACTGCATTTTGTCGAAGAGAATTTCTTGAATTTGTTTCGGGGACCCCAAATTGAAAGACTGCCCCGCTGCTATGAAAGCCTTTTGCTCGCAAACAGTAATTTCTTGACTGAGCTCAGCGCTTAACACTTCCAATTGCGCTCTGTCTACCTTGACGCCCGCTTGCTCCATACGCGCCAGCACCGGCACCAGCGGCATCTCGATCTCCATCAATACTCGTCGCAGACCGGGCTCATTGGCAAACTGAGGCCACAATTTGGCGTCAATGCGCCAGCAGACATCCGCATCTTCGGCGGCATAGGGTAAAGCTTCGGAAACAGGCACATCGGCAAAATTCCGTGCCGACTTACCCTTGCCAGCTACGGTTTCATAGCGAATATTCTGGTGCTGCAAATACCGCTCCGCGAGCGTGTCTAAATCATGGCCATTATAACCACTGCTGAACACATAACTTTCGAGCAGGGTATCGCGTTGCAAACCCGCCGGATAAATACCCTGACGCCAAAACACCCGCCAGTCATATTTGGCATTTTGCGCAAGCTTGGCCGCAGCAGCGTCCTCCAGCCAAGGACGCAACGTTTTTAGCACCAGCGCCAGATCCAATTGCGGGCTCCCGTCGCGGTGTCCCAACGGAATGTACACCGCTTCTACACGCTCTGCGCCCTGCCAGGCGCATGATATTCCGACCAAATCGGCGAGCAGCGGGTCCAGGCTGGTCGTTTCGGTATCCAGCGCCACTAATGGGGCTGCTTCCAAAACTTTCTGTAAATCCTGCAGTTCTTCTAGGGTAGTGATGGCGCGATAGCGGCTACGATCAATCTCCTCTGGATTAGAGTCTGTTAGCTCGACATTTTCCGCATGGGCAGCCTCCTCCGGAAACTCTTTTAGCCAAGCATGAAATCCCAAACGCACCGCGAGCGCACGCAGTTTGACCGTATCTTGAGGCCGTCGCTGATAAGACTGCTCGGGTAACTGCAGATCACAACGAATGGTAGTCAACTCAAGACTCAGGGGCAGGTAATACAAGGACGCGCGCAACGCTTCACCCACTTTGCCGCCCACCTCTCCGGCATGTGCGAGTACCGCATTGAGATCGCCGTATTGCTGCAGCCATTTGGCAGCCGTCTTCGGACCGGCACCCGGGACTCCGGGGATGTTGTCCACTTTATCTCCCGTCAGCGCCAGCAGATCCGCAATACGTGCCGGAGGAACCCCATAACGTTCTATAACACCCGCAACATCCGTTTCTACACCCTTCATGGTATCTACCAATACCACCCGATCATTGACCAACTGGGCCATGTCCTTGTCCCCAGTGACAATAATCACGTTCTGCGCTGATTCGGCGTTTTTTGACAGCGTTCCAATCACGTCGTCGGCCTCGACATCGGGAATTATCACCAAAGGCAATCCCATGGCTTCAATCCATTCGTGCAGAAGAGGAATCTGTACGCGCAGATCCTCCGGCATGGCTGGGCGCTGCGCTTTGTATTCCGCATAAAGGCGATCGCGAAAAGTACCCCCAGGCGCATCGAAAACCACGATGATTTCATCGCTGGGATGCTCTCTGAGCAAACGACGCAGCATATTCGCCACGCCAAAAATCGCACCCGTCGGCAAATCATCGGGCGCACGCAAGTCGGGCATCACATGATAGGCGCGATACAAAAAACTGGATGCATCAACGAGAATACGAGGGTCTTGGGGCATAGTCTGGGACTTCTCTGCGAATTTCCGTCATAATACGGAAAATATGGGTTATTGACACGGGAACAGCGAATGCGGGCTCATCTTGAGGAAGAAAAACTACGGGACGGTGGCGAAGGACGGCTCACCCGCGAGGCCTGGAAAATCTTTCAGATTATGGCTGAATTTGTGCGCGGCTACGAAAAGCTGGTCGACGTTGACCCTTGTGTCAGTATTTTTGGTTCGGCCCGACTCGGTCCAGACAACCCTTGGTACTTAAAAACTCAAGAAATTTCCGAAAAACTGTCCAACGCGGGATTTTCCGTAATCAGTGGTGGCGGGCCGGGTGTTATGGAGGCGGCTAATAAGGGTGCTTTTCACGGGACTGGCTATAGCATCGGACTCAACATCGAGCTCCCCCATGAGCAACACTCCAATCCCTACCAAGATATTTCCATTTCCTTCGAGCACTTTTATTCCCGCAAAGTCATGTTTATGAAGTATGCAGTGGCTTATGTGGTTATGCCTGGTGGCTTTGGAACCCTGGATGAACTGGCCGAATGCCTCACCTTAGTGCAAACCGGGAAAACGCGACGCATGCCTATCATTCTTGTCGGCTCCGAATTTTGGAAAGGACTCATCGACTGGTGGGCCGATGCCATGCTGAACCTAGGTACCATCAACCCCGAAGACCTCAAGCTGGTGACCGTGATTGATGATCCAGACGAAATTGTTTCGGCTATATTTAATCATTATGAAAAGCGCGGCTTCGCACCATCTGCGGCCGAGACAGAAGCCCTTCTCAACCTATAAAATTCTGGGGAACCTACTATGTTCACACGCACCCTCGCAGTGACCGCTGCTACTTGCTTTGCTCTCAGTTACAGTCTTTTTTCCTATGCAACAGATTCCGTTCCGGATGGCGAGGCAAAAAACATTCAGAAACTCCACCTGCCCAAATTGGCTCCCGATCAAAAAGTCGGTTCAGAGGCCAACCTCAAAGTGCCCAACGGTTCCAAGATTGAGGAATACAAACTCAATGGTCGGGTATACATGATAAAAGTGACTCCACCCAAGCCTTTTCCGCCTTATTATCTAGAAGACAAGGCCGGTAATGGACGCTTTTCAGAAGTACCGCAAAACGATGCGGAGCATCTCAGCGTGCCGCAATGGATTATTTTCCGCTGGTAGGTTTTATTCCGTTTTTCTGTTTGCCCGAGTCTAAAGTGTCCGTTTATGTCTGTTTACACCAACGTCAGCGAGCAAGAACTCGCCCAGTTTCTCAAGAGTTACGACCTGGGCAAGCCCCAGGCGCTGGTCGGGATTTCCGCCGGCGTAGAAAATAGTAACTATTTTCTGGATACCGACCGTGGGCGTTTTGTACTGACCCTCTTTGAGCGTTTGTCGCCTGCCAAAATCCCTTATTTTTTGGATCTCACCGATTGGCTAAGTGCGCAGGGGATTCCTTGCCCACGCCCCATGCACGGGCGCAACGGCAGCAGCCTGAGTACACTCTGTAACAAGCCTGCAGCAATCGTACAGTGTTTGAGTGGCCGTTCTATCGAAGGCCGCGCGCCCTATGCCCACGAAATTCAGGCACTGGGCGAACTGCTGGCCCGCATGCATAAGGCCGGTAAGGGCTTTCCGCAACGGCATCCCAACCCCGCCGGATATCAATGGTGGCAAGACACCGCCCGACACCTGATGCCCCATCTGCGTCCGGAAGATCGGCAAACCATTCACGATGAACTCCAGTATCAGGCGGGCATCCAGCGCGAGAACCTGCCCGGAGGCGTCATACATGCCGACCTCTTTCCCGACAATGTGCTGTTTGAAGGGCCACAAATTTCTGGAACCATCGACTTTTATTATGCCGGAGATGACGCTTGGCTCTATGATCTCGCAGTAGTGGCCAATTCTTGGTGTGCAGATCCCGATGGCAGCCTGAATAACACGCTGACCCAAACGCTCTGGAAAGCCTACATCGACGCAAGACCTCTCCAGCACGGCGAAGAAGACCTCTGGTTTGCTATGCTGCGCGCGGCTGCTTTGCGCTTCTGGCTGCTCCGTCTGGATGCCTTACATTTCCGTCGCCCCGGAGCCATGACGCAATGTAAAGATCCCGAAGAATATCGACGGATTTTATTACAGCGCCGCCAAGGTCGCTAAGGACCTCTATAATTTTTGTTCAGAACTTGGTGTGGGGCGGAGACCCTGTATGAAAAATATCCCTACCGAAAAGCCACTAGAGCAAAACGTCCAGATTTGGCCCCAAGAAAGTCGCTGGCTGCACGCGGGGATTGCTTTTGGCGTTACCTGGCAACTTTGGTCTTCACTATGGATGGAACCAAACTGGAAACAGGCAGATTACAGTACGCTCAGCGGGGCATTGTTCAGCCTGCATTCCTGGATTGGATTGATGACCGCACTTTTCATTCTGTGGGAGTGGCTTTGGATTGCCAGCAATCAACGGATTCGTAGGCGTCTGTTCCCCTGGCGAGGTCCCTTTGCACCTATTCTTGTGGACTTGCGCCTGCTTCTGCGCGGACGACTGCCTGCGACAGGACCCCACAGTGGTCTGGCGGGATTGGTGCATGGCTTAGGGCTACTCGCGATCACCTGGATGGGGCTCACCGGCTCGGTCATTTTTTTCTTTTTACCCCAATCTGGCACGCAGCCCGGCCCCATTTTGAACACCTTGGTGCCGTTGCATCAGGGGCTGGCTAAGGTGATCTGGGTCTACTGGATTGGTCATGTCGGCATGACGGTGCTGCATGCGCTCAATCATGAATCAATAGGCCGCATTTTCCGGCTCATGGATTAGAAAATCGCTTACTCTTTTAATGAAAAATGCTGGTAAGAAAACGCATTACTCTGCGCGCTATTCTCCAGCAGATAACCGCGACTTCCGCGTCGTATCACCCGCTCCTCACCCGCTGAAGCCGGCACACGGTTTTTTTTCGACACCCGAGGAAGTATCGTCGCCGATTGCGGCAAAGTCGTGGCACCATCCAACGTCAATGCCGGACGCAGTCGTTCTAGCAGCTTGGGACCAATACCATGTACGCCCGCGAGTGCATCGACGCTTTTAAAAGGTCCGTGCGCCTGCCGATATTCGATGATGGCCTGCGCCTTCGCCGGACCAATTCCGGGCAAAGTATCCAGCGCCGTCACATCTGCACTATTAATGTTCACGGCCGCCCACAAAAACGGGGCAAACAACAACAGTGCCATCCCCAATAGCCATTGCAAAAATCGTTGCATCACGACGCTCCACTCCTTATTTAACAACGGTTTAGGACAAACGCTCCAGAGCCACCACCCCTAGGGCCAGCCATTTGCTGCCCGAACCGAACTGCACCTGAATGCGTCCTTGGCGACCTCCAGCCTCGTAATCTAACACCACACCCTCCCCAAAAACCGGATGTTGCAGTCGCGAACCAAGAGGATAGGGCATTTCCGGAGCCACTGATCGTATTGGCATTGCCGGACGACTGATGCGCGCCCGAGGTCGCAGTTCCTGCAAAAGCTCTTGGGGAATTTCCCGCAAAAATCGAGAGGGGAGCGTCATCCGCTCACTACCGTGCAAGCGACGACTCTCTGCGTGACTCAGCACCAACAAACGCATCGCCCGAGTCATGCCTACATAGCAGAGGCGGCGTTCTTCGGCCAAACCCTGAGCATCTTCTAGCGCGCGTTGATGGGGAAACAATCCCTCTTCCAAGCCCACCAAAAAAACCAGAGGAAACTCCAGCCCCTTGGCACTGTGCAAACTCATCAACTGCACACAGTCCTCCCAGGCTTCGCCCGCGCCATCACCCGCCTCCAATGCCGCATGGGTCAGAAACTCCGAAAGCATGTTACCGGGTTGCGGCGCGAGATCGCCGATTTGTGGATCTGCAGACCAGTCCTGAGCATAAGCGCGGGCCGCATTGATGAGTTCGTCGAGGTTTTCGAGCCGCCCTTCAGCCCGGTCTTCCTCACGGCTATGCCAATCACGCAAGGCCGTGCGGGTCAGAATGGTTTCAATCCGATCCCCCAAATCCGCGTCTATCGTGCGTTCGGCAAGGTCATCCACCAAATTCAAAAAGCTATTTATTTTCGTGTTATTCAGTTCACCTGCCGCCTGCCAAAGCGACAAACCCCGCTCACGAGCGAGATTACGCAGCCGTTCAACACTCACCGCACCGATACCTCGCGTCGGCACATTGACCACTCGTTCAAACGACGCATCGTCATGACGATTGGCGGTCAGACGCAGGTAAGCCAGCGTATCCTTGATTTCCGCCCGTTCAAAAAAGCGTAGGCCACCATATACCCGATAGGGCATCCCCTCGCGCACCAATACTTCTTCAAAAGCGCGTGACTGCGCATTAGAGCGATAAAGAATAGCGCATTCTGAACGTTGCCCACCCTGCTCTAACCACTGCTGAATCCGCCCAACCACATAGCGCGCTTCGTCGAACTCGTTGTAAGCCGTATAGAGGTGAATGGACTCTCCGCCCGGCTCGGCAGTCCAAAGCGTCTTACCCAAACGATCTGGATTGTGGGCGATCACCGCATTCGCGGCCTGCAAAATCGGCGCCGTCGAGCGATAATTTTGCTCCAGACGTACCACTTGGGCCCCTGCAAAGTCCTGACCAAATCGCAGCAAATTTTCGACGCGCGCACCACGCCAGGCATAAATCGACTGATCATCATCGCCAACCACAAATATCTGACCGTGCCGAGCTAATCCCTTGAGCCAGGCATATTGCACCGCGTTCGTATCCTGAAATTCATCGACCAGAATATGCTGAAACCGGCGCTGATAATGATCCAAAATTTCCGGAAACTCCCAAAGCTTCAACGCATACAACAGCAAATCGCCAAAATCCAGCAGGCCGGAGCGTTGCTTAGTCGCCTCATAAGTTTGATAAATGGACACGAACGCGGCGGCTGCGGGTCCTTCGTAATGCAGTACCTGTTCCGGCCCCCAGCCTTCATCCTTCCAGCGGCCAATACGCCCCGCCATAGCCCTAGGTGGCCACTGCTTTTCATCCATCTGCGCTTCACGCATCAAGCGGCGCAACAAGCGCTGGCTATCCTCGGAATCCAGCACCTGAAAATCTGCGGGTAGCTTCAGCGCTTCGCAATGCAGGCGGATCAAACGATGGGCAAGACCATGAAACGTCCCCATCCACAAGCCACGCAGCTCCATAGCGACCATCTTATCAAGACGCTCGCGCATTGCACGGGCCGCCTTATTAGTAAAAGTCACCGCCAAAATCGCCCCAGGATGGACACCTTCTTCGAGCAAGTGCGCAATGCGACTGGTAAGAACTCGGGTTTTACCGGAACCCGCGCCTGCCAGCACCAGAGCAGGACCTGGGGGCAGGGTAACCGCCTCCAACTGTCGGGGATTCAACGCAGACCATTCAGACAAAACAACTCCTCGCAGCCATCTCAACGGGCTTGAAAATACGGCATAATGACCGCATTGTGAAAGCAGACCCGCAGGCGGAGCCCTGTCTGCCATAAACCCATGATAAGGGGGAACCATTGGAATACAAAGACTACTACAAAATTCTCGGTGTGGAACGCAGTGCCGACGCCGATGCCATCAAGGCGTCTTACCGCAAAATGGCCCGGAAATATCACCCGGATGTCAGCAAAGAAAAAGATGCGGAGGATCGCTTCAAGGACCTGCAGGAGGCCTATGAAGTACTCAAAGATCCTGAAAAACGCGCCGCCTACGATCAGTTGGGGAGTAACTGGCGTGCGGGCCAAGACTTTCGCCCCCCGCCCGGCTGGGGCGGACAAGCAGGCGGAGGCGGCTTTGGTGGTGGCGCTGATTTTGGAGGCGGTGGTTTTAGTGATTTTTTTGAATCGCTGTTCCGGCAACAACATGGCGGTGGCGGCTTTCAGGGTGCCGGAGGCGGCTTTCGCAGTCAGGGTGAAGACAGTGAAGCCAGCATTCGCATTAGTCTAGAGGATGCTGCTCAGGGCGCGCAGCGAGACATCAATCTCGAAGTGCCCACTTTGGGACCAGACGGACGCATGCGTCGAGAGGCACGACGCCTGACCGTCAAAATCCCCAAAGGCATCCGTGAAGGCCAGCGCCTGCGTATGGCCGGACAAGGTGCGCCGGGTATGGGGGGAGGTCCTCATGGAGATCTCTACTTGCAGGTACATTTTCAGGCACATCCCCAGTTTCGAGTAGAAGGCGCAGATCTTTATCACGATTTGCAGATTGCGCCTTGGGAGGCTGTGCTCGGTGCCAGTGTAGAAGTGCCCACCCTAGACGGCCCGGTGCGCATGAAAATTCCTGCGGGCAGCACCAGCGGACAGAAACTGCGCCTCAGTCAAAAAGGGTTGCCGGGAGCAGGAAACAAACCGGCCGGAGATCTATACGCTATCATTCAAGTCGTGGTACCCAAAAAAATCAGTGAAGCAGAGCAAGTGCTATGGAAACAACTGGCGGAGATTTCAGACTTTCATCCTCGCCGCTGACAACCAAAGGAGAATGGACATGGTGTCAACGCCCATCCGCGTCATTGAGGCAGAGCTTTTGGAAGAGGGGGATTTTTGCATGGATTTTTCTGGCTTCTGCGCATCGTTCCATTGTGGTGAGGGTGAAGCCGTTCAACTGGTACGCTATGGCGTGATTCATCCTGAAGGGAGCGGTCCTCAACATTGGCGATTCCGCAATATTGATCTTTATCGAGCACGCCTCAGCCGCCGCCTCTCCCGAGACCTCGAAATTGATCTGGCAGGTGCCGCGCTCGCCGTAGATTTGTTGGAGCGATTGCGCGGCTAAGGGGCACGCTCGCGATGCACCACATCGTTCTCCTCGGCGGCGGTATCCATGTTTTCGGGGTGCCGCTTGTGGTGAAAAAACATAAAGCTGTGGTAGCGTTGGGGAGCCTAAATTTAGGTTAGACACGATGTAGGAAAAGCACTTATGCACTTTGAAAACCATAAAGAACCCATTCAATGCTCCGACATGGAAGACATCCGCGCGGAAATCGATCGTTTGGATAAATCCATCATCGCACTAATTGGTAAACGTTTTCAGTACGTCCAAGCAGCGGCCAAATTCAAAACCAGTGAATCCTCCGTTCGTGCTCCCGAAAGATTCAAAGCCATGCTCCAGCAGCGTAGAATTTGGGCACAAGATCAGGGACTGAGCCCTGACGCTATTGAGAAGCTATATACGGATTTGGTCAATCATTTCATTGAAGAAGAAATGAAAAAGTGGCGTAGTAGCGCTTCCGGTGCTTAACATTTTTTTACCTTTACTGAACACTTCCCGCCTTTCGTTAGTGATGATCCAGAGGCCCACAAGTGTTTGCCTGTGATGGAAAATTTCTGCTTTTCGCAACCCCATAAACCGCCTATCCTTGGCAGAACGGACTTAAAACGAGGTGTCGCATGGCTACGGCAAGACAGCTTGAGCAATCGATAACAAATCTCTACGAGGTGGACTTTCTCGCGTGGGTAGAAGCCCAGACCCAAGCTTTGCGCACACGGCAGGCAAGCGGCCTAGATTGGGACAATATTCTGGAGGAATTGGAGAGCATGGGCAGAAGTGAAAAAAACGCCCTCAGAAGCCGGCTACAGGTATTGCTCATGCACCTGATAAAATGGCAATGGCAACCGAAAAAACAGAGCAAGAGTTGGGCAATTACCATAAGAAACCAGCGGCTCGCAATCAAATATCTCATCAAAGACTCGCCAAGCCTCAAGAGACTTATTCCTGAAATATTACCGGATGCTTGGAGTGATGCCGCCGAAGAAGCTGCTTTTGAAACCGGGCTCCCGATTTCCACGTTTCCAGAGTTATGCCCTTGGGATATGGACACGCAGGTTATGGCTGATTGGTGGCCAGAATAATCAGATGTACCGTAATGTCTTATGACATTTGCTCTAAGTCACCGGAAAAGCCCAACAAAATCAGGCCGCCCACGGAACAGAGAAAACCCCCACCAGACACTTTGATACCCGCGCCTCACTCGTCGAACAAATCCGCATGCCGCCCGGTACGCTCGAACCTCACAACGTCCCCGGCGATCTTGTAGATAAGCAGCCAATCCGGCTCCATGTGTGCATCCCGAAAATCCCGCCAACCGCCTTTCAGCGGATGATCGAGGTAGGACGCTGGCAGCGGTTTTCCCTCCATGAGCAAGCCCAGCAAGGTCTTGAGCTTGTCCATGTCCTTGCCGCGCTTCTGCGACGGTTTCACGTCGCGCTTGAACTGGCCGGAATAGTCGGGCTGACGCATCAGATGCCCAGTTGTCCAAACAAGTCATTCGCGTCTTGAGCGTGGTGAACCTCTTCGCCACGTTCGCTTTTCGCCAGCGTTTCCGCCGTCAGGGAGTTGGGTACACGCATCTCGAACGGCAGCGCCTTTTCTTTGGCAATTTTGGTCAGCGCGATGCGTACTACGTCAGAGACCGTCAGCCCCATGTCCGCCAACACGGCGGCGGCTTCGTTTTTCAGCGTTTCATCAATCCGCGCCCGGACAAATGCAGTTGCAGCTCAATAGGGCAACAATGTCTAGCGGCTCATGAATGCCGGCCATTCATGAAGATAAACCGCAACAACTCCAACGTGTGCTTTCTCGCAAACTTCGGATTGCCAAAATTGGGGATCTGGGTGAAGGGTATTTTGAGCCGTCGGCAGACCGCGCGTTTCTCGGCTTGCTGAGAAACATGAAAACGCACCTGCTGTCGCAGGGGGCCATTCGCAAAAAAGCCGATTTCTCCATGCCGGAATTCTTGGGCGATCCAATGGAAAACAGCGCGTAAATTGACCGCCTGATATATCTTGGCTGGGTTTTAGTCCGGAGGCACGGCAACTACGCCAGATTCCGATTGGCCGTATCATTGCTGGCTATGTCAGCAGGCACAGTACTAAAGCGTAGCAAAGCCATTATAATTTTTGTGAGGACGAGCGCGCCATGCGCTGGGCGAAGCCCTCCAGCACCGCATAAATGCCCGGCATCACCACCAGCACCAGCGGTAACTCCGCCAGCAATCCGGAGATGATGGCGATGGCCAGTGGGGCCTGCATCTCCGCCCCAGCGCCTAGACCCAGTGCCAGGGGCATCAGGGCCAGTATGGCGATAATGGCCGTCATCAGCACCGGGCGCAGACGCGCCTTTCCCGCCCTGACGAGTTCGGAGACATCGCTATTCTGCGCCTCGGCAAAGAAGAAAATAGCGGTTTCGGTTACGATCCCGACAATCATGGTGATACCGATCATCGCCGTGATGTTGCGTTGCGTTCCCGTGATCC